>WNFM01017614.1_pt1 | contig 18377 bp, 20 predicted proteins | sample 5400271 | NCBI WGS metagenome assembly WNFM01 (sample SAMN13153352, study PRJNA577476) | soil metagenome | isolation source: 60 cm saprolite on Douglas fir-dominated hillslope | place: USA:California | collected 2013-09-17 | reverse complement strand
CGCCAGGGTGCAGGCCACGGGGATCGGTCTTCTCGAGCGCCTGCACCAGATCCCGACGCTTTTCTGGCTGGATGATTCCGACGCTCTGCTGACCGCCCTGCCTCTCCTCGGGGCGATCCTGTCGATCCTGCTCGTCGCCGGGCTGGGAGGGCGCGCGGTGGTCGCGCTGCTCTGGGTCCTCTACCTGTCCTGCATCGTGGCCGGGCGCGATTTCTTCTTCTACCAATGGGATAACCTGCTGCTCGAGACCTCCCTCGTGGCGATCTTCCTGCCGGGCGCAGGCCGCACGCGGCAGCTGCTGCGTCCCCTTCGCCCTCCGCCCGAACCGTCGCGGGTCATCATCGTCCTGCTGCGGTGGCTGCTCTTCCGCCTCCTGTTCGAATCGGCGCTCGCGAAGATCGTCTACGGTCCGGACGACTGGCTGACGCTGCGCGCGATGACCTACTACTATGAAACGGCGCCCCTGCCATCGTGGGGCGGCTGGCTCGTGCAGCAGTCGCCGCGCTGGTTTCATCAGCTTTCGGCGGTCATCACCCTTCTCTCCGAGGGCCTGCTGCCATTCTTCATCTTCGCGCGCGCTCGGGCCTTGCGGCTCGGGTTCTTCATGCTGCACGCCTTGTTCCAGGCGAGCATTGCCCTGACCTCGAACTACGGCTGGTTCAACCTTCTGGCGGTGGCTCTCAGTCTCGTCGTCCTCGACGACGCGGATCTGGAGTGGCTGCGCTCGAAACTGCGTCGGCGCCGCCCGGAGCGGAAGGAGGACCGGCCGTCCGCCAATCGGGAATCGCCGGCCGGCGGCGCGGACCGGGCCCCGGTGCCGGGGTCCCCGCCGGCGTCCCGGTCGGCCGCCGCGGCCTGGATCTTCGCCGCGCTCGTCCTGCCGGCTTCGCTTCTCGAGGGGTGGGCCTACTTCGATCGCGCTCCCTTGGTGAACCGGACCCTGCAGCCGATCCGGAGCCTGTACGCTCCGTTCCGCAGCGTCAACGTCTACCATCTCTTTCCGGGCGTCGTGCGCGAGCGGATCGTCGCCGAGATCGAAGGTTCGACGGACGGCGTCGTCTGGTTCCCCCTGCGCCTGCGCGACGCTCCCGGCGACCCGTCGAAAGCGCCGCCGACGACGCTGCTCCACAATCCGCGCCTCCCGTTCACCTATTCGTTCCTGACCCTCGGGCGGGGCGGACGCGATGTCGAGTACATGCATCACCTGGTCGAGAGGATCTGCTGCGACCCGCATGCGATCGCGCCGTTCATGGAGCCGGGACCCTTCCGCGATGCGCCGCCGAAGCTTCTGCGCGTCACCTACTACCGCTACCGTTTCGGAAACCTCGACGACCTCCGTCGGACGGGGACCTACTGGCTGCGCGAACCGATCCGGCCGCCGACCGACCCGCTCACCTGCTCCTGCCCGTCCGGTCCCTAGGAGCCTGTCCGAGTCGCAGGATGGGCTCCTAGTACCCATCGTAGAGGTCGTGGTGGCGCCAGCCGCCCCAGTGCCCCGCGACGTCGATCCGCGCACCGCCGTCCCAGAGATAATGGCCGGGAACCCAGACGGGCCGGGGGTCGTCGATCGGCCCGACGGCGTACGGGGCGGGACGGTAGGCCGCCCCGTAGAAGAATCCGGGGGCTCCGAACCCGAGGGAGAAGAAGAAACGCGGCCGGGCGGGACGGACGAGAAATCCGTCACGCACGATGACACGCTGTCCTCTGTAGCAGCCACGATGTCCGGCGAAGGCGGGTGTCGTCAGCGCCAGACCCGACAGGAAGAGCGCGGTGGTCCAGAGTAGAATCTTCGTTCGAGCCTTGTTCATTCGAGCCTCCTTGATGCCGACCGGCCTCGCGACCATACTCGGCGGTCAATCCTCATGCCCGTTCCAAGAGGACGAATAAGCAAATCCGCTGCCAGCCTCGAAAGCCTCAAAGCGATCGAGACGGCGGTCGTCGCCTGCGAAGCATGCCCTCGACTGCGCCGTCATTGCAGAGAGGTGGCCCGGGTGAAGCGGCGGGCCTACCAGAGCGAGACATACTGGGGGAGGCCCGTGCCGGGGTACGGCGATCCGCGTGCCCGCTTGCTTGTGGTCGGTCTGGCGCCCGCGGCGCATGGCGGCAACCGCACCGGCCGGGTCTTCACGGGCGATTCGAGCGGGAACTGGCTCTACGAGGCGCTGCACAGGCACGGGTTCTCGAACCAGCCCCACTCGACCGGCCGGGACGACGCTCTGGTGCTCACCGGCTGCTACGTCACGGCGGCGGCGCGCTGCGCGCCACCCGGCAACCGTCCGACGCCGCGCGAGCTCAGAACCTGCCAACCTTATCTGGAGGCCGAGATCGCCCTGCTGCGCGACACGCGCGTGATCGTGACGCTGGGTCTGATCGCCCATGAGGCGTGGCTGCGAGCCTCGGGGATCCGCTCGACGCTGCGCGCGCGGCCGCGCTTCGCGCATGGCGCCGAGACGCTCCTGCCGGACGGTCGGACGCTTCTGGCGTCGTACCATCCAAGCCGGCAGAACACCAACACCGGGCGGCTGACCAGCGCGATGTGGATGGCGGTGTTCGAGCGGGCGCGGGCGATCCTCAGCCCTTGAGGTGCCGCGCGAGGGCGGTGCGCCAGGCGGCGCGCGCCGGAACCACCTCGAGATCGACGACGTTCGTGGCGCAAAGGGAGATCGACAGGCGATCCCCGCCGACCCTGCCGAGCAGATGAATCGGAACGCCGGCGCCGCGGGCGACATGCTCGAGGCGGGCGCGGCTCTCGGGCGGGGCCGAGACGATCACGCGCGAGGGGGCCTCGCCGAACAGCAGCGCATCGAGCCGTCCGGACGCCTCGAGATTGATCTCCGCCCCCAGGGCGCCGTCCGGACCGCTGATGCAGGCCTCCATGAGGGCGAACGCCAGACCCCCTTCGGCGCAGTCGTGCGCCGAGACGACCAGCCCCGCCTCGCGGGCGCCGCGCACGGCCCCGTGCACCGCCCGCTCCCGGCCGAGATCGACCGCCGCCGGCCGGCCGGCCTCGAGGCCGTGCAGGAGCGCCAGGTACTCGCTGGCCGCCAGGCTCCCGGCCGGCTCTCCCAGCAGAAAGACGAGATCGCCTTCCTTCTTGAACCACTGCGTGAGCGCTCCCTGCACATCCTCCAGCAGGCCGACCATGGCGATGGTCGGGGTCGGCGGGATGGCGCGTCCCTCGGTCTCGTTGTAGAACGAGACGTTCCCCCCGACGATCGGCGCCTCGAGCGCGGCGCACGCCTCGGCGATCCCCTCGATCGACCGCTCGAACTGCCACATGATCTCCGGTCTCTCCGGGTTGCCGAAGTTGAGGCAGTCGGTGGTGCCGATCGGTGTGCCGCCGGCGCAGGCGATGTTGCGCGCCGCCTCGGCCACCGCCAGCCGGGCGCCTTCGAACGGGTCGAGGTAACAATAGCGGGCGTTGCAATCGACGGCGAGCGCCAGTCCCTGGCGCGTTCCCTTGAGACGCAGGACCGCGGCGTCGGAGCCGGGGCGCACGACGGTGTTGGTCCGCACCATATGATCGTAGGTCTGGAAGATCGACTCGCGGCTGCAGAGATTCGGCGCGATCAGGAGCTTTCCGAGGGCGTCGTTTCCGTCGGCCGGCTCGGGGATCTCCTCCAGCTGCAGCCGGGCGACCATCTCCTGCCAGGCGGGCCGCGCGGCCGGCCGCTCGTAGCGCGGGGCGTCGTCGACGCAGAGGGCCGCGGGCACGTCGGCCACGACGCGGCCGGCCGACAGAACGCGCACCCGGCCGGTCCGGGTGACCCGGCCGACCACCGCGGCATCGAGGTCCCATTTCTCGAACACCGCTCTCACCCGGGCCTCGGTCTCCGGCGTCGCGACCAGGAGCATCCGCTCCTGGGACTCGGACAGCATGATCTCGTACGGCGTCATCCCCTCTTCGCGGCGCGGCACGCGCTCAAGCTCGATCTCCATGCCGGTGCCGCCGCGCGCCGCCATCTCGACGGTCGAGCAGGTCAGGCCGGCCGCGCCCATGTCCTGGATCCCGACCACGAGACCCGGCACCTTCATCACCTCCAGGCAGGCCTCGAGGAGCAGCTTCTCGGTGAACGGATCGCCGACCTGCACCGTCGGCCGCTTCGACTGCGACTCGGCGTCGAACTCCGCCGAAGCCAGCAGGCTCGCCCCGTGAATGCCGTCCCGCCCGGTCTTCGAGCCGACGTAGAGGACGGGGTTCCCCTCGCCGGCGGCGATCCCTTTGTGGATCGACTCGCGCCGCGCGATCCCGAGACTGAAGACGTTGACCAGATTGTTGCCGTTGTAGGCCGGATGGAACGCGATTTCGCCCCCGACCGTCGGGATGCCGATGCTGTTGCCGTAGCCGGCGATGCCGGCGACCACGCCGCCGACCAGGTACCGCGTGCGCGGGTGGTCCAGCGCCCCGAAGCGGAGCGAGTCGAGGCATGCGATCGGTCGCGCGCCCATCGTGAAGATGTCGCGCAGAATGCCGCCCACCCCCGTCGCCGCCCCCTGGTGCGGTTCGACGAACGAGGGGTGGTTGTGGCTCTCCATCTTGAACACCGCCACGATGCCGCCGCCGATGTCGACGACCCCGGCATTCTCGCCGGGTCCCTGCACCAGACGCGGGCCTTCCGTCGGCAGCTTTTTCAGATGAACGCGGCTGCTCTTGTAGGAGCAGTGCTCGGACCACATCACCGCCAGCATGCCGAGCTCGGTGTAGGACGGCGTCCGCCCGAGGGCGGCGACGACGCGCTCGTATTCGTCGGCGGTCAGGCCATGCTGCCCGGCCAGCTCCCGGTCGACCGCGGGCTCTTTGACGGTCATCCCTTGGGGCTCCCGAACAGCGTGCCGTCGCGCTCGGCGCGCGTCTTTTTGTGGTGCTCATCGATGCAGCAGCGTTTGAACTTCTCTCCGCTGCCGCACGGACAGTCGTCGTTGCGACCCACCCTGGAGTAATCGACCCGGGGGCCGCCGGTGAACCAGCTCAGGATCCTCTTCAGCACGCGATCTCCCTTCCGTCTCGTCCGGCGACGTTCTTCAGATGCGCGACCGGCGCGCCTGTTGCCAGGCGTGCAGGATCGACTCGAAGATCTTCCGCCCCTGGGCGTTCCCGAGAATCTCCTCGGCGCAGCGGTCGGGATGCGGCATCATCCCCAGAACGTTCCCACGCTCATTGCAGATCCCCGCGATGGCGCGCAGCGATCCGTTCGGGTTCGACTCCGCGGTCACCTGTCCGGCGGCATCGCAGTAACGGAACGCCACCTGACGCTTCTCCTCCAGCGAGCGCAGCACCTCCTCCGGCGCGTAGTAGCACCCTTCGCCGTGCCCGATCGGAATCTTGAGGACCGTGCCCGGCTTGAGGCGGGCGGTGTAGGGAGTGTCCTGACGTTCGACACGCAGATGAACGTCGCGGCAGATGTACCGCAGACCCGCGTTCCTCACCAGCGCTCCGGGCAGGAGGCCCGCCTCGGTCAGCACCTGGAAGCCGTTGCAGATGCCGAACACCATCCCGCCCTGCGCGGCGAACTCCTCGATCGATTTCATGATGGGGGAGAAGCGCGCGATCGCTCCGCAGCGCAGATAGTCGCCGTGCGCGAAGCCCCCGGGAAGGATGACGCAATCGATGCCGGCGAGCCCGGTCTCTTTGTGCCAGAGAAAGGAGGCTTCCTGACCGATGAGGTGCTTGACCACGTGATAGACGTCGTGGTCGCAGTTCGATCCAGGGAAGACGACGATGCCGAACTTCACCGCGTCTCCTCAATCCTCCTGGATCTCGAAGCGGAAATCTTCGATCACCGTGTTGGCCAGCAGCTTCTCGCACATGGCCCGCAGCCGTTTCTCCGCTTCCTGTCGCGGCAGTCCGCCGAGCGTCACGTCCATGTACTTTCCGACCCGGACATCGGTCACTTCACGGTAGCCGAGCTGATGCAGGGAGCCGCAGACCGCCTTGCCCTGCGGGTCGAGCACTCCGCGCTTGAGCGTCACGTAGACCCGCGCCTTCAAGAGTCACCACCCTCGGGCATCAAAGCGGAGCAAGAATAGCACACGCCGCGCGGGGTCGCCAGAGGATCGCGGCTCAGCCTCCGGGTGTCGGAGTCTCGATCGCGATCAGGATCCCGCCCCGGAAGCGCAGCGCCGCGCGGGTCTTGAGATCGAGATACTCCTCGAAGGTCCGGGCCCGGATCCCCCGCTCGCGGCTCTCGCTCCACTGCCGCAGCTCCGCCGAGCGCGACCGACGGCCGATCTTCCAGAGCTCCTCGTCCCCCTCCGCGGCGCTGCGCCGATCGCGCGAGAAGATCAGCGCCCCGACCGCCTCTTCGGCCTGGTCGAGGCTCATGCCGGGGAACGGCTCTCCGGCGAAGATCCTTTCGATCGCACCGGGGACGGTTCCGGGCCAGCGCTCGCGCAGGCGCGCCAGCTCGTGCTCGCGCGCCGCCATCCAGGACCCGCGATCCAGAAACGCGGCATCGAGCTCGGCGCGCGGCACGGCGTAACGGGGCAGCTTGCGCACGCCGAACTGCCGCAGCAGATCGGCATCGGCGGGGATCGGCTCCAGGAGCGCGATCTCTCCCCGCATCCCGATCATCTGCAGGGCGCGGCCGCGGGGAAGATCGACGGCGAGATTGCCCCCTCCCCGGGTCCGCACGGTGATGGCGCGGGCGGCGTAGAGGATCTCGCCCGGTCGCGGCGGGGCTGAGGCGGCCGCGCCGCGCGCCGGCAGGACCGGCGGCCGGAGGAGCACAAAGGTCGCCATCATCAGAGCGGCGCAAAGCATCCGTTCGTTCTTCGGCAAGCGCGGGCCTCCTTTCTATTTCGCCGGGAGCGGAAGGCTCTCACCCGCCCGGTCGTGATGTCAATCCCCGCCGCCGGCTTCCAGTGCCGCCGGCCGGCCGCTTCTGCCATAATGACACCTTCCTCGGGAGGGGTGATGGGCGGGAGCCTGGAACGACGGGTCGATCTGATCGGGATGCCGCTCGATCTCGGCGCCGGCCGCCGCGGCGTCGACATGGGGCCGTCCGCCTTCCGGCTGACCGGCCTCTCGAAGCGGATCGAAGCGCTCGGACTGCCGGTCGTCGATCGCGGGGATGTCGACGTGCCGATCCCGGAAGGGCGCAGCCCCGGCGACCCGCGCAAACGGTATATCACCGAGATCGCCGCCGCCTGCGCGAGCCTCGCCGATCTCACCGCCGAATCGGTCGCCGGCGGACGCGTGCCGATCAGCCTCGGCGGCGATCACTCGCTCGCCGCCGGGTCGATCGCCGGAGTGGCGCGATCGCTCAAGCGCCGCGGCGCGCGGCTCGGCGTGGTCTGGGTCGACGCCCACGCCGACATGAACACCCCCGAGACCTCACCGTCCGGAAACGTCCACGGAATGCCGCTGGCCGCCTGTCTCGGGCATGGCCCCGACGAGCTGGTGGCGCTGGGCGGCGGCGCCAGCGTGCGCCCCGAGAATGTGATCCTGATCGGCATCCGGAACCTCGACGATCGGGAAAAGAGCTTGGTCAAGCAGAGCGGCGTCCGCGCCTATACCATGTCCGACATCGACCGTCGGGGCGTGGCCCCGATCCTCGAGGAGGCGCTCGGGGCGATTGCGCCCGGGGTCGGGGGGATCCATCTCAGCCTGGATCTCGATGGCCTCGACCCGGAGGTGGCGCCCGGCGTCGGAACCCCGGTACGCGGCGGGCTCTCCTATCGGGAGGCGCATCTGCTGGCCGAGATGGTGGCCGATACCGCGCTTCTGGTCGGCATCGACGTCGCCGAGCTGAACCCAATCCTCGATCTGCGCAACCAGTCGGCGGAGATCGGCGCCGAGCTGATCCTGTCGGCGCTGGGCCAGCGGATTCTCTGAACCTGCGCGGGTGTCTCGGAGACGAGGGGCCGGCTCAGGACCGACCGAAGACGCGCTTGAACAGCGTGTCGACGTGGCGGAGGTGGTGGCCCAGGTCGAAGGAGCGATCGAGCTCGGCCGCCGTCAGCAGGCCCGCGATGGCCGGATCGCGCCTCAGAAGAGCCTGGAATTCGCCGCGGCCGTCGAGCGCCTGCATGGCGGCCGCCTGCACCCAGGCGTACGCCTCCTCGCGGGAGGCCCCCTTCTTCGCCAGCTCCAGGAGAACGGTGCCGGAATAGATCAGCCCGCGGCTCGCCTCGAGGTTGCGGCGCATCGCCTTTTCGTGAACCACCAGACCCGCGACGATCCGCGTGAACCGGTGCGCCATATAGTCGAGGGCGATCGTCGCGTCGGGCAGGATGACGCGTTCTGCGGAGGAATGGGAAATGTCCCTCTCGTGCCAGAGCGGCACGTTCTCGAGCGCCGTCTGAAGATAGCCGCGCAGCAGCCGGGCCAGCCCGCTCATCTGCTCGCAGCCGATCGGGTTTCTCTTGTGCGGCATCGCCGAGGAGCCTTTCTGCCCCTTGCCGAACGGCTCCTCGACCTCGCCGACCTCGCTGCGCTGCAGGTGCCGGAACTCGACGGCGATTTTCTCGATCGTCGTCGCCGCCAGGGCGATGGCGCCCAGGAACTCGGCGTGCCGATCGCGCTGCACCACCTGCGAGGCGATCGCCACCGGCTCGAGCTTGAGGGACGCCAGCGCCGCCGCCTCGATCGCCGGCTCGAGGTGGGCGAAGGTCCCGACGGCCCCCGAAAGCTTGCCGACGGCGATCCGGCCGCGCGCCGCCTGCAGCCTTTCGATGTCGCGCCGGGTCTCGGCATGGAACAGGGCCAGCTTCAAACCGAACGTGGTCGGTTCGGCATGCATGCCGTGCGTCCGGCCCACCATCACCGTGTTCTTGTGCTCGAAGGCGCGAAGCTCGAGGGCCTTGGCCAGCCCCTCCAGATCGGCGATCAGGAGATCGACCGCCTCGACCATCTGCAGCGCCTGGGCGGTGTCGACCACGTCGCTGCTGGTCAAGCCGAGATGGATGTAGCGCGCCTCGGGGCCGACATGCTCGGCGACGTTGGTCAGGAAGGCGATGACGTCGTGCTGCACCGTCGCCTCGATGGCCCGCACGCGCGCCGCGTCGAAGCGCGCCCGGCGGCGGATGGTGGCCGCCGCCGCCGCCGGAATCTCGCCCGCCGCGGCCAGGGCGTCGCAGACCGCCAGCTCGACGTCGAGCCAGCGCTGCAGCCGGCGCTCCTCGTCCCAGATGCGGCTCATCTCCGGACGGGAGTAGCGCGGGATCATCGCCCCTCCCCGATCATGAACCAGGGGCTCGGGGAGCACTGATCGGCGGGATGGAGCGCCGGCGGCCGGCGGCCGGCGATCTCGAAGCCGCGCCGCGCCGCATGCAGGGCCAGCTCCGGCCGGTTGTTGGTGCGGCTCAGGTGGGCCAGGACCACGCTCTTGGTTCTTTCCCCCGACACCGCGCAGAGCAGCTCGGCGGCGCTGCGGTTGTCGAGGTGGCCGTGGCGCGAGCGGACCCGATCCTTCACCGTCTGCGGGTACGGTCCGTCGCGGAGCATCTCCTCGTCGTGGTTCGACTCGAGCATCAGAAAGTCACAGTCGCGGAGCCCTTCGCGCACGGCCTCCGCGCCATGCCCGAGGTCGGTGGCGTACCCGACCCTGCCCTCCTCGCACTCGACCGTGTAGCCGACCGTCTCGACCGCGTCGTGCGGCACGCCGAACGGGCGCAGTCGCAGGCCGCCGATGGCGAAGTCCACGCCCGCCTGCACCGGAACGTGCGCGCTCACCCCCTGACGATCGAGATTGGCGGCGCGGTAGGTGGCGGCGGTGCAGTAGACCGGAACATGATGGGTCCGCGAGAAAAGCGCGGCGCCGCGGATATGGTCGGCATGCTCGTGGGTGATCACCAGGGCGTCGAGCCGGTGCGGCTCGACCCCGACCGCCCGCAGGCGTCCGCCGAGCTCCCGGCAGGAAAATCCGGCGTCAATCAGGATGCGCGCTCCGCCGGCTTCGATGCAGGTCGCGTTGCCGGCGCTGCCGCTTCCCAGAACCGTCAGGCGGATCGCCATCCGTCTCCTCGTCCCGCTTCGGCGCCGTCCCGGCTCCCGGCCGGAGCGCCGCCGACGGGTCTTCATCATACAGGATTGACCGATGGGATATCCGGGCTAGGACCGGCCGGTGTGACCGAACCCTCCGGGGCCGCGATCGGTCGGCGGCAGGAGCTCGACCGCCGTCAAACGGGCGCGGGGGGTGGCGACCGGGGCGATCACCAGCTGGGCGATCCGATCGCCGCGCCGGAGGGTGATCGGCTCCTGTCCGTGGTTGATCGCGATGACCGCGATCTCGCCGCGATAGTCCGAGTCGATCGTCCCGGGAGAGTTGAGCAGCGTGAGCCCCTCGCGCAGCGCCAGGCCGCTGCGGGGCCGGACCTGGGCCTCGTACCCCTGCGGAAGCGCGATCGAGAAGCCGGTCGGAACCAGGGCGCGCCGGCCCGGCTCGAGGACGAGCGGGGCGGGCAGGCTGGCGCGCAGATCGAAGCCGGCGCTTCCCGGGGTCGCCTGCTCCGGAAGCGGCAGGTCGGCGTTTCCGGGCATCCTGGCGATCGGCACCACCAAGGGATCGTCGTCGCCGCTCATGCCGTCCTTCCGCCCCGCGATCAGAACTGCGGATCGATCCCTTCGAGCCGCAGCCCATCGGTCTTGCCGAGGGCCGCGACGGTGCAGAGCCGCGCGTCGAAGAGCTCGCGTGACAGCTTCAAGAGATCGTCGGAGGTGACCCGCTCGATCCCCTCCAGGATCTCTCCGAGGTTGAACTGCCGTCCGAAGTAGACCTCCTGGCGGGCGAGGTTCGACATCCGGCTGCTCGAGCTCTCGAGGGAGAGCATGAGGCTCCCCTTCAGGTTATCGCGCGCCACCTGCAGCTCGCTCTCGGGGACCTTCTTCTCCTTGAGCTGCCGGAGCTCCTTGAAGACCAGCTCGATCACCTCGCGCGCCGTCTCGGGTGAGGTGGCGGCATAGACCGTCAGGTTCCCGGCGTCGAAGAACGAATTGATCGACGAGAAGACCGAGTAGGCCAGACCCCGCTCCTCGCGGATATGCTGGAAGAGGCGCGAGGACATCGTGCCGCCCAGAAGCGTGTTGAGGATGTACCCCTGGTAGCGTCTCTCGTCGGGCATCGGCATCGCCGGCACGCCGAGACAGAGATGCAGCTGGCCCAGCTCCTTCTTCTCGCGCACCACGACGCGGGCGCGGCCGGAGGGCGGGCCGTCGTGGGGCGGCGGGGCTCCGTTCCCGAGGGGCTCGAATTCGCGCCGGATCGACGCGGCCAGGCGCTCGTGGTCCAGATTGCCGGCGGCGGTGATCAACAGATTGCCCGGCTGGTACGAGTCCTTGAAAAAGCGGATCAGCTGCTCCGGCCGCATGCGGCCGACCGATTCGATCGTCCCCTGAATCGGGCGCCCGAGCGGGTGCTCGCCGTAGAACGACGCGCTCCAGAGGTCGTACACCAGCTCGTCGGCGGTGTCGTCCACCATTTTGATCTCTTCGAAGATGACCTTGCGCTCCTTCTCGATCTCCTCCGGCACGAACTTCGGTCGTCGCACGATCTCCGACAGGAGATCGACGGCGATGTCGAGATGCTCGTCGAGGACCTTGAAGTAGAAGCAGGTGTACTCCTTGGTCGTGAAGGCGTCCATCTGGCCGCCGACCGAGTCGATGGTCAGGGCGATGTCCTGCGCCGTGCGGGTCTCGGTCCCCTTGAACAGCAGGTGCTCGATGAAGTGGGAGATGCCGTTCTCCACCTCGGCCTCGTGCCGCGATCCTTTCTTCAGCCAGACTCCGAGGGCGACCGAGCGGATGTTCGGCATCCGCTCGGTGACGAGCGCCAGACCATTGGAAAAGACATCCTTGCGGATTTCGTCCGTGACCTCTGTCATGTCCGTGATCAACCCTTCCTGAGGACGCCTGGAACCCGGCCGGTGCGCGGGTCACCGGATCGGCTCTCGTTGCGGGGCGGGGAGTATAGCACCCGGCGGGTCGCGCCGCCATCGGGACGCTCGCTGCGCGGGCCTGCGGCTCAGCGGCGGGGAGCTTCGGAAAAGCCCTTGCCGTCCCAGCGATAGACCGCGACGCCGTAGGTCGGCGCCTGGCCGGAGCCTTCTTCGAAGGTGCGGCTGGTGAGCCAGAACTCCGCCGAGCCGGACGGAGAGTAGCGCTTCTCGATCCGCTGGCCCGCGTTCTGGAACAGGGTGGTCCAGACCCCGTCGGGGCCCCGTCCCAGCACCTCGAGGATCTCGAGCTGTCCCCCGGTCCAGGTGGCCAGGATCTCCTCCTGACCATCCCCGTTGAGATCCTCGAGCGCAAGGTTGTGGAAGCGATCCCCCTGCTGGGAGGTATGAACAGCGACATAAGGCGCCCCCGCTTCGCGCCGCTCGTAGATCCGCAGCTCCGGTTTTCCCGAGGCCGGCTGCACCACCACCGCGAGCCGCGCCCCGTCGCCGGCGTCGAGGACCCGGGCGGCGAACAGACGGTCGCCCGGGCGCAGTATCGTTCGCAGCGCGCGCACGACCGGATCATCGGCGGTCGGGGGGCCGCAGGCGGCGAGCGCCAGGAGCCAGACCGCGGTCGTCGCCTTCGCGGCCTCCACGAATCGGCGCGGGGAGCGTCTCATGTCGTGATCAGGCCTTCGAGGATCGCCTTGCAGAGATCCATCGAGGAGACGAGGCCGGTCACCTTGCCGTCCTTCAGGATCGGCAGGCGGTGGATGCGAAGATTCCACATCACCCGGCAGAGCTCGCCGACGCTGGTCTCCTCCTCGGCCCAGATCGCAGGGCTCGTCATGATCGCGCTCACCGGGATCTCCATCGGGTCGGAGGACCTCCGATCGTCGGCCCAGAAGGGCCGCTCGCCGGGTCGGGGCGAAGGGCTCGGGGCCGTCTCCAGCCCGCGCTTCCTGAGCATTGCCACGACCTTCTTGCTGCCTCGCCGGCCGGTCCCGCCCGCAGCGCCGCCGGACGCGCTGTCGGTCGGGTGACCCATGGTGCCGTAGATGATGTCCTCCTGGGTCACGACGCCGACCAGACGTCCGTCGCGGTCGACCACCGGCGCGCCGTTGATGTTTTTTTCCTGCAGGAGGTCGCACAGCTCGCCCACCGTCGTCGTTTCCGACACGGTGATCGGCGTCACGGTCATCAGATCGCGCGCCCGGAGCGCGCGCGCCCCTTTCTTCCCCGGAGGGCGCGAGCCGGCCGCGGTCCGGCGGAGCGCGCCGGCCGGTTTCGCCGTCCGGCTTCGTCTCGCCCCCCCCGTCCGGCGGGAGGAGCGCGTCGATCTCTTCCGCGTCATGGCAAGAGCCTCTCGATCGCCCGCGCGCTCGCCTCGATTTCGACGATTTTGTTGGCCCGCACCGGCGTGATGCCGGGGAGCCGACCTCCATGGTAATCGATCGCCGCCTGGCTGAACTTGCAGCCGTGCGCCGTCGCCACGATGACGACCCGCTCGTCCCGGCCGATCACCCCGGCGGAGCGTGCCTTGAGGAAGACGGCCACCGCCGTGGCGGAGTTGGGACAGATGTAGACGCCGGTGGCATCGACCAGCGCCTTGGCATCCATGATCTCCTGCTCGCCCGCTTCGTCGAACAGCCCCTTCGAGTCGCGCACCACACGGACCGCCTTATCGTACGACACCGGGTCGCCGATCCGTATCGCCGAGGCGACGGTGTCGGTGGCGGTCACCCGCACCCGCGAGGCGTATTTCTCGCGGCAGGCGCGCGCCAGCGGCGCGGCGTTCGCCGCCTGCGCCCCCAGGAGCCGCGGCACCCGATCGATCAGGCCGAGCGTCTTCAGCTCGAACAGCCCCTTGCCGATCGCCGAGATGTTTCCGGCGTTGCCGACCGGGACCACGATCCAGTCGGGCGGCTCCCAGCCGCGCTCCTGGACGATCTCGAAGCCGATCGACTTCTGCCCCTCGATCCGGATCGAATTGACCGAGTTGACGAGATAGAGCGGCTTCGTACGGCAGACCTCGCGAAGCAGTTTGATGCAATTGTCGAAGTCGGTCGGCAGCGACAGCGTCAGGGCGCCGGAGGCGACCGGCTGCGACAGCTGCTCCAGGCTGACCTTTCCCCGGGGCAGCACGACGACCCCGCGCAGCCCCTCCACCTGGGCGGCGTAAGCCGCCATGGCGGCCGAGGTGTCGCCGGTCGAGGCGCAGGCGACGGCGCGCACGCCGAGATGGCGCGCGAACGAGATCCCCGCCGTCATCCCGCGGTCCTTGAACGACAGGGTCGGGTTTTCCCCCTCGTGCTTGATCGCCACCTCGGCCGTGTCGGAGATCTGCTCCAGACGGGGGGAACGATACAGGTTGGTGTTCCCCTCCGGCTTGGTCACCAGGCGGTCGAGCGGCAGGTCGGGAAGGATCAGCTCGTGGTAGCGCCAGACGCCGCTGCGATGCGCTCCGCGCCGCGCTCCCAGCCGCGCGTCGAACAGCGCCCGCCAGCCGCCGGCGGGCGCTTCGCGCCGCAGCCGGTCGAGGTCATGAATCACCTCGAGGAGGTTGCCGCAGACGTCGCACTCGTAGCGGATCTGATCGAGCGGCGTCTCTTTGCCGCAGCCGATGCAGCGCATCCGGGAGAAGGGAGTGGCGGCCATGAGCGCGCCTCAGTCGATCTTGCGGGCGCCCCGATTATCGGGGGAGCAGATGAACGGCCTGCTGGCGAGACCGTGACGCTGGAAGGCGGCCTGCATCGCCAGGGCCACCCGCTCGCCGAGATCGGGCGTGGTGACGGCGAACAAGGCCGGCCCGGCGCCGCTGATCGAGCAGCCGTGCGCCCCGGCCTCGAGGGCCGCCCTCTTGACGTCGGTGAAGCCGGGGATCAGCTTCGAGCGGACCGGCTCGACGACATGATCGACGACGGCGCGCCCGATGTCGGCGACGTTGCCGCGCATGATCGCCACCACCTGGGCCGCGACCTGGGCCCAGTTCTTCGCGGCCGCCGCCAGCGGGATCGTCTCGGGCAGCACCGAGCGGGCGTAGCGGGTCTCGATCTCCATCTGCGGCAGGACGACCACGAAGCGGAGGTTGGTCGGCGCATCGAGACGCACCACCTCGAGCGGCTCGTGACTTTGGACGATGGTGAACCCGCCGAGCAGGGACGGGGCGAGATTATCGGCGTGACGCGCGCCGCTGGCCAGCACCTCCCCGTCGAGGGCCGCCTCGAGCAGGCGGTTGCGACCACCGCCCCGCCGACGGCGCTGGCGGCGCTGCTGCCGAGGCCGCTCCCCTGCGGCAGCCCCTTGTGGATCTTGATCTCGAGCCCGATCTCTTTCGCCGCCTTCCCCTTGAGCTGCTTGAGGACCGCCTCGGCGGCGCGGCCGGCGCAGTTCTTCGACGGATCGGTGGGGATGTTGGCGGCTTCGCCGGTCATCCCGGCGATCACCACGCCGGTGTTCGTCCCTTCGACCCGGCGTCCTTCGATCGTGTCCCCCAGCCCCTCGAGCGCCACGCCCAGGGCGTCGAAGCCGGGGCCGAGGTTCGCGATCGAAGCGGGCGCGAAGACCTTGATCCATCCCCCCGGTGTGTCAGTCACAGGAGCCCCTTCGCCTTGAGCAGCTCGGCGTTCAGGATCGCCACCCCCGCCGCGCCGCGGATCGTATTGTGCACCAGCGCCTCGTACTTGAGGGTCAGGACGCTGCAGCGCCGCACCCGGCCAACCGTGACCGCCATCCCGGCCCCCGCCATCCGGTCGAAGCGCGGCTGCGGCCGGTCCGGCTCGTCGCGCACCACGATCGGCGGATCGGGGAGGCTCGGCAGGCCCAGATCAAGGAGCGGCGACCGGAAGTCGCGCAGCAGACGGGTCGCTTCGTCGGGTGTGGCGCGCTCCTGTGTCTCGATCGAGACCGCGAGGGTGTGGCCGTCGCTGACATGCACGCGGTGACAGTGGGCGCTGATCGGGAACTCGGCCGCGGCGCGCGCCGTGCCGAGGATCTTCAGCGTCTCCGATTCCATCTTCTCCTCCTCTCCGCCGATGTATGGCACGACGTTGTCGAGGATATCGACCGAGGGGACGCCGGGATAGCCGGCGCCGGAGACCGCCTGCAGGGTGGCGACCACCACGCGCTTCACGCCGAGGGCGCGGTGGAGCGGCGCCAGCGACAGCACCAGGCCGACGGTGGAGCAGTTCGGATTCGTGATGATATAGCCGCCTCCCGGGCGCCGCCGTTTCTGCAAGGCGATCAGCTCGAGATGATCGGCATTCACCTCGGGCACCAGGAGCGGCACGTCGGCCGCCATCCGGTGGTTGCGGGAGTTGCTGACCACCGCGTGACCGGCGGCGGCGAACTCGTCCTCGATCCCGCCGGCCACCGATGCGTCGAGCCCGGAAAAGGCGATGCGGGCGTCGAGGCCGCTGCGGCACTCGACCACCGGCATGTCGCGGGCCCAATCGGGGATCGGCGTCTCCAGGAACCAGCGCACCGCCTCGGAATATTTCTTGCCGACCGAACGCTCCGAGGCGCAGAGCGCGGCCACCCGGAACCAGGGATGGCCGTCGAGCAGCGACAGGAATCTCTGCCCGACCGCGCCGGTCGCCCCCAGGATCGCCACCGGAATGGCGCCGTCATTCCCCTGCTTCGGCTTGATCGTCATGCCCGCCCTTTCGGCGCGGCCATGGCCGCCGCTCGCGCCACCCTCAGGATATCTCCGAATGCCCCCGCCGCGGTCACCATCGGCCCCGCTCCCGGCCCCGAGACGACCAGGGGCTGGTCCGGGTAACGCGCCGTCGTGAAGGCGAAGATGTTCTCCGGGCCGGCGAGCCGACCGAGCGGCGAGTCGGCCGGGACCTCACGCAGCTGCGCCCCGCAACCGCCGTCCACCCGCGCGACGTAGCGCCAGCGGCGGCCGCGCGCGGCCGCCTCCTTCCAGCTTCGGGCCATGCTCTCGTCGCGCCCGGCCGCGCGGGCCAGAAACGCGGCGACATCCCCGCCGCCGCCGACGTCGCCGAACGGCTCCAGCCGGACCTGCTCCGGCTCGACCGCGACGCCGGCCTCGCGCGCTAGGATCAACGCCTTGCGGGCCACATCCTGCCCCGACAGATCTTCGCGCGGGTCGGGCTCGGTGTAGCCGAGATCCCGGGCCCGGCGCAGCGCCTCCGAAAACCGCTCGCCGCGGTCGAGCGCCGCGCAGAGAAAATTGAGCGTGCCGGAGAAGCATCCCTCGATCGACACGACCCGATCGCCGCTGTCGATCAGATCGCGAAGCGTCCCGATCACCGGGAGCCCCGCGCCGACCGTCACCTCGTTCAGCAGGAAGCGCTGCGCCTCGCGGGCCGCCGCCCGGATCGCATTCCAGGACTGAAGCGTCCCCGCGAACGGCTTCTTGTTGCACGACACGACATGAAACCCGGCCGCCAGCGCCTCGCCGTAAAGGGCGCCCATCCCCTCGTCGGCGGTCGCGTCGACCAGCAGCTTCGGGTCGCCGAGGCCGGCCGCCTCGCGCAGGAGCGACCGCGCCTCCGTTCCGCCGCCGGTCTTCATGAGATCGCGCCAGCGCTTGATGTCGAGACCGTCGGCCGCGAAGATCGAGGCGCTCCGTCCGGCGATGCCCGCATAAACCAGGTCGACACCGATCGCGTCGCGGATCGCCCCGCGCTGCGCGGACACCTGGTCGACGAGCGTCGCGCCGATCGAGCCCTTGCCGATCTGCACGATCGACAGACGCACCGGCATCAGCGCACCCGCCCCCCGACGACGCGCAGCGCCCCGCGGCGCCCGCGCCGCTCGCGCACGCCGGCGACCCGCGCCACGTTCAGGCGGTCATGGATGGCCCGCACCGCCGCCTTCATCCCCCGCTCCTTGATGATCACGGTGATGTTGTATTCGGACGAGCCCTGGGCGATCGCCACCACGTTGACCCCCTCGTCCCCGAGAGCGCTGAAGACGCGGCCGGCGATCCCATGCTGACCCTTCATCCCGGCGCCGACCACGGCGACGGCGCACATGTCGCGCTCCACCGTGATCCGTGCCACCTGCTCGCCGAGCAGGCCGCGATCGCGGAAATCCTTCTCGAGCGCCAGACGTTGTACTCCGACGACGACATCGAGATCATGTAGATGTTGGTGCCGGCCAGCGCCACCGGTGTCAGGAGCCTCAGGATCATCCCGGGCTGCCCGAAGATGCCGGTCCCTTCGACGGTCACCAGCGCCATGCCGTCGATGCTGCTGACCATCATCGGCGCGCCCTTGCCGACGGCGCGCGGCCCGACCAGCGTCCCCGGGGCCCCCGGCTTGAAGGTGTTCTTGATCCGGATCGGGATCCCGGCGCGCCGGGCCGGCTGCATCGTCTTCGGATGGATCACCTCGGCTCCGAAGTGCGCCATCTCGGCCGCCTCCTGGTAGGAGATCCGGGCCACCACGCGGGCGCTCGGGACCAGATGCGGGTCGGCGGTGCAGACGCCGTCGACCTCCTTCCAGATCCAGACCTCCTTCGCGTGAATCGCC
>WNFM01252183.1_pt2 | contig 18378 bp, 14 predicted proteins | sample 5400271 | NCBI WGS metagenome assembly WNFM01 (sample SAMN13153352, study PRJNA577476) | soil metagenome | isolation source: 60 cm saprolite on Douglas fir-dominated hillslope | place: USA:California | collected 2013-09-17 | reverse complement strand
CCATTTATTTAGTTGATTATTCGACGGGTTTCTCTTTTTTTGCATCCATGATTTTCCTTTCTTATGAAGGGAGAGAAAATCATTTTGTGTGTCCTGTTGCGTCAACAATGCCAGATAGTTCGTCAAAAATAGCACTAAGCTCTGGATCGAGCGGAATAGTCACAGGCGAGTTAGGATCAACTTTCCCAGGACTGAAAATTTGGGAAGCGAGACGGGCTCTATGTGACGAAAAACTGTGGATAGCGTCTTCCATCTGGAATTCAGTGAGAGCAGGAGACGTTTTAGCGACTTTAGAGATCACAGGAAGCTTACGAACTGGTATATGCTTAATGTCTATCAGTAACTCTTCCCATGTTTCAATGATGTTTTGTAATCGGGATTTTGTCTGTTGGGACGTGGTACTCTGTTCAGCTTGTCGGGCAGCATCAATAAGAGCGCGTACCTCTCTAACAAATAGAGTTCGCTCTTTACTTTTCATAAAGGGTAACAGTGGAATTTGATCTTTGAGATGATTGCTCTGCTGATAAATATTCCGAGTCGAAGTCTTAGCCATGTTCTTCGTTTTCTCCCACCTTGCTCTGTTTTGACAGAACTGATGCTGGATCAAAACTTAGCTGGCGCATCTCTTGGATAGCTTCATTGAATTCTTCTTGAAACTCATCTGCTTCTTCACTTGACCACTCCCCTCTGTGAACCTTCGCCAGCACCACCATCTTTGTGACTTCATGGTAATCTGTCTGAGCTTGCTCAAACCGCTTCATAAAATCACCGCGTAGTGCATTTATTTCCGTTTGAATACTTGTAAGAGTTTTGTCACTTTTGCTTGAGATTTTAAGTGCGGTGACACCTAAGAAAATTGAGATAGCAACACTAAAGAGTGAAATAGCAATACTAACAACGGTAGAGGTATCCATGTGGCTCTCCTCGTTGCTCGCTTTATTTGTCACCGAATCAATTCTTCTATTATACACTTAATCTTCTAGAATTGATAGGGATATGGGTACAGTTTCGCAAGAAAGCTGCAATAGGGCTGGAAGGTCACAGAATGAGCGCAGAGACAAAGAATGAGGCACATGAAACTTATTCCTTTACCGCGATTACACCGGCTACACTGCGTCACCGGCTCTTTCTGATACAGCTTATACCATACGGGCATCAAAAAGACGAGATTATTATTGCGGATATTTCTCACTCTCCAAGCAAGTTCACTAGGTTGTCATCGTCAGACGGCACGTACCACACCGGATCAAGAAACAGTTGTGCTGGCTCAATCTCATCCATTTTTTCAGGCAGGGCAGTAAAGAGAAACAAGTCGGATAACCACTTTGGCTCATTGGTTTGCGCCAGTTCTTTTCGTGTCCAGTCACGCATCTGCTTGATGCGGTTGTGATCTTTGGTAGTGGCAAAAGCAATGGTGATGTTTTGGACGCCAAACAGCTTCTCAAACTCGCGACTGTGTAAAAAGACAATGTAAGCTCGGATACGCTTCCGAAAGAACTTCTGATCCTCAGTGCCTCGATCCAGTTCCAGAAGGACTGGTACGGTTTCCTCTTTGCCTGAGTTCCCGGTGTAGACAAACTCAAGGTAGGCATCAGGGACAATGGTTTTTGTTACTCCTTTATACGTTGCTTTGATCGGACGGTTCTTAAAGAAGCGATCATGCAGCATGTTCTCAATACGGTAGGTTGTCTGAGCCTTCACAAATAGCAGAGCATGAATGAAGACATCACTTATTGCCAGCATGTGCTCTCGAAAGAGAAAATTTTTTGCCGTATCTTCTTCCTGGCTTGGTCGAAAATACTCCCGCACATCAACGCCTTGCTTTTGCAGATAGTTTAAGCCCTTGCGATCAAGTGCGTACATGTAGGGGAGTCTGATAGACGGATGGTAGAGAGGAAGCACAAAGCCAGCCTCAGTCAAGCCTTTGAGCCGTTGCTTGACGGTTTTAATCATGCCCATTTTATAATTGAGCCTCGTCAATTGTTCAGCGGTACCCCCTTGCCGTCGACTATGGCAGGTTGGGTACGTAATAGCTCCTCGATGCGTTGAATGCCTGCCCCCGCCTGCTGCAAATCCTGTAACTGGTTGCGAATCTGCTCAATGGGCTGGGTCAATAGATTGGTATAGGTGAAAATGAGGTAAACAGTTCCCAGTGTGATCTTTCCTGTGCTCCACAGGTACGCTCCAAAGGCAAAGGCCAGGGCATTGCCAATGGCGAACACGGTGAGCGTGGTCATGCCCATGGCATAACCACTGAGACTTGCCTTGCGATTAACGGGCAGCCAGGCGCGTAAAATGAGGTAAAAACGCTGCATGACATAGCCAGTGGCACCGTTGGCACGAATATCTTCTGTACCTGCCAACTGCTCACCCAGGAAGCCAAAAAATTCCGCGCTCTTCTGGCGATTTGCTTTCCAACGGGGAACCGCGAAACTGCGTATACGGATGAGGATGATTAAGGCCAGCAGAGCAAAAAACGTCACCGCCAACCCCACGCGCCAATCTACACGCCAGAGCAGGACTAGCACCCCGATGAGCAGCAATACATTGCTCAGCATATGCACAGCAAAGCGCGAAAAGAAGTTGGCCAACGTATTCACATCGCCGTCGATGCGCTCGATCATCTCGCCCGAGGTATGTGCCTTGTGATAAGCCATATCCAGGGTCAGACAATGGGCAACAAGGTCGGTACGCAGCCAGTTAGTCGCCGTCCAGGCAACATTCTCGCTGATATATGTGGCCCCTACCGCGATGGCCTGGTTCAGCAAGGCAACGCCAATAAACAGTAATGCGGCATAGATCAATACCGCCTCTGCTCCACCGCTGATCGCCGTATCGATAAAGTAGCGTAAAATCTGCGGATTCAGTAGTTGCAAGCCCACACCCGCGAACAGCAGCACGACCATCGCCAGCGCTTTGCCCCACTGGGGCTGCAAGTAGCTCACCAGCAGATCTATATAACGCCTGAGTGAAAGACGCATAGTCAAGTTCCATCCTTTCTCCAGGTCTTACCTCTGTATAGAAGGACTGCAAACCCCTTGTAGCTTTGCATGTGAGCAGGGAACCAACAAAAATTGCCACGGGGCGACGAGAGTCCCGTGGCAGCATGGGCAAGTTCCATGACGAAAAAGTTGGGGCATAACAAAAGCCACGGGGATATGAGCATCGCACCCGTGGCTGTCAGAGGATATTACTGAGTTATGTCAATAAGTAGTCCAAACCCGAGGCGCACTCATACTTAGCAACACAACACCGTTGTGATGCAGCCTGATGTTATGACTTAAAATCCAGTCATACCCGTGCATTCGATATGCGCCTCCTTCTTGTAATCTGTGCAAAGCGTAACATATGATAGATAAGTGAGTCAAGGGCAAATGTGTGGATGTGCCGCATCAGCTTATTTTTATGCTTTTAGAGAGGAAAATTATGGCCCAGTTACCAGAACACCCAACCCTCCCTGAGAACTATTGACTCACTGGTATCTATGCTTTACTCTTTACTGAGTGGGAGAGAAAATGAAAAAACAGAAGAGCATAATTTTTGGCAAGGTAAAACTGCGAGTATTTTTCTTGGCAGTTATTTTTTTGTCATTGGGTTTTGGCCTGTTGGCAGTCAAGCAAAAACAGGAAGTGAGGCAGCGGGCGCCAGTCAAGCAAAAACAGGAAGTGAGGCAGCGGGCGCCAGTTTCCCAAACAGATTATACCCAATATGTAAATACAGTCCAGTCCAAGCAAGTATTTATGCGTTATCCGTTGGGCCGTATCGGATTATGGTCCCGAACAGAAGGAGAAATAGCAGACAGCGTGACACGCAATATCAGACTGTATCCGGCAGTCGATCAAATGACCGGTAAAGATATTGCTGATTGGCGAAATACGATAGTTGCCAATCCCGCGCAAACAGATATTACGTATGGCAGCAGTACGCCGGCGAAAGGTTCAACCGTTGCATTAACCGTTACCCCAAATGTAGCTGTCTATCGTTACCATTTCAACAATGTTGCCTCGTTTGGTGCTGTCGGGATCACCCTTGGAGGAACTGCGGAAATTCATGGCGGTTTAACCTGGTCGAACACCCTTACTGTTATGGATAATCAGACCATTGAAGCAACTTTGGTGAGCGGCAGCAAAACTACCTATTACTATATTAAATTTAATGTACCGGGGACAGGATCCGGCTCGGGGGGTCAGGGGTATATGCAATTTAGTCCTGCAACAACAGATGTTACCGTTGCAGTTGCACTGTCCCAGACAAGCATGAGCCAGGCACAGCAGTATTTTACGAATGAATTTTCAGACTTCAACTTTGCTTCCGCCTCACAACGATTAAAAGATGCATGGAATGCCAAATTAGGCAAGATTGACGTACAAAATGCTGACCAGCTTACCAAGCAAATGCTCTATACAGGACTGTATTCCGTGTATGCAAATATTGTGAATGCGACCGATGGTTCGCCGTATGCTCCGTACGTGGCAGCCTATGGCAGCCCGCTTCTGACAATCGGCTCAAGTGTCGGTTGGGCGTATATTGGCGGCGGGTATTTTCGCGCCGCCTATGACCAGGGGCGAAGTATCTATTATTTACTGACCCTTCTTGATCCACAAGTCATGAGAGATATTCTGCATACTTATCAGGCACAGTACGACAGGGATAAAGTACTACTCGGCAATTGGGACCCCTATACGCCAACAGCGTGGACAGACCAGCAGTGGGGATTCTGGGGCGGCATGTTTACGAGGGCTAATATGATGGGAGTGACCGGTGTTGATTACAATAAGGCCAAAAACTCTATAGCGGATACTTTTGGCAATACAAATAATATCATGGCTAAATCGGGGTATTTGGCAAAAGGATATATTCCTGCCGATAGCGGCGTTTCTAATTATATGTCCCGGGCATTGGACTGGGCCACGGATATAGACGGGCTGGCAAAATTAGCAAATATTTTAGGAGATAGCGCAACCTACAACAAGTTTAGCCCATATGCGAAAGCATATGTTAATAACTGGGATGCAACTAATACTGTTTTCCGCGCGAAAAATGCTGACGGTTCATGGGCGCCACTGGGTAATGGAGGTTTCTTTGAGGGTACTGCGCAGACATATGGATTTGATGAGCCTCAGGATGCATTGGGCCTGGCAGATCTGTATGGAGACAGCACAATGACTTCGAAGATAAATTCCCTTTTTGCCTCAGGGGTAGATTATAACGATTATGTGCCCCAATACATGTACCTGCCGATTTACGCTAACAGCCCATCGACTTCCCAGAATATTGCCCGCTCTGTGTTCCTTCCACGATTTAATTCACTGAATATGTGGGAAAGCGGAGGCGGAGGAGATATGTATTATACGCATAATGGTGGCGAAGTAGTGATGGCAGCACTTGGTTTATTCCCTCTCCAGGCACCCGGTGCGCAATGGGTAATCAATAGTCCTGCCGTCACCACAGCTGTTATCCATGGGATAAAAGATATTACCATTCAGGCAAACAATAATGCGCCAAACAATGTGTATGTCTCATCCATTCAAGTCAACGGGCAAACGTACCCGAGCCATTTTATTTCAGGCAAAACACTTATCGCAGGAAATACCAATATTACCTTAAACATGGCGAGCAGCCCTTCGCGCATTGGCAGCATGTATATTACCGGAGCAGACGGGGAGGTCTTGTCAGCAGGTACGGATAATACCTCCTATTTGCAATTTCAAAATGATCCGATAACTGCAACTTCCAGGGCAAAAATTTATACTACCAAACAACCAACAGCGGTCTCGGTCAATGGCACGCCGCTGACAGGCTGGACATATGATCCTGCAACAAGTTCGCTTAACATCAAAGGAATACCACGGGGTCTGGTTCTTATAAGTTTTGGCGGCTCGGTAACGCCTCCGCCATTGCATACGATTGCGCCAAGCGGTGCAACGCTGCCTCTAGAGAGGAAAAATTATGGCCCAGTTACCAGAACATCCAACCCTTCCCCAATTGCAAATATACATAGATGAAGTCTGCCAGGAACGTGGATGGACAAAGGATACTTATGCAGAGAAGTTTTTACTCTTTAGCGAGGAAGTTGGCGAATTAGCCAAGGCCATACGCCAGTCTAGAGGTCTCTACGATGAGCAAGCAAAACCGCCAAAGTTTGCTCTTGAGGAAGAATTTGCTGATGTCCTTAGCTACTTGCTTGACCTGGCCAACTGTTTTCAAGTTGACCTCGAAAAAGCCTTTCGTGAAAAAGAGCAGCTCAATCAGAACAGAGAGTGGGAATAGTTCAGAGGAAGAGCATGCTTACCCATCCTTCAATCGCACACGCCGGAATATAGCCCACAAACTCAGGTCATAGCTACTTTTAAGGATTCCAGCCACGATGAGCGGGAGGCCAAACAGCAAGCCAGGCCCCTGTAAGAGCAGACCAGCAAAGACGGGACTGGTAGCCGAGCCCGCACTACGGGCCAGCGATGTCACACTGGCCGTGGCTGTGCGTACTTCAGGCGCGACCAGGGCCATCGTATAGGCCTGGCGCGTCGGAACATCCATCTGGGAAAGTGCCTGGCGCAACAGCAACAAGACTACTGCCAGGGGGAAAGTGGGCATAAGCGCTACGAGGATTAGCAACACATTGGATGGCAAATGGGTGAAAACCATAGTGTTAAGCAAGCCAAAACGCCGCGCCAACGGGGCAGCCGCCAGAAACGAGAGAGCAGAACACGTGTTGGCAGCAAAGAACAGCAAGGCTAACCCGGCAAGGGGCACACCAAAACGCAGGTGAAAGAAGAGCACAAACAAACTCTGCACCACCAGACCGCCAGCAAAGGCATCTACACTAAAGAGGGCGGAGAGTCGCAGCACTATGCCACGAGCACTACCCAGGGGAGGAACCAGGCGCTGTATGTAGCTTGACGTGTGCAGTTCAACCTGTGCAGGTGCCTCCACAGCATGCGAGAGCCGCAGCGCAAGCCAGGCGACTACCAGACCAACGCCTGCGTAGAGTCCAAAGATGAGGCGAATACCGATAGGTAGGGGCAAATTAAACAAACGCGCTAGCAAGTCTGGCAAAGCCGCGGCCAGCGCACCTGCCGCCCCTGCGAAGGTCGCGACGAGATTATAGCGGGCGAAGAGGGCTGTTTGCTGCGAGGACTGGCACGTCTGCGGCAGCATGGCCTGTTCAATCGGCAGAAATGGTGCGGTCTCTGAGGCGGTCGTACCCAGTGTACCAAAGAAAGCAGCAGGCAGTAGCACCGCGTAGATTGTCGTCATTCCAAAGACAACACCAGTTGCCGCCATCAGTAGTGCCAGGACGACGAGGGTGCGCCGCCGCCCAAAGCGATCGGCATAAATGCCAATCACATAGGTTCCCACGAAATCCCCTACCAGGGAGACCGTGATCAGCACACCAATGGCGGCAGGTGAGAAACCTGCATTGTTCAAGGCCACCGCTAGTAACACTGCCAATAGCCCATACGCAAACGAGCGCAGCCCACGCATCATTATGATACGCCGCGCATCCGCCCGCTTATGTCTCTCATCCGCCAGCAATTTTACCTGATCCACTTGTTCGTGAAGGATACCGGCATTATTTCGCTCGCTCATACTAATGGCTGCTTCCTTTTGCTACGTTATGACTTAAAAGCGCCGTTGGGTTTGCTCTGGCGCACCACTTCTAGACCTTAATGGCTTGATAGTAAATAAAGATGTGGCTATTCAGAAGGTCAACACAACTTTTGTAAAGCTTTGGTACATGCAAGGATAACCCGCAAAGGCTCCATCGTCAACTCACTTAAACTCTTGCGCTACTTCTTCCCTCCGACTATAGGGTATTCACTAGAATATCATCCACATCCATTTGCCATGCCCATAACAAAAATGCTACAATGAAACCGTTCCATTCGATGGAACGGTTTCATTTGTGATAGGCAGTATAACACTATGGGATTGATAACGTGACCATCTTTCAAATCGAGGTACGGGCCAAAGCAGAGCAGCACGACGTTCAGGCCCAACGCCTTGCCCGTGAAATAATATATTTACCACCCGCGCTCCTACCTTCGTATACTTCAACTACCGCAGCCCAAAACCCTTTTACCCTCCGCACCGCGCAACTCTTTTATCTTAAAGGGAAACTCACTTCCACCCATATAGACCTGCTCACCAACCAGCTGTTGGTTGACCCTGTCATCCAGCAAGCTCATGTGCTTGCAGATTCTTCCCAACCTTCTCAGGCCGCACATATTGTTGATGTTTCCTTTCACCAGGGAGTCACCGATACCCTGGCCGAAAGCGTCATGACAGGCGCGCACATGCTGGGTATTACGGGGTTGGAGCAGGTTGAAACGGGACGGCGCTATGAGCTTGATAGCCGCCTGAGCGCAACAGAGGTGAGAAACATCGCCGAGGCTCTACTCTATAACCCGGTCATCCAGCAGTATGAGCTACACCTTGCGGACACTAAGCAGAATGTAGGGGTGCCATCAATGGCATCATCCTCCGACCATATAAACAATGCAAGGGGCGCGATAAGTCGCGCCCCTCTGTATGTACCTATCTCCGGCATGGATGATCAAGCCTTGCTCACTGTGAGCCAGCAGGGCCTGCTGGCGCTGAATCTTGCTGAGATGCGTACCATCCAACGCCACTATCACGAACTGGGGCGTGAACCTACCGATATTGAGCTGGAAACGCTGGCGCAAACCTGGTCTGAACACTGTTCGCACAAAACATTTAAGGCCACTATCTCCTATCGTGAACAGGACAGCAACGGTAGGATAGTGGCGCAGGAGACCATTCCCAATCTCCTCAAGCAGTACCTGATGCGGGCGACGCAGGAGGTCAAGCAGCCCTGGCTCGTCTCGGCCTTTAGCGATAACGCCGGTATCATTCGTTTCACCGAGATGCAAGATATCGCCTTTAAAGTCGAGACGCATAACCATCCCTCGGCCATCGAGCCCTTTGGGGGCGCCAATACAGGTGTTGGCGGTGTCATTCGCGATGTGCTGGGCGTATCGGCTCAACCCATCGCCTGCACCGACATCCTCTGCTTTGGTCCCCTGGATACGCCTGTCGAGCAGTTGCCCCATGGCGTCCTTGCCCCGCGCCGTATCGCCAGCGGAGTAGTCAGCGGTGTGCGCGACTATGGTAATAAAATGGGGATCCCCACGGTCAACGGAGCCGTTCTCTACCATCCAGGTTACCTGTACAACCCGCTTGTCTTCTGTGGCTGCCTGGGTATACTGCCACACGGCAGTCATCCCCGCCGAGTACAGCCCGGTGACCGTATCGTTGTGCTGGGTGGACGCACAGGACGCGACGGTATTCACGGCGCCACCTTCTCTTCTGGTGAGATGAGCGTCGAGAGCAATGCCCAGGCCGGTACTGCCGTGCAGATTGGCGCACCCATTACCGAGAAGAAAGTGACCGATGCGATTATACAGGCGCGGGATCGCGGCCTGTATTCCGCCATCACGGACTGTGGTGCGGGCGGCTTCTCGTCGGCCATTGGTGAAATGGGAGCCGATACCGGTGCCTATGTTGAGCTAGAAAAAGCACCCCTCAAGTATCAAGGCCTGGCTCCCTGGGAGATCTGGCTCTCCGAGGCCCAGGAGCGTATGGTCCTGGCGGTTCCACCAGAACACCTGGCGGAGCTTTTAGATATTTGTGCCATTGAAGAGGTTGAGGCCAGCATCATCGGTACCTTCACAGACGACCAGCGCCTGACCGTCACCTACCAGGACCAGGTTATCGCTGATATAGCTATGGCATTTTTACATGATGGCCGACCTGACAGGAAACTAGAAGCGGTATGGACCCATCAGGAACAGGCAGGACATCAAACATCACCTGCTATTATGAAGAACTACACCTATAAGATGAATGGCGCCAGCCATTACGCTCCTACCTTACTGGCCTTGCTGCGCCATCCCAGCATTGCTTCAAAAGAGGCCGTGGTGCGTCGCTACGATCACGAAGTCCAGGGCGCGACAGTCGTCAAACCCCTCGTGGGCAGGTCAGGCAATGGACCAGGAGACGCAGCCGTGCTGCAACCTATCCTTGATGACGGGGCGCAAGCCATGGCCTCCGAGCAGCGTGCGGGCATTATCCTATCCAATGGCGTCAACCCACTCTACGGGACCATCGATCCCTATCACATGGCTACCAACGCCGTGGATGAGGCCCTGCGCAATTTGACGGCTGTGGGTGGTGACATCACCCGCGCCGCTATCCTCGATAATTTCTGCTGGGGTAATCCCAACGATCCGTATCAACTGGGCATGCTGGTGCGAGCTGTCAAGGGGTGTTATGACGCATCGACCGGCTTTGGCACACCCTTTATCTCCGGCAAGGACAGCCTCAATAACGAGTACCGCGTCAATGGCGAACGTGTACCCGTCATTCCCACCCTGGTCATTTCGGCGGTTGGTGTGATCGACGATGCGGCCCAGACCGTGGATATGTCACTCAAAGCCCCCGGTAATCTGCTCTATCTGGTGGGCACAACTCGTAATGAATTAGCCGGTTCCCATTATGCTGAAATCATCGGTCGCGACACGTTCGAGCAGCTTTTCCCAGATACAAGCGTACCACAGGTGAATATCTCCCATGCCTACGCCATCATGAAGTCCCTGGGCGCGGCAATCCGCCAGGGTCTGGTCTGCTCCTGCCACGATCTTTCAGAGGGTGGCCTTGCCGTGGCTCTCGCTGAAATGGCCATAGCCGGTACACTGGGAGTACAGGCTGACCTGCCAGACACTCCCCCATCGGAAGATCCTTACCGCGAACTTTGGCCTATCGTGCAGTTGTTCAGCGAGTCGGCCTCGCGTTTTATTGTCGAGGTAACACCCGAACAGCACGAAGCTTTTGAGCAATATATGCACAGGAATGGCATAGCAGATATCCAACATATCGGCACCGTCACCAATACAACAGATTTCGTTATTCGCAGCCAGGATGAACTCATCTCGCTGTCCTTAGCCCAATTACAAGAGGCATGGAAAGGAGGCCAGGCATGACAACACGAGCGCTCGTCCTTCGTGCCCCCGGCATCAATTGTGATCGTGAGACGGCTCATGCCTGTCGCCTGGTCGGTTTTACTACCGATCTCCTGCACATCAACCAGTTGCTCAAAGATCCCGAGCGCTTGCTCGATTACGCTCTGCTTGTCATTCCTGGCGGCTTCTCCTATGGCGATGACCTGGGAGCAGGCACACTACTGGCGAAAAACTTGACCGTTCATCTTGGCCCCCAATTGGAGAGATTTATTGCAGAGGGTCGTCTAATACTGGGTATTTGCAACGGTTTCCAGGTGCTTGTCAAGGCCGGACTGTTACCCGGAAGTTTTTCTCCTGGTGATGAAGATGCAGCAAATGAACCCGTTGCTGCCAGCCTGACCGATAATGCTTCCGCGCAATTTGAGTGCCGCTGGGTCCCCCTGGATGTACAACCCGGCAAGTGCATCTTCACCCAGGGCATAGATCATCCTTTTGAACTGTCAGTCGCGCATGGTGAAGGTCAATTTGTCCTGGCCAGGGAAGATTTGGCCTCCATCTTAAAGGAAGGCGGACATGTGCCCCTGGTATACGCCTCCCCAACAGGACAGACGGTGGCCTATCCTGACAATCCCAATGGCTCGATCGCCAATATCGCGGGCGTCTGCAATGCCTCCGGCCATATCTTTGGTTTGATGCCTCATCCTGAGCGCTACGTCTCGCCCCTCCAACATCCCCTGCGTAAAGCTAATGCAGACGGAGAGGGCGATGGACTGCTGATCTTTAAGAACGCCTACACTTACGCTCAAAAATTGCATATATCGAACAGACGGGTCCAGCAGGCAGCATATACTGCCAGCGGCGTAGATATTGCCGCCGCCGATAGCGCCAAAGAACTGATGCAAGCAGCGGTTAAAGCCACGCATGGACCCCAGGTCCTGGCAGGTATGGGCGCGTTTGCCGGGGTGCTCAATGCAAGCAGCATCCAGCAAATGTATAAACCCGCCCTGGTCGCCTCGACGGACGGCGTCGGCACCAAAACGCTCATTGCCGCCCAGGCCGGGCGCTTTGATACCATTGGCCATGACCTGGTCAACCACTCGGTCAACGATTTACTGACGCAGGGAGCGAAGCCGCTGTTCTTTATGGACTACCTCGCGATGGGCAAGCTGGACCCTGTCCAGGCCGCCACGATTGTACGCGGCGTGGCCGAGGCCTGCCGCGCAGTGGGTTGTGCCCTGCTGGGAGGTGAGACGGCGGAGATGCCCGATGTCTACCTGCCAGGGGCCTTTGACCTGGCCGGTACTATTGTCGGTGTGGTCGAACAGGATGCTATCATCAATAGCGCTACTATCTGCGCCGGGGATGTTGTATTGGGTCTCCCTTCAAGCGGGCTACACACCAACGGCTATTCGCTGGCCCGGCGCGTCTTCACGCCTTACACGCTGGATACCATCTTCCCTGAATTAGGTGAATCGCTGGCCGATGCTCTATTGCGGCCACACCGCTGCTATCTGCGCGAGATCGAACATATTCGCGCCTTCCTGGCCGATAGAGATCAACATATGAAAGGTCTGGCCCATATTACCGGCGGTGGGTTCGCGGGCAATATTTCGCGCATTCTGCCCCAGGGTACGCAAGCAGTCATTGAAACTCAGGCCTGGGTTGTTCCGCCCTTGTTCGGCTTACTAGGACATTTGGGCCAGGTCGACCTTGCCGAGATGTATCGTGCCCTGAACATGGGCATCGGCATGGTGCTGGTTCTCTCGCCCGAGGCGGCAAACGAGGCACGCAGCGCCTGTCCCGAACTGCTCACCATTGGGCACATCCAGGCAGGTAATGGAGTAGTGTTAGAGTATTAAGAACTCGCGACAAAGTCGTTCGCAAGCGTTTTATGTGTTGGATGTATGCCTGGCGACTTAGCCGCCGGACACACATCCAACACATAAAACTTTATAATTATAATGATTATGAGGAGCATACAATGCCAGATAAACCACAATTCGGGCCGTTATTGGCTGAAGGGAAAACAAAATTAATCTATGCCTACCCGGGCGATGAGAGCCTGGCCTATATGGTCAACAAAGATCAGATCACGGCGGGCGATGGGGCAAGACGCAATGAACTGGCAGGCAAGTCACGCTGGAGCACCATCACCACGGCCAATGTCTTCACGCTATTGAACCGGGAAAACATTGCCACGCACCTGGTCAAACAGATCGACGACGTGACGCTGCTGGTACGCCGCTGCACAATGCTGCCGGTGGAACAAGTTCAGCGCCGGATTGCCACCGGCTCTTATTTGAAACGCCATCCCGAGATCAGTGAGGGCACTCGTTTTGAGCCCGTCCTGGTCGAGACCTTCCTCAAGGACGACGCGCGCCATGATCCACAAATTTGGGCTGCTGATATCATAGAGATGGGGCTGGCAACTACGCAGGAGATCGAGTGGATGGCGCGGGAGGGACGGCGCGTCTTTGAGAGCCTGGAGCGGGCCTGGGCCAAAGTCGATGTGACGCTGGTTGATCTGAAAATTGAATTCGGACGTGACAGCAAAGGTGACCTGTTAGTGGCCGATGTCATTGACAATGATAGCTGGCGGCTCTGGCCTGGTGGCGACAAAACGCGTATGCTGGATAAGCAGATCTATCGCAACCTGCAAACAGTGACCGAGCAGGATATGCAAGGTATTGCTGACCGCTACGCCCTGGTCGCCGACCTGACAGGCAAACTTATACAGTAACGGATGACATTGTCATGCATTGGCAGCGCCCTCTGAGACCAATACAAAGGAGAAGCACATGGAACGTTTGCACGATGCCTGCGGAATAGTGGGTATCTATACCCAGGCAGGTGACGGGAAAAATATCGATGTCCGTCGTTACATCACCCTCGCCCTGACAGCCTTGCAGCATCGCGGGCAGGAGAGCGCGGGTATGGCCGTGTACGATAGTGCAGGCAAAATTGTGCATCGTGTTGGCATGGGCAAAGTTCGTGAGGTCTTCTCGGATAGCGGCACAGGATTGCCGGAGGCAACGTGTGGCATTGGTCACGTGCGCTATTCCACTACGGGCTCAAGTTGCGTGGAGAACGCGGGGCCTTTTGTAGCGAATAATGGCTCCAATCACTACCAGTCGATTGCCGTCGCCCATAACGGTGACCTCGTCAATGGTCCCGCTCTGCGTGAACAGTTGCCTAGCGAACTCTTACAATCCACCACCGATAGTGAGGCCATCGCCTGGATGTTGATGCACGCGCAAGGTTCCAGCTTGCGCGAGCGCATGATCACAGTTTTTCCCCTCCTGCGCGGCTCCTATAGTCTCGTCATCCTCGCGCAAGGCAAGCTCTACGCCATGCGTGATCCCTGGGGCATGCGCCCCCTCTGCCTGGGGCGCATTGGTGCCCATTGGATTGTTGCCTCGGAGTCATGCGCCCTGGATCGCATGGGTGCCGATTTCATACGCAAAGTGGAGCCCGGTGAACTGATCACCATCGATGAGCAGGGACTGCATTCAGAGGTGCTGATACGCGTGCCGCGCAAATCGCTGTGCGTTTTCGAGTATATTTACTTCTCCGACGCGACCAGTCAGCTCAACGGCCGCTACGTTTACGACGTGCGCGAAGCCCTGGGTCGCGAGCTGGCGCAAGAACATCCCGTTGCAGCCGACCTGGTTGTGCCGGTACCCGACTCTTCTATTCCCTCGGCCCTGGGTTATGCCACGGCCTCGGGTATACCTTATGGGCACGCAATCATTAAGAACCGCTATAGTGATCGCACCTTTATCAAACCTGATCAACGCCTGCGCCAGCTTGAAGTAGACTTGAAATTCAACCTGGTCAAACCCAAAATTGCCGGGGCGCGTCTGGTAATCGTAGACGACTCGATTGTGCGCGGCAATACTATGAAGCGCCTGGTTGCTGCCTTGCGCAACCAGGGAGCCAGGGAGATTCACCTGCGTTCCAGCTCACCACCGCTGCGCCATCCTTGCTACTTTGGTATCGATATTCCCCAGGAGGACGAGCTCATTGCGGCTAACCGCAGCGTCCAGGAGATCGCGGACTACATCGGCGTGGATAGCCTGGGCTATGTGAGCATCGCTGGCCTGGGACGTGCCATCGCTGCGGCAGGAGGTAAGACCATTGGTGATGATGAAGCGGCCAGGAGCAGTCTGCATAGCGAGTTTTGCTATGGCTGCATGGAGCGCCAGGGCTGGCCGTTCGATCCCATGCAGGCCAGGTTAATTACTCCCAGGCGACTGGATAGTGTGATACGAGGGGTAAAATAATGCGTGTATTGGTCATCGGCTCAGGCGCACGCGAACACGCGCTGATCTGGAAACTAGCTCAGAGCCACCGGGTTAGCAAATTGTATGCCGCCCCTGGCAATCCTGGCATAGCAGCATATGCTGAATGCCTGCCTCTGGCGGTCACCCAATTGGCAGAACTGGCCGACTTCGCCCTGCGCCAGCAGATTGACCTGACAGTAGTCGGGCCGGAGATTCCCCTGGTCGAGGGTATAGCTGATGTATTTCGCCAGCACGGCCTCACCATCTTTGGGCCTGGAGCCAGCGGCGCGTCCCTGGAAGGCAGTAAAGCCTTTGCCAAACAATTGATGCACGAGTTCGCTATCCCCACCGCTCAGCATCGCACGTTCACCAGCGCCACCGATGCCTTCAGCTACCTGGAAGAGCATGGCACTCCCATCGTGGTTAAAGCCGATGGCAACGCCGCGGGTAAGGGCGCCATCGTCGCCCTGGATATGGCAACCGCCCACGCAGCGGTGCGCGAAATGATGATCGAGCGCGTCTTTGGCGCAGCCGGAGACGTCGTTGTCCTCGAAGATTATTTACAGGGCGATGAAATCGGCTCAACCGCTATCTGCCATGGTACGCAATTTCTGCCCCTGACGCTCACCCAGGATCATAAACGCGCCCTGGATAATGACCAGGGCCTGAATACAGGCGGTATGGGAGCATTTACGTCCCTACCTTTCGTCGATCAAGCCCAGGAGCAGCAGATCCACGAACAGATCATTGCTCCCACGCTCAACGCTCTCAAGGCTCGCGGCATCAACTTCTCCGGCGTCCTCTACTCCAATGTCATGCTAACCGAGCGCGGTCCCATGGTGCTGGAACACAACACGCGTTTTGGCGACCCCGAGATGCAGGCCTTGATGCTGCTCCTCCAGGCCGACCTGCTGGATGTGCTGGCCTTTGCGCAGGATACCATCACTGTCACTCCCACCAACCTGTGGCATCCAGGGTATGCCATGAGCCTGACGCTCGCTTCAGGTGGCTATCCCGGCAAATACCGCACGGGCCTCCCCATCACGGGCATTGAAGAAGCGAACAAGATAGAGGGTGTGCAGGTCTTTCACGCGGGCACAGCCCTCCAAGGCGGGCAACTGGTCACAGCAGGAGGTCGTGTCCTGAGTATCGCCGCCCATGGCTCCACGCTGCCAGAGGCAGTAGCCAGGGCATACGAGGCGGCGCAGTATATTACATTTGAAGGAATGCATTATCGTTGTGATATAGCCAAACGTGGATTGCTAGGAATGTAAGGATTATTCTATGTCAGCACAAGTAATCATCATCATGGGCAGCAAAGCCGATTTATCCCATGCCCAGGCCATAGTAAAGACACTCAAAGCGCTGGAGATACCTTACCAGATGCGTGTTTGCTCAGCTCACAAGGCCACTCAGCGCCTGCTGGAGATCCTGCAAACCTATGAGCAAAGTGGCCCACTCGTCTATATTACCATCGCGGGCCGTTCTAACGCCCTTTCGGCGGTAGTCGATGCCAACACCCGCTATCCTGTTATTGCCTGCCCACCCTACAGTGAGCGTTTCGGCGGCATGGATGTCCTTTCATCGCTGCGCCTGCCCTCCGGTATCGCCTCACCCACGATTCTCGAACCGGATGGAGCGGCTCTCTTAGCGGCCAAGATGCTGGCCCTCTCTGATACACAGCTAATGCAGCGTCTGCTTACCTACAAAGAGCGCTTTGCCGCGGAACTCTTGCAGGCGGATAAAGAGGTTCAGCAGGGATGACGTATAACAGCCAGCACAACTTTGAGTGGAAGGTCTCGCAACGTAAACACACCCTGGGCGATCCCATCGAACCACCACGGCCATCGCTGCGCGTGGGCGTACTTATCTCAGGAAGTGGTAGCAATCTGCAAGCGCTCATCGATGCCATCGAGACCAGCCAGCTTCCCGGTGTTGAGATTGCCCTGGTCGTCAGCAATAACGCCCAGGCTCAAGGTGTGCAGCGCGCCTTTAAACATATGCTGCCGACTATCTACCTACCCTGGGGAAAAATTGGCGGGGCTCAATTTACGGCCGACCAAAGGGGTGGCATGTCACCCGACGAAAAAAAACTCACCTCGCTCCTCCAGCTGTTTCAGGTAGACCTCATCGTCCTGGCTGGCTGGATGCGTATCCTCAGCGCGCCCTTCCTTGCGCAATTCCCCTGGCAGGTTATCAACCTGCATCCCGCGCTCCTACCCGACGACGGTACCGGCCACATCTATACAACCCAGGATGGTACGCAGATACCAGTCTTCCGTGGCTTACACGCTGTCCGTCAGGCCCTGCAGGCCGGTGTAAAGGTCACCGGCAGCACTGTCCACTACGTCACCCCCGAAGTCGATGCCGGCCCCGTCATCTGCCGCGAAGAGCTCGCCATTGAACCAGCAGACACCGAAGAGAGCCTCCACGAGCGCCTGAAACAAATAGAACACCGGCTCATCATAGAAGCAGTAAGGATATGTCAGGAACGAGCATAATAACAGTGATTTGATGTTGTGTGAGTCTGCCAGCCTACGGGCTGGCAGACTCACACAACATCAAATAATTACGAGCCGCGTAGCGGCGAGCATTCAAAAATGAGGAGTTACGAGAGAATTTCCGAACTGCAAAAAGAGAGGAAGCGGAGCTGATCTGCGAGTGGAGGCTCACTTCCTTCTCCTCAAGAACCGCTCAGGATGCCACCACGGGTGACCGTATCCACCTGCTGCTCTGTCAGAGAACAGGCTCGTTGGTGTTCTTCCTGTCACGTGCCTGCTCGCTCATCTGTGGGTCAGCGTTTGGGGCCATTGCCCATGACGCTGCTTTGGACGTTTTCATGACGCTTCCTGCTTATACTCGCACCAGAGAGGGTGAGGCGCGTCAACTGGGGCGTGGCCCCAAACCCTGCCAAGGTGGGCCTTGGCGTGAGGAAATGCCCTCGAGTTACTTCTTAGTGTGTCACTTAATCGACTCATCTTTTGCGAAAGTTAGTCATAAGGAGTCACATCAACTATGGAGCTTTCCGTTACCTTGCAAGTGAATGGAGCAACACACCAGCTCTCAATTGATACCCGAACGACGCTTCTAGACGCGTTGCGCGAGCACCTCGG
>WNFM01130148.1_pt2 | contig 18379 bp, 19 predicted proteins | sample 5400271 | NCBI WGS metagenome assembly WNFM01 (sample SAMN13153352, study PRJNA577476) | soil metagenome | isolation source: 60 cm saprolite on Douglas fir-dominated hillslope | place: USA:California | collected 2013-09-17 | reverse complement strand
CGGGATCACCGTCAACACGGTCGCCACCGGGCGCTTCGCCACCGAGCGCCTCGCCGACAACGCGGGCTCGCTCGAGCAGGCTGAAGCGGCGGCCCGCACCGAGGTCCCGGCCGGGCGCCTCGGGCGCCCCGAGGAGTACGGCGACCTCGTCGCCTTCCTCTGCTCCGACCGCGCCGCCTACATAACTGGGACCGTCATCCCGATAGACGGCGGCCTCCTGCACTCGATCTAGAACTCCGCTTGCCTTTATTCGCCCACAGGGCTACAAAAGGCAAGCGGAGGCAGTCTTTAGCGCTCCGCGGATGCCTCGCGCATCGCCGGGTAGATGATCACGTCGCGGAGGGTCTTGGAGCCAGTCAGGATCATCATCAGGCGGTCGATGCCGAGGCCGCAGCCGCTCGCCGGCGGCATCCCGTATTCGAGCGCGCGCACGAACTCCTCGTCGTGAGGATGGGGATCGTCCTCGGCGCCCTTCTCCTGGCGTTCGCGCTGTTCGACGAAGCGCTGGCGCTGCTCGATCGGGTCGTTGAGGTCGGTGCCGCCGCCGACGATCTCCATCCCGGCGGCGATGCCGTCGAAGGCCTCGCAGATCCTTGGATGGTCCGGATGCACCTTGACCAGCGGCCAGATGTCGATCGGCAGATCGATGACGTAGGTCGGCTGGACCAGCTTCGGCTCGACCAGCTTGCCCTGCAGCATGTCGACCAGCCCGGCCCAGTCGTCGGTCGGCTCGGCGTCCTCGCCGGCGACCTCGGCCAGCTCGTCGCGGCTGGCCTCGTAGATGTCGATGCCGGCCTCGCGCAGCAGCTCGTCGCGCAGCGTCACCCGCGGCCACGGCGCCGCGAAGTCGATCGTCTCGCCGTCGCGCTCGACCTTGGTCGTGCCGAGCACCTTCTCGACGACGCCGGAGACCAGCTCCTCGACGAAGGCCATGACGCCGTGGTAGTCGGCGCCGCCGACGAACATCTCCAGCATCGTGAACTCGGGGTTGTGCTGTGGCGACATCCCCTCGTTGCGGAAGAACTTGCCGAACTCGTAGACGTCCTCGAAGCCGCCGACGATCGCCCTCTTCAGGTACAGCTCGGTCGCGGTCCGCAGGAACAGCTCGCGATCGAGCGCGTGGTGGTGGGTGACGAAGGGGCGGGCCGCGGCGCCGCCGGTCAGCCGCTGCAGGACCGGCGTTTCCAGCTCGACCCAGCCGCGCTCGTTCATGTGCTCGCGGATCGCCGCCAGCAGCTTCGCCCGCAGCTTGAAGACCTCGCGTGACTCTTCATTGGCCATCAGGTCGAGTTCGCGCTGGCGGTAGCGGGTCTCGACGTCGGAGATGCCGTGGAAGAGGTCGGGCGGGTCGAGCAGCGCCTTGGCGAGCAGGGTGCAGTCGCGGACGGCGATCGCCAGCTGGCCACGCTTGGTCACGTAGAGGACGCCGTCGATGCCGACCAGGTCGCCGACGTCGAGGTCCTCGATCCCCTCGAAGGCCTCCTCGCCGAGCGCGTCGCGGCGCGCGTAGGCCTGGATCGTGCCGGTGATGTCGCGAACGTCGAAGAAGACGGTCTTGCCGTGGCCGCGCTTGCCGGTGATCCGGCCCATGACGCGGTAGGAGAAGTCGGGGTGCTCGCCCTCCTCCAGCTCGGCGGCGTCGTGGGCGGCGAGGAGGTCGGCGACCTTCGTGCGGCCTTCGAACGAGTGGGGGTAGGGATCGATCCCCGCCTCTCGCAGCCGCTCGACCTTGGCCCGGCGCTGCGCCTCGGTCGAGCCGCCGCTCGGCTCGGCCGCCGGCTCAGCCTCCGTCGGGGCCTCGCTCATCGCCTGCAGTCGTGCTTCATGGAGCGAAGCCGACAGTCACCCGCTCGTCACCTTCATAGTCCTGAAGGGTAGCCGCGTCGCGCAGCATCCCGCGCATCGCGGGACCATGGTGGGTGTCGTGCTCCATCGCCAGCTTCCAGCCGGAGGGCGTTTCCCCGATCAGGCCGCGAATCACGCCGAGGCCGTCCTCGCCGCAGGAGCCGGTGACCGCGATCCGTGGCTCACGCTGGATCTCGGGCGAGCGCTCGAAGATGGTCGAGTCGGTGACATAAGGAAGGTTGGCGACCACGAGGTCGACGTCCACGAGCGAGTCGGGAAGGCCGGTGGCGACGGTGACGTCGAGCTCGAGGCCGAGCCGCTCGGCGTTCTCCCGCGCCGCTTCGACGGCCTCGGGCGAGAGGTCGGAGGCGGTGACCCGCAGGTCCGGCCGCTCGGTTAGCAGGGCCAGGGCGATCGCCCCGGAGCCGGCGCCGACCTCGTGGACCCGGGCGCCCTCGGGCAACTCGACGGCGACCTCGACCAGCAGCTCGGTCTCGCGACGCGGCCACAGCACGCGCTCGTCGACGGCGATCTCGAGGCCGCGGAAGGGGGCGCGGCCGAGGATGTAGGCCATCGGCTCGCGGTCGACGCGGCGGCGCACCCGCTCCTCGATCTCCGCGGCGATCTCGGGCGGCACCTCGCTGGCGCTATCCACCGAGAGCTCCTCCGGCCTCACCCCGAGCGCGTCCGCGACCAGCACTTCGGCGTCGGCACGTGGGCTTTCGCAGCCTGCGGCCGCGATCCGCTCGGCGGCTGCGTCGAGCGTCGCGCTGACCGTGCGCGCAATCGGCCCCTCCTCGCTTCTCACGTCGACAGCTGCCACGGCTCGTTGCTCCTCCCTAGGTTGATCGCTCCAAATTTATTGCGCAAGACTAACATCGTTGCGGTCCTTACGCCCGGACCGCGGCTGGACCCGCGATGGACGGCGCTGAACGGGCCAGGCTACCGTGGCGCCGCTTCACGAGGGCGATCCAAACCGTCCCCGCCAGAACCATTGCGAGGCTCTCGAGTTGCGCCGAGGTGAGCCCGAGCGCCGACTCGGCGTTGCGGCGGATGAACTCGACCAGGAAACGCTCGGTCCCGGCGTAGACGAGGTAGATCGCGAAGAGGACGCCGGCCCGGACCCGGTCGCGCAGCTGCCAGAGGATCCAGGCGCCCAGGCCCATCGCCAGCGTCTCGTAGACGGGGGTCGGATGGACGGTCCGCTCGGTCGGCACGGTGCCGTCCGGGTAGGACATCGCCCAGGGCCCGTTCCAGGCCTTGCCGTAGTCGCCGTCGCCGGAGAGCTGGCAGCCGCAGCGGCCGATCGCGTAACCCAGGGCCAGCGCCGGCGCCGCCAGGTCGAGCAGGACGAGGCTGAGGAAGTCGCGGTACCAGGCCCAGGCAAGGACGGCGAGGGCGCCGCCGATGACACCCCCGTACCAGACAAGCCCAGCCCCGGAGAGGAGGTTGCCGAGAAGGTCGTGCTTGACCTCGTTGTAGTTCTGGACCAGGAAGTAGAGGCGGGAGCCGACGACGCCCCCGACCAGCGCCGCGAAGCCCATCTCATAGGCCCAGTCCGGCGGCTTGCCGATCTCCCCCAGCCGCTTCCAGATCAGCGCCCCGGCGGCGAGGAAGGCGAACGCGAACATCAGGCCGAAGGTCTGCAGCGTCACCGGTCCGAGTTCGAGGTGTGGGTACATGGTTCCGAGGGGTGAGGCTAACCCGCGAGCAGCGCCTCCAGCAGCGCCTTCTGGGCGTGGAGGCGGTTCTCCGCCTGGTCCCAGACAGCCGAGGCATCAGAGTAGAGAACGTCGGCGGCGATCTCCTCGCCGGGGTGGGCCGGCAGGCAGTGGAGGACGACGGCGCCGTCCTTGGCCGCCGCCAGCAGGTCGCCGTCGAGGCGGAACGGGGCGAGGTCGGCGCGGCGGCGCGCGGCCTCCTCCTCGTCGCCCATGCTGACCCAGACGTCGGTGTAGAGGGCGTCGGCGCCGGACGCGGCGGCGCGCGGGTCGCCGGTCAGCCTCACCCCGTGGCCCTGCCGCGACGACGACCTCGACCCGGGCCAGCTCGCCGAGGACCGCCAGCGAGCGGGCGACGTTGTTGCCGTCGCCGACGTAGGCGAGGCGGAGGCCGTCGAGGTCGCCGAAGCGCTCGCGCAGGGTGAGCAGGTCGGCGAGTGCCTGGCAGGGGTGGTGCATCGGCGTCAGCCCGTTGACGACCGGCACCTCGGCAGCGGCGGCCAGCTCGGCGACCGCCTCGTGGGAGCCTGAGCGGATGACGATCGCCTCGACGTAGCGCGACAGCACCCGCGCCGTGTCGCCGATCGACTCGCCGCGGGAGACCTGCATCTCGTCGCCTCGCAGGACGACCGGCGTCGCCCCCAGCTCGGCGACCCCGACCTCGAAGGAGATCCGCGTCCTCGTCGAGGGCCTCTCGAAGACGAGGGCGACGCTGCGGCCGGCCAGCGAATCGGCGCCGAGCCGCTCGCCCCGGCCGGCTTTCAGCTCCAGCGCCCGGTCGAGCAGCTTTGCCAGCTCGAACGCGCCGAGCTCTTCGCCGGTGAGGAAATCGCGCTTCAAGCTGCGGATACTACGGGCCTTGGAGCTCACGGCGATCACCTGGAACCTCTTCCACGGGCGGGATTTTCCGCCCGACCCGGAGCTGCGCAGCTGGCGCTCGCGGCTGCTGCGGATCGACGAGCGCAACGCCACCCACGTCCAGGTCAACCGCGACCTCACGAACGAGTTCGCGACGCTGCTCGCCGGCGCCGCCTGGGACGTCGCCCTGCTGCAGGAGTGCCCGCCCCGCTTCGCGGCGCCGCTGGCCCGCGCCTGCGCAGCCGAGGCGCACCGGGTGCTGACGTCCCGCAACTCGCTGGGAGCGCTGCGGGGGCTGCTCGCCCGCCAGAACCCGGACCTGATCGCCTCCGGCGAGGGCGGCTCCAACCTGACCCTGGTCCGCGTCCCCGGCCGGCTCGGCGGCATCGCCGAGCGGCGGGCGATGGCGATCCACGAGGGGCCGCCTGAGCGGCGCGCGATGGCGCTGACCCGCACCGCATCCGGCGTCTGCGTCGCCAACCTTCATGCCACCAACGACCGGCCGAAGCTGGCGACCGAGGACGTGCTGCGGGCCGCTCGCGCCGCGACCGAGTTCGCCGGAGGGGCACCGCTGATCTTCGGCGGCGACCTCAACCTGCGCCCGGCCGAGGACCCCGGCGTCTTCGAGCGGCTGCGCGAGGACTTCGGGCTGGCGGCGCCGAGCGCGCCGCGGGCGATCGACCACCTGCTGACTCGCGGCCTCGAGGTGCTCGAGCCGCCGACGCCCTGGCCGCCGGAGCGGCGCGAGCTGCCGCTCGAAGGACGGGCGCTGCGCCTCTCCGACCACGCGCCGGTGCAGGCGCGATTCGCCGCGGTAGAGCCGCCCATGCTGCGGAATTGACATAGTCGGTTCCCACAACCCGCGCCCAAACTTCTGTCTGGAGGCACGTCGAGATGGCCGAGAAAAAAGCAGCCGGCAAATCGAGCAAAAAAGCCAAAGCCGCGAAACCGAAAGCCAAAGCGAGAAAAGCGAAAAAAGCGGCCCCCAAACGCGCCAGCAGCAGCAAAGCGACGAGCGGGCTCGACAAGAGCGTCGCCCAGTTCCGCGAAAGCCTCGAGCACAGCGTCACCCTCAGCCGCGAGCGGCTGCACGAGGTCGTCGACGACGCCGTCAAGCGCGGCCGCATTACCCGCGGTGACGCCGAGAAGATGCTGACCGACCTCCTCAACCGCGGTCGCAAACAGACCGACTCGCTGCTGCGCGAACTGGAACGGCTGGTCAAACAGGCGCGCAAAGAGGTCGGCGGCCGGGCGCAGCCCGTGCGCAAACAGGCCACCCAGGCGGCGCGACGAGCGCGGAAAAAGCTCGGTTAGCGATGGGACAGGCCACCGGCGAGAAGCCGGCGGCCCGCGGCCCCCGTCGCGGAGAGCTGCTCGAGGTCGAGGTCGACTCGCTCGCCTTCGGCGGGCGCGGTGTCGCCCGCGCGGACGGCTTCGTCGTCTTCGTCGCCGGCGCCCTTCCGGGCGACCGCGTGCGGGTCGAGGTCACCAAAGCGAAGAAGCGCTTCGCCGAGGCGCGCACGCTCGAGCTGCTGCACGCCGGCGCCGACCGGATCGGCGACCGCTGCGTCCACGGCGGCGAGCCCTGTCCCGGCGCCCCCTGGCAGGGCCTCCCCTACGAGCGCCAGCTCACCCACAAGAGCGAGCAGATCGGCGAGGCGCTGCGCCGGATCGGCGACCTCGGGGGCTTCGAGCTGGAGGAGATCGTGCCGGCGGCCGCACAGTGGCGCTGGCTTCCACGCCCGCGGCCGCTGGGACCTGATCGTCGACGTCGACGACTGCCAGCTCGCCTCCGAGGCCGGCAACGCCGTCCGCAACGAGGTCCGCGAGTGGGCGCGGCGGGAGTCCGTCCCCGCGTATGACCGCCGCTCGCGCGAGGGCGTGCTGCGCAACCTCGTCGTCCGCGAGGGCAGGCGGACCGGCCAGATCCAGACCCGCCTGGTCACCTCGGCGGCTCGCCTTCCCCGTCCGCCGGTCGACCTCCACACCGCGATCGAGGGCGACTCCGGCGGCACCGACGGGCCCACCGGCGCGCTCGGCGAGGAGCGGCTGCGCGAGGAGCTCTGCGGGCTGAAGCTGGAGATGTCCCACGGCGCCTTCTTCCAGACCAACACGGAGATGGCCGAGCGCCTCTACGCGGTCGCCGCCGAGTACGCCGGGCTGAGTGGGCGCGAGCGGGTCTTCGATCTCTATTGCGGGATCGGCACGATCGGCCTGACCCTGGCCGGGAAGGCAGGCGAGGTCTGGGGGCTGGAGATCGTCCCGGAGGCGATCGAAGACGCCGAGCGCAACGCCAAGCGCAACAGGATCGAGAACATCCACTTCCTCGCCGCCAACGCGCGCACCGGCATGCGGCCGCTGATCGTGCAGGTGGGCAAGCCCGACGTCGTCGTCGTCGATCCGCCGCGGGCAGGGCTCTCACAGAAGATCGTCCGCCGACTGATCGAGTGCGAGGCGCCGAAGATCGTCTACGTCTCCTGCAACCCGACCACGCTCGCCCCCAACGCCGCCCAGCTCGGCGAGGCCGGCTATAGGCTGAAGCGGGTGAGGCCGGTCGACATGTTCCCCCAGACCCCGCACATCGAGTGCGTCGCGCTGCTGGAGAAAGCGTGAGCCGAGGGTTCGGGGTGGCGGCGGGGCTCGACCCTGAGGTGGCGCGGCCGCTCGCCGCTCGCTGCGCCGAGCTGGGCTACGGCTCGATGTGGTCGAACGACCACCCCGGCGCCAAGGGCCTGGAGACGCTGGCCGAGTTCGCCGTCGCGGCGCCGGAGATCGACCTCGGCGTCGCCGTGATCGCGCTCGACCGCACCCCGCCGGAGGCGATCGCCGCCGACCTCGAGCGGCTCGGACTCGACCCTGGCCACCTCTGGCTCGGAGTCGGCGCCGGCTTCTCCGAGAAGCCGCTGACGAAGATGCGCGAGTCGCTGCCGCAGCTGCGCGAGTCGCTGCCGGGCATCCGCCTCGTCCTCGCCGCGATGGGGCCGAGGATGTGCGCCCTGGCCGGCGCCGAGTTCGAGGGTGTCTTCTTCAACTGGATGACCCCGGGATTCGCGGCCGGCGCCCGCGAGCGGGTCGAAGCCGGCGCCCGCGAGGCCGGCCGCGAGACCCCGCCCGTCTTCGGCTATGTCCGCACCGCGGTCGGCCCCGACGCAGCCGAGCGCCTCGCCAAGGAGGAGTCGTTCTACCGCGACCTCCACCCCGGTTACCGCAACCACTTCGACCGCCTCGGCGAGCCCGAGGGCACCATCGGCGTCGCCGCGGCGAACCGCGACGAGGCACAGCTCCAGCTCGCCGCCTACGAAGGGCCGCTGGACACGATCGTCGTCAGAGGCCTCGCCAGCGCCCAGGTCGAGGCGATGACCTCAGTAGCCGCAGCCGCCAGCCCCGGCTGAATGCGCCGGGACGCGGTCGTCCTTTCTTCCGGACAACGGTTGAAAGGGCGACCAGACCCGATCTGGGCCTACCGACCGCTGTCCACCCGCCTTTGCTCAAGCAGCCGCGCGACGCGTTCGATCACCTGCGTCGGTTCACGGTCGAAGCGTGGGGCGGTGACTCGGATCATCTCGGTCCCCATCAGCTTCAGGTCCTCCTGCCGCCGTCGGTCGTTCTCGAAGGCGGCGCGCGTCCCGTGCGTCTCGTAGACGTCGAGTTCGATTGCGAAGCGCTCCTTCTGCCAGTACATGTCCAGCTCGTAGCCGGCGACGTTGAAGTTCGCGGTGGGCGACGGCAGGCCGGCCTTGCGCACGAGGTCGAGAAAGCGCCGCTCGAACTCTGAGCGGACTAAGTCCGGCGCTCGGTAGATCCCCAGGGCGCGGCGTAGCCGACTGGCACCTGGGTGGCCCACCGCTCGTTCGAGAAGCGACTCGACTGGGCCGAGATCGAACAGCTCGAGCCGCTCGGCGCGATCGAGGGCACGTTCCAAGCGATCGCGGGGAACCTTGGCGGCGAGGTCCAGGAGGGTGCGTGGAAGGGCAGTGACCGGAATACCGTCGATGCAACCGCAGTCCTCAGTGGCGAGGGCGCGCGTGTGGTGCAGGCGGATCGGGGGACGTGGACGACGCCGGACCGGCCCGGTAACCTCGAACGGTGCAGGGCTGCGGTTGGAGATCTCCCAGAGCCAGGCTGCGGAGGCATGGCTGAGCAAGGCGCCGGGACCGCAGGCAAGGACCGCAGCCAGGCAGTGGCCCCGCAATGAAATCCGTGTGTGGCCGACCGCGTAGACACCCCGATGAACGCGGTGCAGGCGGCCCGAAGCGGTGGCGCGCCCGACGGCGCTCTGCGAATAGCCGAGCGACCCGAGCAGCTGGCGGATCGACACGACGCCGCACTGGCGCTTCGCCAGATCGGCCAGCGCATGATGCCCATCCCGCGGCGGTCGTCCTTTCTCCCGCATGCCGGTTGAAGGTCGATCACGCCCCTTTATCTCCCCCTTGGGCAGGACGCCGGTCGTCATCTCCACCGCATAGCGGTTGAAAGGACTACCGCGCGGTTCGGGACACGATCAGTACGGCGGCAAATCGTCGTACCAGACGCCGAGCGTCTTGAAGGCGCGCCAGAAGCGCTGCTTGGCGCCCTCCTCGTCGAGGGAGGCGTCGATGTCCGGGACGTAGAGGGCGTCGATGGTGGGGGTGAAGGCCTGGATTTCGCCCTCGCGCTGCTCGACCGGGCGGGAGAGCGGGATCTGGAGACCGTTGAGGATGCGCAGCGCCGGCTCGCCCATGACGACGAGGATCTTCGGCTGCACGATCGCCAGCTCCTCGACCAGGCGGGCGACGCACTCGCCCGCCGCCAGGTCCGGCTCGGCGATCGGGCATTTGACGCAGAGCGTTCCGTAGACGACCAGCGGGTCGATGCCGAGGCGCTTGAAGCTTTTCATCAGCGCATTGCCGGAGCGACCGTAGAAGGCGACCCCCTCCTCGATCTCCGAGGTCATCGGCGCTTGCTTGAGCATGAAGATGTCGGCCTGGGGATGGCCGGAGCCGAGCACCGGCATCAGCTTGCCGCGCGGGCAGTGCGGGCACTCCTGGATCTCGCGGCTGATCTGGTTGAGCTCGCGGATCGCCCGCTCCAGGTACTTCTCGCGGATCTCGTCGTCGGTGCTTCGCATCTGGCGAGACATCTTTGACGAGGCGGGCGCGGCTCCTTTCCTACGGCTCCCCTGCATCAGCTCTTGCTCGCCGAGCCGCGCTTGCGCGGCCTGCCACCCCGCACCGGCTTGGCGTCGGGGACGCGCCGTTTCGGCGCCTTCGGGCGGCCGGTCGTCTGCAGCAGCTTCAGCGCCTGCACGTAGACCAGGTTCTTGTGCTTGCGGGTGATGTCGGCGTCGCGCATCGCCTCGAGGAACTCGGCCGGCCCGTCGAAATCGTGGATCCGCACCCTCACGCTGCCGAGCCCCTGGGCGACGTGGCTGTCGGAGCCGGCGCCGGGGACGATCCGGTACTTGCGGGCGAAGCGCTCGGCCTCCTCGTTGAAGGCGGTGACCGCCACCCGCGGGTTGAAGACCTCGAGGATGTCGATCTCCTCGACGATGTCCATCAGGTGCTCGTAGTCGGGCACCGAGTGGAAGCGGTCGAAGGGGTGCGGCACGTAGACGAGCCCGCCCTGGCGGCGGACCTCGGCGATCGTCTCCGCCATCGTCAGGCCCTTCGGGATCTTCTCCTCGAGGAAGAGGCCGATCACCTCGCCCTGCTCGGCCGTCTTCACCTCCTCGGCGACGATCACCTTGATGTCATCCATCTGGGCAGCGATCCGGCGCGCCTCCAGCGCCCCGGACACCTCGTTGTGGTCGGTGATCGCGATCGCCCCGAGGCCGCGGTCGCGCGCCGTCTGCAGCAGCACCTCGACCGGGGTCGCGCAGTCGGTCGAGTGGTCGGTGTGCATGTGGAGGTCGACCTCGATCAGCTCGCGCTCGGAGATCCGCCGCCGCAGCTCGGGGTCGCCGTCCTCGGGGTGGCGACGGGCGGCGAGGCGCTGGTAGATCGCCTCCAGCTCGCTGGCGACCCTGGCCCAGTCGCGGGCCCCACCGCCCGGCTCGACCAGCTCATAGGAGGCGGGGAAGTAGCTGTCGAGCAGCTCGGCCGTCTCCGGCCGGGTGACGGTGCGGGCGTCGATGCGGCCGAAGAAGATCTCGACCAGGGGGCGGGCCACCTGGGTCGAGAGCACCCGCTCCAGCGGTGCGTGGAAGGTGGCGACGTTGAGTGAGAAGGAGTGGCGCAGCGCCGCCGAGGAGACGCTCGGGGCGAAGGGCTCGTGGACGTGGACGATGTCCAGCGACCTCGACCCGAACAGCTTCTTCACGGGGTCCCCGGTCGCGACGCGCAGAACCTCGTGGCCCCGCCGCTCCAGCTCCTCGGAGACGCGCTCGGAGAACTGGGTGACGGGGTTGTCGGCGCCCCGCCGGAAGGGCGTCACCTGGGCGATTGAGAGCGGCGCGGCCGGCACGGTCGATGGCAAAGCATAGGAGCCCGCGCGAGGCGGGCTCCCAGCTCAGGGCCCTACGGTGCTCGCGGCTTCTTCCGCCGCGGCGGTGACGGCGGTCCTGCCGCGGGCGTTGGCGGCGATGAACTCCTCGGTCCGCTCACGCGCCTCGTCGTCGGGGCGCTGGGTGTGCGGCGACTTCATCAGGTAGCTGGAGGGCCCGTCGAGCTGACCGGCGATGCCGTTGTTGAGCGCCAGCTTGATCAGCCTCACCGCATCGATCACGACTCCGGCCGAGTTCGGCGAGTCCCAGACCTCGAGCTTCAGCTCCACCGTCAGCGGTACGTCGCCGAAGGCTTTGCCCTCGAGGCGGATGTGCGCCCACTTGCGGTCGGTCAGCCAGGCGACGTAGTCGGAGGGGCCGACGTGGACGTCGTCGTCGGGCAGGTCGTGGCCCATGATCGAGGTGACCGCGTTGGTCTTCGACTCCTTCTTGGAGGCGAGCCGCTCGCGCTCGAGCATGTTGTAGAAGTCCATGTTGCCGCCGACGTTGAGCTGGCTGGTCCGCTCCATCCGCACGCCACGGTCGTGGAAGAGGCGGGCGAGCTGGCGGTGGACGATCGTCGCCCCGACCTGGGACTTGATGTCGTCGCCGATGATCGGCAGCCCGGCCTCCTGGAAGCGCCTGTCCCAGTAGTCCTCGCGGGCGATGAAGACGGGCAGGCAGTTGACGAAGCCGACCCCGGCCGCGAGCGCCTGCTCGACGTACCACTTGGTCGCCTGCTCGGAGCCGACCGGCAGATAGCAGACGAGCACGTCCGCCTTGGTCTGCTTGAGGATGCCGACGATGTCGGCGGTCTCGCCGGGCGCCTTGGTGATCTTCTCTTTCAGGTACTTGCCGAGCCCGTCGTGGGTCATCCCCCGCTCGACCTTGATCCCGAGGCTGGGGACGTCGGCGAATTTGATCGTGTCGTTCTGGCCGGACCACATCGCATCGGAAAGGTCCTTGCCGACCTTCTCCGCGTCGATGTCGAAGGCGGCGACGAATTCGACGTCGCGGACGTGGTAGCCGCCGAGCTCGACGTGCATCAGGCCGGGAACTTCGTCGGCGGGGTCGGCGTCCTTGTAGTAATGGACGCCCTGGATGAAGGAGTTGGCGCAGTTGCCGACGCCCACGATCGCGACGCGGACCTTCTCGTCCGTGCGGGCGGCGGCGCCGGACGTGCTGCCGTTTGCTCCGTTGCTCTCACTCATGAAATTGGAGTCCTCCTGGGTCAGCGCTGGATGGCAGAACACACCCGGCGGCCTTGCTGGTTACAGGTCATCTTCCTCGCCGCCGTCGCTCTGCGCGCCGGCCATATTGGCGCCGGAAAGCTCGTTTCGCACATGCCATACCCGCTGGAAAACGGTGACGGCCGTCAAAGCCGCGATGGCGTAGATCGACGGCGCCAGCAATTCGAAATCGCCGATGCCGGCGCCCTTGGCGAAGATCAAGCCGATCGAAAGTAGCACCACCCTGACCGGCCGCGTAGCCAAGCCGACCTTGCACTCGACCCCGAGCGCCTCGGCCCGGGCCCGCGTGTAGGAGACCATCAGCGAGCCGAGCACGGCGACCACGCACATCGCGGCGGCGAACTCTTCCCCACGGGCGGCGAAGTAGCCGGCGACGGTGGCGAGCACGATGCCCTCCTCGATCCGGTCGAGGGTCGAGTCGAGAAAGGCCCCGAACAGCGTCCCCTTGCCGGACATCCGCGAGTAACGGCCGTCGAGCGTGTCCATCACCGAGCCGAGCACGAAGGCGACGCCGGCGAGGAAGAAGAGGCGCTGGGTGACCAGCGCCGCGGCGATCAGGTTCCCGGCCAGGCCGATCATCGAGATCGCGTTGGGCGTGAGCCGGGACTCGATCAGCCGTTCGCGGGCGTAGGAACGGAGCTCCTGCCCGTTGCGGCTCGCCGCGCGGCCGTTGCGACGCCCGCCGGGGGCCCTGGGGGGCGCCGAGGGTTCCATTGACGTGAGGCTAGACGTTCGCGAAGAGGTTGGCCTGCCGAGGGCGAGAATGCCGGCGCCTACACCTCGGCCTCTTGCGGGGCCTCGACCCGCCAGGACCAGGCCTCCGGCCGGGCCGGGGCCAACAGGCGGTGAGCGACCACGGCAGCCGTCACCGCGACCATCCAGCCCAGCGCCGCGTCGACCCAGTAGTGGTTGGCGGTGACGATCACGACCCAGAGCACGAGCACGGGCCAGGCGGCCCAGAAGGTTTTCGAGAACCAGCGGCGGCAGACCATCACGCCGGTGCCGCCGATCATCAGCGCGAAGGCGCAGTGCATGCTCGGCACCGCGGCGTAGGGGTTGATGAAGATTTTCGCCAGCGTCGAGTCGTGGTTGACGCCGGAGAAGTCGGTGATCGTGTCGAGGAAGCCGTGCTGGGGGAACATCCGCGGCGGCGCCGTCGGGTAGAGCGTGTAGCCGATCAGCGCCAGCCCCATCGAGACCACGAACATGTTGCGTACGAAGTAATAGGACTCGTTGCGGAAGAGGTAGAGCCAGACCAGGAAGCCGAGCGCGACCGAGAACTGAGCGTTGAGGTAGACCTGGTCGGCGAAGTCGATCAGCCAATGGGCGGGCAGGAAGAATGCCTGCAGGCTGGGCTCGAAGAAAGTGTGCGTGGTCTGCTCGAAATTGATCACCTGGGCGCCGTGGGTGATCGCGTCGGCGCGCTGGGAGTCGGCGATTCCGCGCACCATCTCATAGGCGACGTCGACACCGACGAGGATGCCGATCTGGCGCCCGGCGTCTCCCCAGCCCTTGGGCAGCCGGGCGGTGACCGCGGAAAAGGCACGAGACATCTTCCGATTGTAATCCGCGCGTTAACGGAGAGGTGGGAGGCGTCGGTGCCGCTCCGTTAGGACACGAAGCTGAGGATGTCTTCGAGGGTCGAAGGTCGATCGATCCAGGGCCAGTGGCCGGCGCCTTGGACGATCTTGAGGTCGGCGTTGGGGAGGGCCTGGGCGTAGGCCTCGGCGAATCTCGTCGGGAGGTAGGGATCGCGGTCGCCCCAGAGGACCAGGGAGGGGCAGGTGAGTTGGCTCAGGTCCTTGCCGGCTTGGGCCAAGCGGTCGGGGTCGGCGTGGCGATAGAGGGCGAGAGTGGCGTCGCGGGTGCCCTTGTCCCAGTGGTTCCAGACCATGTCAACGAACTCGGGAGGCATCGCGCCGCGATCGCCGCGGGCCTGGCGCATCAGCAGCGCCATCGACGACTTCGTCGTGGTCGCGTTGAGGAACTCGCCGAGCGGACGGCGGCGCCAGAGCTGGGCGATCCAGTGCCAGCGGTAGCCCGGCAGCAGCGGCACCGAATCGATCACAACCAACCGCTCGACCCGATCCGGACGCCGCTGCGCCCCAATCAGCGCCAGCCCGCCCCAATCGTGGACCACCAGCTTGCGCTGTTCGACGCCCAGCTCATTCAGACATTTCTCGAGAAAGGCGGATAGCCCGTACATCGAGTAGTCGAACCGCGACGCATCCGGCCGGTCCGCCCGCCCCCACCCCGGCATGTCGATCGCGATCGCCGGCCCACCACGCTCCAAGAACGGCAGCCAATCCTCCCCATGCGTGGGATTCCCGTGGCAATAGACCACCGGCGTCCCGTCCCCGGCCACTCGCCGATAGAAGACCTTGACGCCATCGATCCGCAGCTCGGCCTCCTCGACCCTTCCTCTCATCGGCCGAACCATACGCCCGGAGAGGGGCATCCCTCCTCCCACCCCGACTAGGGTCCGCCCATGGCTTGGAAGCGCCCCGACAAGCGCCGAGTCCGCGCGATCCGCGATCGCCTGCGAGAGATGTACGGGCGGCCGGTGAACGAGCCGCACGGGCACCCGATCGCGGAGCTGATCAAGACGGTGCTGTCGCAGCACACGAACGACCGCAACCGGGACCGGGCGTTCGCGGCGCTGAGGGAGCGATTCCCGACCTGGGAGGAGGTTCGCGACGCGCCGGTCGAGGAGGTCGAGGAGGCGATTCGGCCCGGCGGCCTCGGCAAGCAGAAGGCGCCGCGGATCCAGGCGATCCTCGAGCAGCTCGGCGAGGAGCCGGACCTCGACTGGACGGAGACGGCGAGCCGCGAGGAGTCGCTGGAGTTCCTGTTGTCGCTGCCGGGAGTGGGACGGAAAACGGCGGCCTGCGTGCTGATCTTCACCTGGGGCATCCCCGAGATCCCGGTCGACGTCCATGTCCACCGGGTCGGTGGGCGGCTCGGCCTGTTTCCGCCGGATGCCTCCTTCCAGCGCGCCCACGACGAGATGCTGGCGGTCGTCGACCCCGAGGACGCCTACGAGCTGCACATGAACCTGATCCGGCATGGGCGCGAGCTCTGCCGCCCGAAGCCGCGCTGCGAGGAGTGCGCGCTGCGACGCATGTGCCCCTGGTACCGCCGCCAGTAGTATGCGCGCCGCCAAATGAGCAAGCGCACCTTCATCGTCTTCGGCCTGCTGATCCTGGTCCTCGCGGTCGTCATCCCCTGGCTGGCCTTCCGCTCCAAGGGCGACACCGAAACCGGCGACCAGAAGGTGGCGTCCAACCTGAAGGGCGGCCAGTCCCTCTTCCAGACCAACTGCGGCACCTGCCACACGCTCTACTCGGCCGGCACCGACGGCAACTACGCGCCGAACCTCGACGAACTGCTCGCCCCGTCCGGGCCTCCGACCGGCCCCACCGCGGCGGCGACGATCAAGGCGACCGAAGGCCGCGTCCTCAACGCGGTCGAAAACGGCGTCGACAGCTCCACGCCGGGCCGGATGCCGGGCGGCATCCTCAACCGGGAACAGGCCAAGGAAGTCGCCGAATTCGTCGCCCACACTGCCGGCGAAGGCTGACAAAGCCGAAACGAGGGGGGCGGATTGCTCCACCCCCCTCGCATCGCGATCGTCAGTTCTGGAACCGGAGGGCGCTGAAGAGCCCCGCGTGGTCGGAGTCCCAGAAGCCGTTCACCGGCAGCAGGCCGGTCACCTCGGAGTCCTCCAGCTTCACGTCCTGCGGGTCGCTGGTCATCACGTGGTCCACCTGGTGATCGAAGTCGGCGACGCTGCCGCCGCCTCCTTCCGCCAGCAGGCTCGAGTTGAGGCAGCAGCCGAGCGGGCTGCCCGTGCTGCGCTCCACCAATCCCGCATTCAGCAGCGTCAGATAGGCCTGCTGGTCGCCGGCTGAGACCGTGTCGTCGTCCGAGTTCAGATCGCCGACCAGCACGACCGGCAGGCTGCTCGTCGCCGGCCCGCCCGGTGCGACCAGCTCGGCCGCCTGACGAGCGCGGATGCTGGGCACCAGCGCCGCCGGGTCGAAGGCCTCCAGGTGGGTGTTGACGAAGCGGAACTGGTGACTGCCGCGAACCTTCGCGTCGGTTGCGGTCCAGCCCCGTTTGATCGTCAGCGGCTGGCCCAGGATCGGCACCGCCAGCAGGGCTTTGAAATTGCCCGACTGCGGGTTCGTCGTCTGCACCCCGGCGCCGCGCCGGGCGAGGATCACGTCGCGCATCGTCAAGCGGCCGTTGATCTCCGCGTTGGCAATCGCGGGTTCGGGGCCATCGCCCGCCACCCCGTTCTCGTCCGCCGGCGCCTCCAGGTCGAACTCGTTCTGGGAGACGACCACTTCGTACTGCTGTTTCCCCTTGTTGAGTTCGTCGAGCAGCAGCTGCAGGTAGTCGTAGCGGACCGTGGTCGCGCTCGGGCCCGCGCCTAAGAGCGGGGCGAGGCTCGGCGGGCCGGTTCGCCACAGCGCCACCTCCTGCAGCCCGACCAGGTCGGGCTTCTCCGCGAGGATCTCCTGCGCAAGGCCCTTTGCCCTCGTCGGGAAGTCGTTTGCGGTGACTTCCCGCAGGATCTGGCCGTTGGCGGCGACGAAGGCACCGAGATTGGGAGCGGCGATCGCCGGCGCCAGGTCCGCGCCGAGGTAGAGGTTGCGGGTCATCACGTTGACGACCTTGCCGTGACCGCGGTCGTGACGAACCTTTCCATGGGAGCTCGCCGCCGCCCAGCCGGGTAGCAGCAGGACCAGGAACAGGGCCGAGACGATCGCCGCCAGAGCACTCCGGCGAGCCGGTGCGTGAGCGTGACTCAAGGTATTCCTCCTCTTCCGCGATCCCACCCCAGCGGGATCGATTTGGGTTGAGGCGTCTCCCACCGATTCGGCCGCACGCCGGTGCTCGGTGCCGCTACACGCGGCACCCACTATAGGGCGAACGAATAACTTGGCCGCGGATGCTTGCAATCCGGCACAAACTTGCCATACTTGCACTTAGATTTCTTAGGCTTGAACAACGAAACCCCTGGAGGTACGCAAAAAGTGGGTAAAACGATCGGGATCGACCTGGGCACGACCAATTCGTGCGTCGCCGTCATGGAGGGTGGCGAGCCAACCGTTCTGGAGAACGCGGAGGGCGGCCGCACGACCCCGTCCGTGGTCGCCTTCACGGAGTCCGGCGAGCGTCTCGTCGGCACCGTGGCCAAACGCCAGGCGGTGATGAACCCCGAGAACACGATCTTCTCGATCAAGCGGTTCATGGGCCGCAAGGAGGCCGAAGTAAAAGAGGAGGAGACGATCGTCCCCTACAAGGTCGTCGCCGGGCCCAACGGAGACGTCCGCATCGAGGTGCGCGGCAAGCAGTACAGCCCGCCGGAGATCAGCGCGATGATCCTGCAGAAGCTGAAGACCGACGCCGAAGCGAAGCTCGGCGAGACGGTCGACGGCGCCGTGATCACGGTCCCCGCCTACTTCAACGACGACCAGCGCCAGGCGACCAAGGACGCCGGGAAAATCGCCGGCCTCGACGTCAAGCGGATCATCAACGAGCCGACGGCCGCCTCGCTGGCCTACGGGCTCGACAAAGAGAAGACCGACCAGACGATCCTCGTCTTCGACCTCGGCGGCGGCACCTTCGACCACCGCCGGCGACAACCATCTCGGCGGCGACAACTGGGACAAAGCGATCGTCGAGTGGCTGGTCGCCGAGTTCAAACGCGACCAGGGCGTCGACCTCTCGCAGGACAAGAACTCGCTGCAGCGCCTCTACGAGGCGGCGGAGAAGGCGAAGATCGAGCTCTCCTCGACCCAGGAAACGCAGATCAACCTGCCCTTCATCACCGCCGTCGAGGGGCAGCCGAAGCACCTCGACCTCAAGCTCAGCCGCTCGAAGCTGAACGAGCTGACCGGCGACCTGCTGGAGCGGATCGTCGGCCCGGTCAAACGGGCGCTCGACGACGCCGACGCGTCGATCGACCACGTCGTCCTGGTCGGCGGCATGACCCGGATGCCCGCGGTGCGCGACCGGGTCAAGGAGCTGACCGGCAAGGACCCCCACCAGGGTGTCAACCCCGACGAGGTGGTCGCGGTCGGCGCCGGGATCCAGGCGGGCGTGCTGGCCGGCGACGTCAAAGACGTGCTGCTGCTGGACGTGACCCCGCTGACGCTGGGGATCGAGACCAAAGGCGGCGTGATGACCAAGCTGATCGAGCGCAACACGACGATCCCGACCAAGAAGTCGGAGAC
>WNFM01359614.1_pt2 | contig 18385 bp, 17 predicted proteins | sample 5400271 | NCBI WGS metagenome assembly WNFM01 (sample SAMN13153352, study PRJNA577476) | soil metagenome | isolation source: 60 cm saprolite on Douglas fir-dominated hillslope | place: USA:California | collected 2013-09-17 | reverse complement strand
GCGTGCCGCGCGCCGGACGCGCGGCGGTGACGACCCGGCGCTTCTCCTCGCCCTGCAGTCGCGCCAAGGCGGCGCTCTCCCCGGCGGTCAAGGTCAGCATCCGGTTGGAGAGCACCGGTCCCGGATCGCGTCCCTTCATGCCGCCGTCGTGATGGGCCTCGCCGCCCGGCAGATCGTTCACGTAGAACAGGCACTGGAGCGTCGCCGTCACGTCACGGAAGCTCATGAGCGATCCGGGGATCCAGATCTTCGTGTCGAGGGGCACCTTGTGATCCGCCGCGAAGGTCTTCGTTTCGTCGACGATGTCGTATGTCCTGCCGAAGTCGTCGATCGTGACAGCCGCCTGACCCGCTCCGCCGAAGCCGACCGGGTAGATGAGCACGGGGTGGCCCGCCTGCGCCGAATCGAATGCCTCGCAGTACGCGGCGAAGAGGCCCGCGCGATCGAGCAGCGACGGAATCTCGAGGATCCTGATGCCGAGGCTCGCGATGATCGGCCGCGGATCGCGGTCCATGATGTGGCGCGTGCTGCCCGACAACTGGATGCCGTTGCGGTGCATGACGAACGCGATGGGCGCGCCGTGAACGCTGGCGCCGTTGAACCCGTCCAGCGACTGGCCGGAGATCCAGCCGGCGTCGCCGGTATGGCAGATCACGAAGCTCCCGGCGCCCTTGTTCGCCTTCAGCCCCAGCGCCAGCCCCGTGCCCACGGGCATCATCACGCCCAGGCGTCCCGAGCTCAGCTCGGTGCCGCCGGGGAGCCAGGAGACGTGGCCGGGAATGTCGAGACTGCGGCGGAAGCCGTCGACGACCCGCGCCTTGTCGAGAAACCCCAGCGTGGCGAGCGCGGCGTAGTACCCGATGCTCGTATGCCCGTGCTCGATCGTGTACTGGACGCGGTCGTAGTCGGTGAAGGCGAGCGTCATCAGGAGCGCCGGAATCAGCTCGAGCCCGCCGCCCAGATGGTCGATGTCGCCGGCTGTCGCGAGCGAGACGAGCGACTCGATTGCCGTGCGCGCGGCCTGCTTCTCCATCGCGCCCAGACGCAGGGCCTGCTCCGCGGTGAGCTCGCGCCGCGCGAAATCGAGCGTGAAGGGCAGCACGTCGGACTCGATGCGCGTGCCGAGATGGGACGAGCGGGCGATGAGCGCGCCATTGCGCGCCTGCTGTTCGACGGTCAGCGCGCCCAGCGGATCGGTGCAGTTGTCCATGGCGGAAATCAGCTTATCACCGGGCGCGTTCGTGGCCCCCGAGTTGGCGCGCGCCGAGGACGTAGTGCGCGGCCAGCGGGCCCTGCCCGGCCAGTTGTTCCGACGCGGCGCGTAGCGCGCCTTCGGCGCGCGCGTGAAACCCCGCGTCGCCGGTCGTGCGTTCCAGCCGCGCCAGCGCCAGCGCCGCGTCGGCGTTGGCGACAAACGGCTTCCGCCTCGTCCGCAGCAGCCCGATGTCGGACTCGTGTCCGGCGCGATCGAAGAACCCCCCGCCCGACTCGTCCCAGAGCTGCCGCACCGCGACGTGCGTCAGCTCCTCGGCCATCATTTTGTAGGGCTCGAGCCCGCTGACGTCGTGCGCGTCGAGCAGCGCGCCGATCGCATAGATCTGGTCGCCGAGCAGGCCGCGCACGCGCGCCACGCCGTCGGAGTAGTGCGCGAGGCCCGCCGACGGCTTGTAGCACAGCAGGATCACGCGCTCGAACGACGCCAGCGCCTCGCGAGCGAGCGCGGCGTCCTCGAGGACCGTCGCCGCGCCGAGCAGCGCCCCGGCGGCCTTGGCGTTGCCGTCCATGTACAGCATCCCGTCGGCGTCGCTGCCGCGATACCCGCCGGCTTCGGCGCGCAGGACTCCGGTGATAAACCCGGCGATGGCCGTGCAGCGATCCCGATCCGCCTGGCGGCCGAAGACGAGCGCCGCCTCGGCGCAGACGCGCAGCAGCTCCGCGTTGGTCTCGAGCAGTTTCTCGGTGTGCGGCAATTGCCAGTCGCGGCTGGTGGAGTACCGATAGAAGCCGCCGTGTGTCGCATCCCACAGGCCGCCCCCGGCCATGGCGTCGAGCGAGCGCTCGACGATCGCGCGCCAGTGGTCGTCCCCGGTGTCGCGAAAGAGCGCCGTCGCCAGGTGCAGCGGCGCCGTGTGCGGGAATTTCGGCTCGACGCCGAACCCGCCGTGTTCTTCGTCGAACGTCGAGAAGATGGACTCGATGACCTCGTCGACATCCAGATCCCTCACGCTTCTCTCCCCGCCTTCCCCGCCTGCGTCTCCGGCTTCGGCGAGACCACGGGCTTCGCCCGTGGGCCCTGAGAGGCCGCCGGACGTCTGCAGTGCCGAAGCCACTCGTGTCAGCACCCCCACCATCCGATCCGCCGGCACGAACGTGCCACCGGTGATGACCGCCCCGTCCGCCGTGAGAAACGCCGTCGTCGGCCATCCCCCGAGGTTGTAGCGCTCGTTGATGTCGGGACGGCGATCGGTGTCGACGCGGACGGCGATGAAGCGGTCGCCGACGAGCAACGCCACCTCGGGGTCCGCGTATGTAGTGCGGTCCATCTCGTGGCAGGCGTGGCACCACGCCGCCGTGATTGACAGCAGCACGGGCTTGCGCTCACGCGCCGCGCGGGCAAACGCCTCGCCGCTCCACGGGAGCCAGTCAACCATGGTCAATTATGTCGCGTTGGGACCTGTCGTCGCCGCACGGGCCGACGGCTCACCGCCAAGGTCACGAAGCCACAAAGCCACAAAGAACCTTAGGCAACGCCCTTTGTGATCTTCGTGCCTTGGTGATCTTCGTGAGAAGCCGTGGCTTCGTTTCTCCTGCGACGAAGGGCGACGTCTATAATGGTGAGATGCTCGGGTTGCGGTTCGTCGCGCTGGTGACGCTGGTGGTCTGGGTCGGCGGGCTGCTGGCGCTCGGCGCGGTGGCCGCGCCGTCCATTTTCGGCGTCCTGGCCGCCACGCAGCCGGACCACGGCCGGCTGCTCGCCGGCGCGCTCGTCGGCGAGATCCTCCGGCGCTTCCAGATCGTCAGCTACGCGGCCGGCGCGCTCCTGCTGGGCACCCTGATCCTCCGCAGCGTGCTCGGGCCCCGTCCCCGCCGCTTCGCCTGGCGCGCGGGGCTCGCCACGGTGATGCTCGCCGCGAGCGCGTACAGCGGGATCGTCGTCGCGAAACGCATCGGGCGGCTGCAGCGGGCGATCGGCGTCGCGCCATCCAGTCTGCCCGAAGGCGATGCCCGGCGGATCGAGTTCGGACGCCTGCACGGCCTGTCGACCGCGCTGCAGCTCGTGCCGGTCGTCGGCGGGCTGATGCTCATCTTCTGGGAGATCAAGGAGTGATGACCGACGCGGGCTTTGATCGGCGGGACCAGGCACTCGTCGCGATTCGATCCGCGATCGCCGCCGCCCCGAACGCCGCGGCCGCGATGAAGCAGGCGGTGCAGCTGCTCAAAGACGCGATCCCGCACTATACGTGGGTCGGCGTGTACCTGATCGACGGCGACGAGCTCGTGCTCGGCCCGTTCCTGGGCAAGCCGTCCCCGCACACGCGCATTCCGCTCGGCCGCGGCATCTGCGGCGCCGCCGCCACCGAAAAGACGACCATCATCGTGGACGACGTGAACGCGGACGCGCGGTACCTGGCGTGCAGCCTCGACACGAAGTCGGAAATCGTCGTGCCGATCATGAACGGGCCCGAGGTCCTCGGCGAGATCGACATCGACAGCGATCGGCCGGCCGCCTTTGGTCAGGCCGACCGCGCGCTGCTCGAACAGACAGCGGCCTTGCTGTCCGAAGCCTTGTCGGATTGACGGTCAACGGTCCGACCGGAAGGTCGGGCCCCACGGGAGTCGGGCCCCACGGGAGTCCATGCACCACACAATCACGCTTATTCCCGGCGACGGGATCGGGCCGGAAGTCACCGCCGCGGTCGTCCGCGTCTTCAGGGCCGCGGGGCTCGAGATCGAGTGGGACCGGCAGGACGCCGGTGTCATCGCGTTCCGGCGCTTCGGCCAGACGCTGCCGCCGCAGCTCCTCGACTCGGTCAAGCGCAACAGGGTCGCCCTGAAAGGGCCGGTCACCACGCCCATCGGGGACGGGTTCGCGAGCGTCAATGTGGGGCTGCGGAAGGCGCTCAACCTCTTCTCGAACCTCCGGCCGGTGAAGAACCTCGTGGGCATCGAGAGCCGCTTCCAGAACGTGGACCTGATCATCGTCCGCGAAAACACCGAGGATCTCTACGCGGGGCTCGAGCACGAGATCGTGCCGGGCATCGTGGAGAGCATCAAGATCATCACCGAGAAGGCGTCGACGCGGATCGCGAAGTTCGCCTTCGAGTACGCCAGGAAGTTCGGGCGCAAGCGCGTGACGGCCATCCACAAGGCCAACATCATGAAGCTCAGCGACGGCCTGTTCCTCGACAGTTGCCGCGCCGTCTCGCGCGAGTTCATCGACGTGACCTACGACGAGCGGATCGTCGACGCCGCGTGCATGCACCTCGTCATGCACCCGGAGAAGCTCGACGTCCTGCTGCTGCCGAACCTGTACGGCGACATCGTCTCGGACCTCTGCGCCGGGCTGGTGGGCGGGCTCGGGGTCGTGCCGGGAGCGAACCTCGGGACCGACATCGCGGTCTTCGAAGCGGTGCACGGCAGCGCCCCCGACATCGCGGATCAAAACCTGGCGAATCCGACGGCGCTCCTCCTCTCCGGCTTGCTGATGCTGGACCACATCGGCGAACGCCAGCCCGCGGAGCGGATTCGGACGGCGCTCACGCGCGTGCTCGGGACGGGCCGAATCCGGACACGCGATCTCGGCGGCACGGCGACCACCACCGAGTTCACCGACGCGATTTGCAAAGAGATCGACCAAGGCTGATCCGGGGGCAGGGAGCCGGGGGCTGATTCGGGGGCAGGGGGCCGGGGGCTGAGGCAGGGGGCTGGGTGGGCACTCGAGGCTCTCCGTCGTAACCCCGCCCCCTGACTCCATTTCCTGACTTCGTTCGCCGCCCCGGACTCCGTTCCCTGACTCGATTCCCTGACCCCGCCCCCTGACCCAGCCCCCAGCCCCCAGCCCCTATATTTCGTTTGATATAGTCCTGAGGCACGTGCTCCCAGACGACATCACTCAAGCGGTCCTCGCGCGGAAGGACGTCGCGCGCTACCTGCGCGGGGGGCACGGGCAGAGCGAGCTGCAGGCGCGCGAGCGGATCAACGCGTACCTCGACGAGCTGCGGACCACGCAGCGGTACCCGATCTACCGCGCCCTGAAGCACCCGCTGTATCCGATCCTGCGCAAGGTCGACCGCGTCGAGGAGCACGTCGAGATCCCGCAGCAGGCGACGCAGTCCGGCCGCGTCATCTACGTCTCCAACCACAAGTCCCACCTCGACTATCTGGTCGAGCCGCTGGTGCTCGACGACAACGGCATCCGTCCGCCGGTGACCGCGGCGGGCATCAACCTCTTTGGCGGACCGCTCGGGCTCCTCCACCGCCACGTCACCGGCGCGATTCCCATCCGCCGGAACACGAAGGACCCGGCGTACCTCGTCACGCTGAAGGCGTACGTCGCCGAGCTGCTGCAGCGCAGCGACCTGCTCTTCTACATCGAAGGGGGGCGCAGCTACACCGGCGAGATGAAGACGCCGAAGACCGGCCTGCTGCACGCGACGCTGCAGGCCGACGTCGAGGGCTCGGTGATCGTGCCGCTGGCCGTCGCCTACGACATCGTGCTCGAGGATCACATCCTGCCGCACCAGGCCGTCAAGCGCCGGGCGCGCCCGTTCGGCCGCGAAGTGGCGGAGATGGTCCGCTACGCGGTGGGCTATCAGACGCGCGCCTTCGTCACCTTCGGCGCGCCGATTCCGTTGGGCGGCTACGACACGGAGTCGCGCCGCGACGTCATGGACCTCGCGCACCAGATCCGGGACACCATCGGCGCGCTCTACAAGGTGCTCCCGACGGCCATCGTCGCCGCGGCGATGCGGCCGTCGACGACGCGACGGGAGCTGGAAGAGCGGGCCGAGGCCATTATCGGGGCGTTGCGCCCCTCGAACGCCAACCTCGCGGTCCAGAGCGGCCGGGACGCCGTCGAGGCCGGCGCGCAGATGCTCGCCGACCGCAACATCATTCACGTCGAGCGCGGCGGGCGGTACCGCGTCCGCGAGCGCACCGTACTGCGCTACTACGCGCGCACGATCCAGCACCTGCTCGTGCCGCGACGGACGGTCCGAACTCACTGATGCTGCAGACCGTTTCCAAAGCCTTTTTCCACGCGCTGGCCGCAAGTTCGTCGCTCAAGTCGCTCGCGTCGCGATACGGGATGCGCGCGGGAGGAGGTTTCGCGCGGCGCTTCGTCGCCGGCGAGACCGTCGAGGAAGCGATCGACGCCGCGCGACAGATCCAGGCGAACGGCCTGCACGTGACGCTCGACCATCTCGGCGAAAGCGTCGCGACGATCGCCGACGCGGACGCGGCGACGCGCGCCTACATCGGCGTGCTGGAGCGGATCGCGGCCGCGGACATCGAGCGCAACGTCTCCCTGAAGCTCACACAGCTCGGCCTGACGGTCGATCGCGCGACGGGCGTCGACAACCTGCGGCGCATCCTCGACGCCGCCGCGGCGAGGGACTTCTTCGTCCGCGTCGACATGGAGAGCTCGCCCTACACGGCCGTCACGCTCGAGGTCTTCGAGACGATGTGGCAGCAGGGCTATCGCAACGCGGGGATCGTGCTGCAGTCGTGCCTGCCCCGCAGCGAGGCGGACGCGGCGCGCATGAACGCGCTCGGCGCGCGCGTGCGCCTCGTCAAAGGCGCGTACAAGGAACCGCGAGACGCCGCGTATCAATCGAAAGCGGAGGTCGACGAGGCGTACCTCCGCATCATGAAGATCCTCCTCGGGGAGGGCACGTACCCCGCGATCGCCACGCACGATCCGGCGATGATCGAGGCCACGCGCGCGTTCGCGGCCGGGCGCGGGATCGATGCGACGAAATACGAGCTCCAGATGCTGTATGGCGTCCGACGCGACCTCCAGGCCTCGCTGAAACGTGAGGGATTCCGGGTCCGCGTCTATGTTCCATTCGGCCGTGAATGGTTCCCCTACTTCATGCGTCGCTTGGGCGAACGCCCTGCCAATATTGGATTCGTCGTCCGTGGCGTGCTGGGCGAGCGTTAAGTCGCCTCTTTCCAGAGATGTGTAGCCTATGACTCACGGCGTCGACGTACGTGCACTCGTCGATTACACAAGCCCATCTACAGGTTTCTCCAATCAATCCGCATAAAACGCTGACCAGGCTGAGGTTGCAGCTCAGCCGTTACGCCGTGGCACGCGACTTGATATCCCTGAGTTGCGAGGGCGGAACCGGACCAGATGAACCGGCGTCCTAGGAGGAAGGGTGAATCCAATGGTTACGAACTATCCCCAGCTGGCGACGACGGACATGGAGACGCGGGACGGCGAGAGCCTGATGAATCGCGCGATGGCGCGCGTCGGTCAGTTTTTCTGTGGCCTGCGCGGCCACGACTCGGTGTTGCACTTCGAAGGCAAGCGCGTGAACATGCGCTGCACGTCGTGCGGCCACGACACGCCTGGATGGGACGTCAGCGGCCGCGGTCCGCGCCAGCGCTATGAAGGCGACGCGCGCCGTCATGTGCTGGTGCCGCACCGGCTCGTGATGCGCAAGACGGCCTGAGCGGGGGGCGGCTCGCGCCCCCTACTTCGAACCGCACCAGCCGCGTGCCAGCGCGGCCAGCGCATCGCGGCAGCGCAAGACGTCCTGAATCTCGACGTATTCTTCCACGCTGTGGAGCCCGGCGCCGCCGGGCCCGAACAGCACCGAGGGGATCCCGGCGCTTCCGAGCACCGCGGCATCCGTCCAGAAGCTCATTCCGACAAAATCGAGATCCGTGCCGATCGCCCCCTTCAGCGCGACGGGCAATTCGTGAATCGGCGAGATTTCGTATGACGGCCGCGCGAACATCGGCGTCAGCGACACCTCGAGCTCCCGATCCGCGGCCCGCAGCCTGCCCAGGATGTCTTCGATCTCGCGCGTCACGCTCGCGCCGGTTTCGCCGCTGACCGTGCGCCGCTCCAGTTTCAACGAGCACCAGTCGGGATAGCTGCTGAGCTCCCGGCCGCCTTCGATCAGCGACGCGTGCAGCGACGCGGTGCCCATCAGCGGATCCGGCGCGGCGGCCTGCAGCCGCCGATCGAGCTGCTCGAGCTCGTGGAGCACACGGCCCATGCGAAGGATGGCGTCGCGCCCTTCGCGCGGACGGCTGCCGTGGGCGGCGGTGCCGCGTGTCTCGATCTCGAACCACGCAAATCCCTTGTGGCCGATCGCGATCCGCAGATCGGTGGGCTCGGTCACGACGGCGCCGTCGGCGCGCCAGCGGGTCACGAGCGCGTCCGCACCCAGGCTCGCGTACTCCTCGTCGACGACGGCGGCCACGATCACGCGGCCGGCGCTCAGCCCCTCCTCCGCCACGACGCGCGCCGCGTCGATCATCGCGGCGAGACCGCCCTTCATGTCCTGGGCGCCGCGGCCATAGAGCCGGCCATCCCGCTCCACGGGATCGAACGGCGCCTTCATGCCGTCGACGCCGACGGTGTCGACGTGCCCGCACAGCATCAGCGAGCGGCCCGTGCCGCGGCCCTCGAGCACGCCGATGACGTTCGAGCGCCCCGGCGCGACCGGCTGCACCTCGACGTCGAGCCCGATCCGCCGCAAGTGGGCGGCGACCGCCTGCGCGATCTGCGCTTCGCCGGCCGCGCCCGGCACGAGCGACGGATTCACGGAGTCGATCGCGACGAGCTCCCGGAGAAGTGTGAGGGCGGGATCCATGAGCGAAATCAGCCTCTCATAGTATCGTTTAGCGCATGATTCTCGAAGGGCGCGTCGCGGCGATCACCGGTGGATCATCGGGAATCGGACTCGCCTGCGCGAAGCATCTGGCGCGACACGGCGTGGCGGTCGTGCTCGGCGCGCGCCGCGTGTCTCTTCTGGAGATCACGGCGCGCGAGATCCAGACGGACGGCGGGCGCGCGGCGATCCTCGAGATGGACGTCACACGCGACGCGGACGTCCAGGCGCTGGCCGGGCTGGCGACGCGCGAGTTCGGCCGCCTCGACATCATGATCTGCAACGCGGGCTTCGGTTATTACGGCCCGATCGACGACACGCCGCCCGACGTGATGCAGCGGATGATGGACGTCAACTACATGGGGACGTTCTACGGCGCGCGCGCGGCGCTGCCGATCTTCCGCGCGCAGAACAGCGGTCACCTGATCTTCATCTCGTCGATCGTGGGCCGGCGCGGGATCCCCCTGATGGGCGGCTACACCGCGACCAAGGCCGCGCAGGCGGGGCTGGCCGAATCCCTCCGCGCGGAGTTCGCGGGGACGCCGATCCATGTCACCAGCGTATACCCGGTGTCGACGCCGACCGAATTCATCGACACGATGGCGCGCAACTTCGGCCACAAGATCAGCGGCCTCGGGCCGAAGCAGACCGTCGATGACGTCGCGCGCGCGATCGTCGCGTGCATCCGCCGCCCCAGGCCGGAGGTGTACCCGCATGCGCTCTCGCGCGGGCTGACCGTGCTCAACGCGATCGCCCCGGGCCTCACCGACCGGTTCGTCCGCAAGTACGGGCGCCGGCGGGTGGAATGATCGCCGCGCGCATCCCGGCCGGCGCCTTCCTCATGGGCAGCCGCGACGGGCAAGACGACGAGCGGCCGGTGCACCGGGTCCACGTCGACGCGTTTGACATGTCCGTTTGTCCTGTCACCCGCGCGGAATACGCGCGCTTTCTCGACAGGACGGCGCACGACACGCCGCGTGACTGGACCGATCCGTCGCTGGCCGGCGACGATCGACCCGTCGTGGGCGTGAGCTGGCACGATGCGGTGGCTTACTGCGCCTGGCGCGCGACGGAGGGCGATCCGCAGCGCCTTCCCACCGAGGCGGAGTGGGAGCGCGCGGCCCGCGGCGGACGCGAGGGGGCGGCGTTCCCGTGGGGCGACGACATCCCGTCGTGGATTCCCGACCAGGGGCGCGGTCCGCTGGCGGGCCCGTGGCCCGTGACGCTGGGCGTGCCGAACGCGTTCGGGCTCCACGGCATCGCGGCCAACGTGCACGAGTGGTGCGCGGACTGGCACGACCGCGGCTATTACGCCGTGTCACCCGATCGGAACCCGCGAGGACCGGCGTCCGGCGTGCGCCGCGCCTCCCGCGGAGGCTCGTGGCGGCACGCGGTCACGATCAGCCGGTGCGCGGCCCGCAGCAAGATCGATCCGTCGTTCCGCTACACCGACTACGGTTTTCGCACGGTCCGGGGGGCAGAGTGATAACGGATCTTCCGCTTGAAGGCGGAAGCCACATGAATGGGTGAAGGAACGGGTGGTGGTGTGAGCGGCGAGGCCAAACTGGAGACGGCGGTCGCCATCGCGCGTGCGGTGCGCGAGGCCGGGGGCCGGGCCCTCATTGTCGGTGGATGGGTCCGCGACCGGCTGATGGGCCATCCCTCCAAAGACATCGACGTCGAGGTCTTCGGCGTCGACGCCGAGCGGTTGAAGGAGATCCTGCGGGCGTTCGGCAGCGTCAACACCGTCGGCGAGAGCTTCACGGTTTACAAGGTGGCGGGCCTGGACGTCTCGCTGCCGAGGCGCGAGTCGAAGACCGGACGCGGGCATCGCGGGTTCACGGTGTCGGGCGATCCGGCGCTGCCGTTGCGGGAGGCCTCGCGCCGGCGCGACTTCACCATCAACGCGATCGCGTGGGATCCCCTGACCGGCGAGTACGAAGACCCGTTCGACGGCCGCGGCGATCTCGAGCGGCGGCGGCTCCGCGCCGTCGATCCCGCCACCTTCGGCGACGACAGCCTGCGCGTGCTGCGCGCCATCCAGTTCGCCGCGCGCTTCGAATTCGCCGTCGACGCCGGGACGCGGACGCTCTGCCGGACCATTCCGCTCGACGATCTTCCCGCCGAGCGGGTGTGGGGGGAAGTCGAGAAGCTGCTGCTCCGGGCGCAGAAGCCGTCGATCGGATTTGCACTGGCGCTCGATCTCGGCGTCGTCGAGCGTCTGTTCCCCGAGCTGGACACGCTCGTGGGCTGCCCGCAGGAACCGGAGTGGCATCCCGAGGGGGACGTGTGGGTCCACACGCTGCTCGTCATCGACGAGGCGCGAACGCGGATCGACGACCTCGACTATCCGCGGCAAGTGGCCGTCATGCTCGGCGCGGTGTGCCACGACCTGGGGAAGCCGGCGACCACCGCGCTCATCGACGGCCGGATCCGATCCCTCGATCACGAGGAGGCGGGCGTGGCGCCGGCCGCGGCGCTGCTGGACCGCCTGAACGTCCATTCGCTGCAAGGCTACGACGTGCGCCGCGAGGTGCTCGGCATGGTCGCGAATCATCTGAAGCCCGGGATGTTCTGCAAGGCGCAGCCGCCGGTCGGGGACGGCGCGTTCCGGCGGCTCGCGCAGAAAGTGGACCTGGAGCTGCTCGCGCGGGTCGCGCGCGCCGACTGCGACGGCCGCGGCGGCGGATTCGACTGCTCCGCGATGGACTGGTTCGTCCAGCGCGCCCGCGAGCTGGGCGTCGAGCACGCGCCGCCCGAGCCGCTGGTCAAGGGCCGACACCTGATCGATGTCGGCGTCGCGCCGGGGCCCGCCCTCGGCGACGTGCTGCGCCAGGTGTACGAGCGCCAGCTCGATGGCACGGTCGCCGATTTCGACGCGGCCTTCGCGCTGGCGCGGGAGATCGCGCGTGAGAGACGACTATACTAAGTGGTCTTGATGCCGATAGGTCGAATCTGCTCTTGCCTTGTCGTTTCTCTCGCGATCGCCGTGCCGGCGGCCGCGCAGCAGAAGGAGCCGATCGGCCGCTTCGCGGCCGATCTCCGCGGCATCTTCGTGCGACACAAGGCCGAGCCCAGCGTGGCGACCGAGCTTGGCGTCACGCCCGTCAACCTGCCCGCGCGCAGCTTCGGGCTCGCGGCGGGAGCGCACGTCTATCCGTGGCGGGGGAACAAGATCACGCTCGGCTTCGGCGGGGCCTTCGTGCTGGGGCGCGGGAGCCGCACGCTCGACATCCTCGACGCCAACGGCAAGCCGACGGTGCCGCCGACGAAGACCCCGACGGTCCGCCGGCACTTCACGTCAATCGCGCCGGAGATCTCCCTCAACTTCGGCCATCGCAACGGGTGGAGCTACATCAGCGGCGGCATGTTCGGCCGCTCGAAGCTCTACACCGATCGCGTGGATGCGCCCGCGACGAACGCGCCGCAACGCAAGACGCTCACCTACGGCGGCGGCGCGCGGTGGTTCACGAGCGAGCACCTCGCGTTCTCAGTGGATTTCCACTGGTACTCGATTGCGGAACAGCCGGCCGCGGCCGGCCTCGTCTTCCAGCCTCGCACGACGCTGCTGGTCCTGAGCGGAGGGATCTCGTTTAAATAGCGGACTGACTCCGGCGTCCGAGACCTTCAGCGTGATGCGATCGCACTCGTCGCAGGGCGCGGCGAAGCCCGCCAGGCCCGCGTTTGTCAGCGGCGGCTCAACCCAGACCTTCACGTGCCGTCCCATTCGGAGGTCGAGCGCGTCCCCTATCAACGTGCCGAATGCCGACTGGAGGTTCACGCGGCGGGACCGGTCATCGATGAGAACGACCCATGTCTCGGGAGCCGCGGAGCGTACATACGGCTCCACGCCGTTCAGTGTGGTCTGCGAAAAACGCCCAAGATCCGTCCATCGATGGTTACGCGACGCATAGATGGGGATGCACACGAGGGGTATCAGCGTCACGGCGACCAACGCCCTGCGACGCTTGTGCGGCTCGGCTTCATTCCACAAGGATGAGCAGAATTCAGCGGCGAGCAGTGCCACCGCGATCGACGGGAAACAGGCGTACAGACTGGAACGAACCGGTAGAAGCGTCGTCAGGCTGTATCCACCGATGTACCAGGCCAGCGCCGGTAATGCGACGCTCCGGCGCACTCGATATGACCGTCCATGCGCACGCAATAAAAACCAGGCGAGAAGGCAAATCGCGGCCGCGTAGGTGCAGGCGCGGTCAGCGTATTCGGCAATATTCCGCGCAATCAGAACCGGCTCGGCGCTGAACCGGTAATAGGGCGGCGCCGTTGAGGCCGTCAGGGCGCCGGCATGGCTGCGCAGGACCGCGTACAACGTGAGATCTGCGACCAAACCCGCGCCCAGAATAATTAGCTGTCGCCTCTCGACGTGCGTCCTGTACTTGCCAAGTACGCCAAGCCAAGCCAGGAGAATGAATGGAAGCGCGACCGCCTCTTCTTTCGAGAACAACGCGGCCGCCACGCACAGCACCGCAAGGCCGATCCGATTTGACAGAATTGCCAGGGCTGCGCCGAGCGATGCGACTATCAACAAGAGAGCGGTCCGGCCGCTGATCCAAAGGAGGGCCATGTTGATGCCGTGAAAATTCAGGAGCCAGACGGCAGCTCCGAAACCGGCCATCGCGGGCGTAAGGCCAAGCTTCCGAAACACCAGCGCGGCCAACAGCGCGGAAAGGCCAGCCAGGACCAGATTGGTCAGGCCATACAGACGCGGATCCGTGCCGGAAAAGAGGTGGTTGATCCCGAAGCTAAGGGAGACCAGCGGTCGATAGAACCCGTGGTTGCTTTGAAAGACGCGAAGGACGTCCGCGGTCGAGTGAAGCTGACTTTCTTTGATCCACCCGAAATCATCGGACACAAATCCCTGGCCGACAGCCGGACCATAAACCAGGACAAAGACGAGCAGCGGGGTGACGGCGGCAAGTACGTCGAGCCAGTTCCGATTGGCGAGTGAATTCACGCTCCAGCCGCGCACGACGCTGCTGGTCCTGGGCGGCGGGATCTCACTCAAATAACGCCCCTCGCGTCTGGCGCCTCGCGCCTCCCGACGCTACTGCGTGTTCTTCTTCAGGAACGCGATCGTCAGCGGCCACGCGTCCGCCGCGGCCTTGCCGTTCGCCTCGCTCGAGGCCTGGCTCTTCAGGAAACCGTGGCCGGCGCCTTCCATCACGTGGCTCTCGTACGGCTTCCCGAGCTTCTTCATCTCCGCCGCGGTCGGCTCGACCGTCGACGTCACGCGCGCATCGTTCCCGCCATAGAAGCCGACGATCGGCGCCTTGATGCCGGCGAGCGGCGCCGGATCCACGACCTGCGCGCCCTCCACGGTCTTCATGGGAGGCGTCCCGTAGTAGACGACGGAGGCCGCGAGCTCGGGCTGCGCGATCGCGTAGTTGAAGCTCGCGCTGCCGCCCCAGCAGAACCCGATCACCGCGGTCTTGCGATTGGACGAGGGCAGCGACTTACCGTACGCCATCGCCGCATTCAGCCGCGACGCGACATCGTCCGGCGTGAGCGCGCGAATCGCCTGGCCAACGCCCGGGCCGAGCTCTTCCGTGCCGCCGCCGTTCGGTCCCTTGCCGGACAGCAGGTCCGGGACGATGGCGATGAAGCCTTCCTTCGCGAGCTGGTCGCCGACGGCGCGGCCCCAGTCCCCCATCCCGTTGATGTCGTGGATGACGAGCACCACCGGCGCCTTGTCCTTCCGCTCGGGATACACGACGAAGCTCTTGATCGGGGCGCCCGTCGGCATCTTGATGTCCACCCACTCGCCGTGGCGCGGCGAGTCCTTCAGGCGCGCCGCCGATGCCGCATTGTCCGGAGGAATCGCGGGGTTGTCCTGCCTGGCCGACGCCGCTGGCTGCTGGGCGGCCATCATCATCTCGGGCATCATGTGACCGGCGTGTGGATCCACGCCCGGCCGTGCGGCCGTCTGCGCGAACGCAGGGGACGCCGCGAGGACACACGCCGCTACGAATACAGATCGCGTCATTGATTCTCCTGCGATTCTCCTGCGCTGAGCCGGATGTCCAGGGCCCCGCGCCTTACTTGGTGTGCTTCTTCAAGAACTCGATCGTGAGCGGCCAGGCCTGCTCGGTCGCCTTCAGGTTGCCCGGCGCGTTCGCGTTCCCCGCCTGCTGGCGGAGGAATCCGTGGCCCGCGCCGTCGAAGATGTGCGGATCGTACTCGGCTTTCGCCTGCGCCATCCCCGCCTTCGCCGCCTCGATGTTCGGGTTCACTCGCGTGTCGTTCCCGCCGTACAGGCCGAGGACGGGCGCCTTCACGTTCGCATACGCCGCGGCGTCGGCGGGCATGGGACCGTAGTAAGACACCGCCGCGTTCAGCGCCGGCTGCTTCATGGCGTAAAGAAAGCTCGTGCCGCCGCCCCAGCAGAAGCCCACGGTGCCGAGCTTGCCGTTCGCGGACGGAATCGTGAGCGCGTACGCACGGACGTCATTCAGGATCCGGACCTTGTCGTCGTCGGTCAGCTTCCCGATTTCCCGCGTGGAGCCCTGCTCGCCGAGCTCCGCGCTGCCGCCCTTGTTGGGCCCCATCCCCGACATGAAGTCGGGCGCGATCGCGATGAACCCTTCCTTGGCGACCTGATCGGCGACGCCGCGGATCCAGTCGCTCAGGCCGAAGATCTCCTGGATGACGATCGCGACGGGCGCCTTGTCGCGACGGTCGGGATACACGACGAACGACTTGATGGGCGTGCCGTTGCTCCCCTTGATGTCGACCCACTCGCTCTTGCGGGGCGACGACTTGAGCGCCGACGCGAGTTGCTCGGCCGCGATTGGATTGGGGTCGCCCGGCGGGGGCAGGTTCGGATTGCGAGGACCGGTTGTGGCGGCCGGGGCCGCGGGGGCCTGCTGCTCCATCGCGTGCCCGGCATGGGGATCAACGGCTGCGGGCACTGTCTGGGCGAAGACCGGAGCACCCGCGAACACCAACGTCACAGCGATCACGAAACGCTTCATTTCCGTGTCCTCCACATTTCCACATTTCCACATTTCCAAATCCCTACGCCGCCTTCCCGCGCTTCCATTCCTCGAACAAACGCGCCACGTTGCCGGCGACCGAGTGCAGTGTCGGCGTCCAGCCCAGGGCGCGCGCGCGCGGACTGCGCACCAGCTGATCCAGCGCCAGAGCGTCGGCGTACGGGCCCATCTTCTTGCGCGCCTCGGGGAGCGGGACGTGGCGGATGCTCGGGCGTGTGTGCGCATGGTCGGCGAGCGCCGCGACGATGTCGTTGACCGTTTCGTCCCCGTGGTCGTTCGCATGATAGATGCCGGAGGCGCCGGGCGTGGCGGCGAGGCGCGCGTACAGCTCCCCGAGGTCCCGGTCGTAGATGAGCGGCCAGTGGTTTTCGCCACTCCCGACGATCCGGACGAGGCTGTTGTCCGCGTCCTTCAGCAGGTCCCCGACGATGCCGCGGGAGGCGCCATAGAGAATGCCGGGGCGCACCACGAGGGCGCGGACGCCCGCCGACGCCGCGTCCAGGATCCGCTGCTCGTGGGCCGGGCGCCACGACACGATTTCCGCCGGATTGAGGGGCGCGGTCTCGTCGACCGGAGCCGGCGCCGGCCCCAGCACCCAGATCCCCGAGGTGTAGATCAGGAAGCGCTTCGCCTTCGGCGGCAGCGACGTGAGGACGCCGACCGCCATTTCGTCGACCTGCCGCGCGCGCGCGCCGGACTGCGCGGCCGCGTGAATCGACCCGTCGGCCGCCGCCGCCGCGCCCCGCCAGGACGCGGGCTGAGACAGGTCGCCGAGCACAGGGTGCGCGCCGCGCGCCTGCACCGTCGCGGCCCCCTCGGTGTTGCGCACGAGCGCGTCGACGTGGTGCCCGCCGCGGACGAGCGACTCCAGCACCGCCGACCCGACGTACCCCGTGCCGCCTGTTAGAAGCACTCGCATTTCGAGTTTTCCATCATAATTCAGGACACATGACGAGGCGTACGCTGCTCGATTTCTTCGCGGATGTCACATCCGACTCGGCCGCGAAGCACGCGCAGTTTCTCGCCTACCACGACGGGTATCGCACGTGGACCTGGACTTACGGGGATCTCGCGGCCGCGGCCCGCGGCTTCGCGGACCGCCTGCGTCGCGAACAGGTGACGCCGGGCCAGGCCATCGCGATTTGGAGCGAAAACCGTCCGGAATGGATCGCGGCGCTCTGGGGCGCGCTCCTGGAGGGGGTCGTCGTCGTCCCGATCGACTACCGGACGTCGCCGGATTTCCTGCAGAAGGTCGCGGGCATCGTCGACGCGAAAGCGATCCTCGTCGGCGACACCGTCGACGCCACGGCGCTCGGAAAGGCGCGGCCGATCTGGAATCTACCCGAGCTGTTCAGGTCGAAGCCGGACGCGACGAGTGACCCCGAAACGCGCCTCGCGCCTCGCGCCGCGAACCTCGATCCCACGACCACTGCCGAGATCATCTTCACCTCCGGCGCGACCGCGGAGCCCAAGGGCGTCGTCCTCACGCACAGGAACATCCTGGCAAACATCGTCCCGATCGAGCGCGAGATGGCGAAGTACAGGAAGTACACCCTGCCGTTCCGCCCCATCCGGTTCCTGAACCTCCTGCCGCTCAGCCACATGTTCGGCCAGGCGATGGGGACGTTCGTCCCCCCGATGCTGTCGGGCCTGGTCGTGTTCACCCGCAGCTACTCGCCGGACGACATCATCCGGCAGATCCGCGAGCGGCGGATCTCGGTGCTGGTGTGCGTGCCGAAAATCCTCGAGGTGCTGCGCGACTACGTCGTCCGCGTGGCGCCGGAAGCGGCCGAGCCGCCGCCGGCCGGGATGCACTGGGTGAGGCGCTGGTGGCGCTACCGGCGCATCCATAAAATGTTCGGCTTCAAGTTCTGGGCGATGGTCGTCGGCGCGGCGCCGCTCGATCCCGAGCTGGAGGCGTTCTGGGGCCGCCTCGGCTTCGTGGTGGTCCAGGGGTATGGGCTGACCGAGACGGCCCCGATCGTGACGCTGAACCATCCGCTCCACGCCAGGCGCGGCGCGGTCGGGAAGCCGATCGCGGGCGTGGAGGTCAAGATCGCGGACGACGGCGAGATCCTGGTGCGCGGGGAAAACGTGACGGCCGGGTACTACAACGCGCCGGAGGCGACGCGGGAGGCGTTCCGGGACGGCTGGTTCCACACGGGCGACATCGGCGAGCTCGACGCCGAAGGCCAGCTGCGGATCCGCGGGCGCAAGAAGGAAATGATCGTCACGCCGGAAGGGCTCAACGTCTTCCCCGAGGACGTCGAGCAGGCGCTGAACGATCAGCCGGGCGTGCTGGAGTCCGCCGTCGTCGGCGCGCCGATCTCCGGAAGCGCGGCGGAACGGGTGCAGGCCGTGCTCCGGCTGGCGCAGGGGACGGACCCGGACCTCGTGATCCGCAACGCGAACACGCGCCTCGCGGACCACCAGAAGATCCGCGCCGCGGCGGTGTGGTCCGGGACGGAGTTGCCGCGCACGGAAGGGACGCGGAAGCTGAAGCGCCGCGAGCTCCGCGCGTGG
>WNFM01036783.1_pt1 | contig 18395 bp, 14 predicted proteins | sample 5400271 | NCBI WGS metagenome assembly WNFM01 (sample SAMN13153352, study PRJNA577476) | soil metagenome | isolation source: 60 cm saprolite on Douglas fir-dominated hillslope | place: USA:California | collected 2013-09-17 | reverse complement strand
CCGAAATCCGAATACCGAAACCAGCGCAACGCCGCCTTCAATTCGGCCTTCGGGCCTCGGATTTCCTTCGGATTTCGAGATTCGGATTTCGGATTTATTCGTGTCCTGTCCATCCGTGGTTTCTGAACTTCGACTGCCGGATTTAGGATGAACCGCTGTTCCTGGGCCACAACTGAGTTGAGCATCGCCTACCACGATGCCGAATGGGGAGTGCCTTGTCACGAGGATCGGATGTTGTTCGAGTTGCTGATTTTGGAAGGCGCTCAGGCTGGGCTAAGCTGGGAAACCATCTTGAAGAAGAGGCAAAACTACCGGCTGGCTTACGACAATTTTGACGCGCGAACCATCGCCAAATACAATCAGCGCAAGGTCACGGCTTTGTTGGCCGACCCAGGGATCGTCCGCAATCGGCTCAAAATCGCGGCTTCGATTCAAAACGCCCGCGCCTTCCTCGGTGTTCAAAAGGAATTCGGCAGCTTCGACGCGTACCTGTGGAAGTTCGCGGGCGGTTCGCCGAAAACCAATCGCTGGAAATCGGGACAGAGGCTGCCAGCGCGAACCGCCGCCTCGGACGCGCTGAGCAAAGACCTCCTGAAGCGCGGCTTCAAGTTCGTCGGTTCCACGATTTGTTATGCGTTCATGCAGGCGGTGGGGCTGGTGAACGACCACACAGTCGAGTGCTTTCGTTATCGAGAAATTGAGAAAGGCAAAAGGCGGTGATGGAGTCAGGCAACGCTCGACTTTGTCCTCCACTTCGTCACCCACTTTGTCGTTCGGAGTTCAGAAATCAGCGACTATTTTTGACGCGGACTCATCCAATTCCGACCAAGTGCGCGACAAAGTGTCTGAACAGAGAGACCCAAGGGCAGATCCATTGAACTCAGAAGTGTGTCACCGCTATTCCTTGACGCCGGTTATCCTCTCAGCTATCTTCCCCTCAGTTATGGCTTTGGAAATTACGATTGAGTATTGCACGGCTTGAAACTACGAGCCGCATGCCGTCGGTCTGGCGGAGAAGCTTTTGAGGTTGAAGCAGGACATCCGGTCGTTGACCTTGATCCCTGGAGGTGGAGGCGTATTCGAGGTGAGCGTCAACGGGCAAAAAATCTATTCCAAAAAGGAGACGGGCCAGTTTCCTGAACCTGCCGCCATCGTCAAGGCCGTCCGGGCGAAACTTTAAATCGAAAAGCCGCGATTCAACAAAGTAGAGCGTCAGTGCTCTTTGGTCCGAAACTCGCGGTGGTGGCCCGTCGAGGGGATGCTGAGCGCATAAGTCTTTGCGTCCGGCGCCACGGAAAGTTTGATGAAGTTGCCGGCACATTCGCGGTCGAGGTTCGCGATGAAATCATCCGGCGTGTTGTTTTCCTTCTCCGGCCTCAGATTCTTGTGGACCTGATAATTCGCCTGGATCGAGGCCGTATTTTTAAGCGTGGCGATGGTTTCCGGGCCGGTGCCCTTGGTCGAGCCGTTGTTCATCACTGTGACCGTGGGCGCGAGAGACTTCACCAACAGCGGATTGTTGCTGATATCGAGGCCGTGATGGTTCACTTGAAAAACATCGACCGTGCCAATCGAATTGATCGGGCACACCAGCTCCTTTTCAGTGTTCCAGGTCAGATCGCCGCCGTCGAAAAACCGGAAGCCGCCGTAATCGAGCACCAGCACGATGCTGTTCCTGTTGTCCGAAGTGTCCGGATCCTTCTCGCGCGCACTCGCGCATTCGGCGTTGTCCGGCAGGGGTTTGCCCGGGGGATGAATGAACTGCTGCCTGGCGGCGAAGCAGCGAAGAAGAAGCTTTGGCGCGCCATCGAGCTGCGCCAGCGGCAACGTGGCGCCGGGGGCAATCGTCCGGCGGCTCGCGCACTTCATGTTCTGGTAAGGCGCAATCGTTTTGAGCCACCGCGCCGTGTTGGTGCCGCCGTCCGGATCGGCCGCAGGGATGCCATTGTCCCAAACTGTGCCGAGCGGGATTTTCTCCGAAAGCTCCGCCGCGCCGCCGAAGTGGTCGAGGTGGAAGTGCGTCGTGACGTAGTGATCGATCCGCTTGATTCCGGCCACTTCGTTCGCGACTTTGAGAATCCGCGCTGAATCGCGTCCGCCGGGATTGCCGGAATCGATCAGCACCGCTTGATTAGCGGGTGTGACAATGAGCGTCGAGCCGCCCCCTTCGGAATCGATCCAGTAAATATCGAGGGCCCTCTGGGCGCCGAATGACCCGATTGTGCCGCAAAACAGGACCAGCAAAATGGATTTCACGCGGCCAGGTTATGCGGAGGCACATTCGGAATGCAAGCAGGATTCCTGATCAGTGATCCGGCCTGACGGCCTTGAGCTGCTCCACTTGTTTCTCCAGGTCGCGCATGCGGCGCATCATGTCCGGCAACTGTTGCAGAGCGATCCATTGCCGCTTGGTCTGCTTGTCGGGCGCTGCAGGGATGCCGAGCACCGTTCCCTTGTCAGGAACGTCCCGCATGACGCCCGACTTCGCTCCAACCGTAGCCTGGTTGCCGAGTTTCAAATGTCCGGCAATTCCCGACTGGGAAGCGATCACGCAGTAATCTCCCAGGCGCGTGCTGCCGGCGAAACCCACCTGGCCCATGACCAGACAATGCTGGCCAATGACGACGTTGTGCGCAATATGCACGAGGTTGTCGATTTTGGCGCCCTTGCCGATGACGGTGGCGCCAAGGGCGGCGCGATCAATGGCCGTGTTCGCGCCGATCTCCACGTCGTCGTGGATGATCACGTTGCCGACCTGGAGGATCTTGCGGTGACGGCCCTCGTCGAACACGTAGCCATAGCCGTCCGAGCCGATGACGGTGCCCGCGTGGATGGCGACACGGTGGCCGATCTGGCACTGTGCATAAACGACAACATTTGGAAATAAACACACATCGTCGCCGATTTGACAATCGCGACCGACATGATTGCCGCCCACGAGCGCGGAACGCGCACCCAGCCGCACCCGCGCGCCGACCACGCAGTTCGGCCCGATGTGTGCCGTGGGATCGATTTGCGCCGAAGCAGCGATGGTCGCGCTCGAATGGATGCCCGGCGGGTGTTGATCCGGCGGGAAAAAGACCGGCAGCAGCTTGGCCACGGCCACGCGCGCATTCGGAACGCGGATGAGAACTTTCTTCGACGAAGCGAACTCACCAGCCACGAGGATGGCGGCGGCGTTGCTTTGTTCGGCGGCGTTGAAATACGCTGCTTTCTCTGCGAACGTGAGGTCGCCGGCTCGGGCGCAGTCGGCGGGTGCCAGGCCGGTCAATTCAACCGAGCCGTCGCCCAGGACTTCGCCCTGAAGTTGTTCCGCGATTTGAAAAGCTGTAACAGACATGGAGTGACGGGGTTGATCAGCGGGGTTTGGTTTCCGAGACCCGATGCGGACGGGTTGATTGCCTTCTGACTCTCCCGCCGAGTCTTTCGGCGGCCGACTTGATATTGCGAACGCCGATCATCCGTTGAGATTCGACGTCCCAAACCTTCAAGCCCAGACAGCGGATGATCTCCATCGGATGAAGCGAGGTCATCCTCGGATTCTTCAACTCGGGTATCGCTTCGGCCACCTCCGGCAACCGGTAGAAGGGGATGCGCGCATTCAAGTGATGGATGTGATGGTAGCCTATGTTCGCCGTGAACCAAGCCCAGAACAGCCCGGTTTTCATATAACTGGAGGATTCCAGCGCGGCTTTGTCGTAAGTCCAGCCAGCGTTGTCGCTAAAGGACACCCCCGGAAAGTTGTGCTGGGCGTAAAACAGGTAAGTTCCAATCGCATCGGCGATGAAGAAGGGAATGATCAGCGTCAACAACAGCGCCAGCCAGCCAAAGAAATAGGTGATCGCCACCGCGACCACCAAGTGGAGCACGAGAGCAATCAGGCAATCGGCGTGCTCCCGCGGTTTGTTTAGGAACGGATAAAGGCACATCCCGTGAAGAAATACGAACACGTAACCGAAGAGGATGGTCATCGGATGGCGCATAAACAGGTAATTAAACCGCGTCGCTTTCGATGACTTCAGAAAATTCTCACTGGTCATGATGGGAAAGGAGCCGATATGAGAACCGCGGAGCTTGGAATTGTGAGTGTGGTGGTGGTTGTGAGAGCTTCTCCAAACGCTGCTGGGGCTGAGGGCAAAGATTCCAAAGGCCCTCATCAAGCCCTCGGCCACACGGGAATGGGCCAAGATCGCCAGATGCTGTTGGTCGTGATAAATCACGAAAAACCGGAGAATCAGCAACCCGGTGAAAAGACTGCAGACGATCTTGGCGGCCAAGTGGAAGTTGGAGAGCGTGCCCGCCAGGGCTGCCGCCAGGAGAAACGCCGTCGAGAGCACGCACCACCAACTCCTGGCGGTAAAATCCACCGCGTAAGGTTTGGTGGCTAATATGAGGTCTTTTCCTGTTCTCAAGCGAACTTTAGCTTGCCCGATCTTCGGTTCTTTCGCGCTCGTTGTCGAGGATAGAAGATCGAATACCCAAGCCTTAAATTCGTGCCAGCGACTTCAGCCTGTTGTCGTCGCACCTCTGCTGAGGTGGGTTCGGTCACAGTCGCGCCGGGACTCTTGCAGGTTTCGCTGTGTTTTGGCGATGGTTTCGGTTACGGTGGCGGAGGCCATAAGTCCCCGAAGGGCGCATCCTGACTACCACCGGCGGCGTTTACGCGCGTAAACGCCGCGGTCCGATGTTGGTGGTAGTCTCAGGATGCGCCCGTCGGGGAATCGAGCCGATTGGAGACTTGCATAGGGTATTACCCTATGACAAAATAGGTGATTTACTGATAGCCAGCAGTAAAGGATTCCACTAGAGTCACCCCGGCTCATTACTTTCCTATGCTTGATGTGGAGAAGTTCTTGCTTCCCCGCTGATGTCAAAAAGATTGTGCAGGAATGAGAAGTTTTTAAGATTGAAAATGAACGACGGTTTAATCAGAAAAGGGATAATGGCGTGCGTAAGATAGCGTCTGAAAGTCATGGGGAGATGGGGTGGTACTGCGTGCTTTCGCAGCCCAGGCATGAACACATCGCGACCGCGAACCTGCGGCGAAACCATGAATTGGAAGTCGTGAACCCCAGAATCCGGTTCAAGCGTCCGACCGTTCGAGGGCCCATTTGGGTCACAGAATCCCTTTTCCCGAATTACCTGTTTGCTCGTTTTCATTTGAAATCGACCCTCGAAACGGTCAAACACACTGGCGGAGTAGCTTCGGTGGTGCATTTCGGCCACTTCTGGCCCATCATTCCCAATGAAACCATTTCTGAGCTCCGGACGTTAATCGGTGAGGAAGAGGTTCGAGTCATCGAGCGAATGCTCGAAGTGGGTGACGAAGTCGAGGTCGCCGAGGGAGCGTTTCGAGGATTCCAAGGCGTGGTGACGCGCCTAATGCCAGCACGAGAACGGGTGGCGGTGCTCCTGGAGTTTTTAGGGCGCCAGACTTTGGTCGAAGTGACGATGGAATCGCTCACTCTCAACGGTTGTGGCTACGGATCGAGGGAACTCCAAGCCAGGGCTTTGGGTTAGGATTTTTGGCACGGCAGGTGCCTAGGGCAAAGCCTGATAAATCCATCGGGGATTACTGGCGAGTCAGTTGGTCAGTTCGGAAAACGGTGTTTTTCGACTGAGGACCTTAAAATATGTGGTGCGATAGGGAAAAGCCGCTTCGCCTTGATTCGGCGAGGAAAGGCGGAGCTTTCGTCTTCTTTCCCGGTCGAGTGAAGGGCGTCTTGTTGTCCAGATGGCCTTGGTTGGCCTTGGTGGGGTTGAGCTTCGCCGCAGCGGGGTTCCTGGGCGGCTATTCAACAGGGTGCTACACCGCCACCGTCACGCTGATCCCCGATCAAACCCCGCAGCCACAGGATCCTCCGGCTATGCGGCGATCGAAGGTCGAAACCTTGGCTGAGATGGTGCGTTCTCGCGAACTGGCCGGACGGGTGGTTCAGGGAGCAGGGGCGCCGGTGACCGCTGAACGATTGCAGGCGGTTTTTGAAGTTTCGCCAGTGCCAGGCACGGATCTCTTGCGCCTCAGTTTGCGCGACAGAAACGCCGATCAGGCGGCATTCCTGTTGAATCTATACGCTCGCCAAGCCCTTTTACTCGCCCAAGAAGCACAATCCAATGCGACTAAGGAGATAAAGCACTCCCTCGAGGAGAAAATGAGTGTTTTGGACCAGAGTCTGGAACTGGCAAAACAGAGACTTTCGAGTTTCCAGGGGCCTTTGGGCTTCATGGATTTCGACAAAGAAGCATCAAGTTATGTCCAGCAGTACTTGGATTTGGATCAAAAATCGGAAAACCTGCGCGTGCAAGCAGAGACTTTGAATCTACAGACGCAGAACCTGCTCAAGGAGATTTCCAACCACCATCCCGCCGTGCTGGCGGCTCGTCAGGAATTAAGTGAGGCCCTGCTCCGCTACACCGAGGATCATCCCCACGTGCAAAAACTCAGGGCTACCTTAGCCGCCCTGCAAGCCCAGATCGCGGAGCGCGGAGACCAAATCGATCCTGACGTGGTGCTCAAAGGCAATTCCTTGGCGCAAAGCCTTTATACGAAGTTGCTCGAGTTGCGCACCGAAAAAGTCACCTTGATGAAGCAGATGGAAGCGGCCATCCTTTCTCGAAACCGTCTGAAAGCGAAATTGGACGGGCTGCCTGAAAAACGCTTGGAGTTCGCCAAGCTTTCCTCTGAATTCGCCTCCTTGAACGCTGCTCGTGAAACCTTGCTCGTCCAGCAACAACAAACTTTGCTTACGGGAGGGCAGGCCGCTGGTTTTTCCAGCGTTTTCACTCCCGTCCAATCCAATGAATTGAGCCGCTCCCCAAAATGGAAGTCTGGCGAACGCTATTCTCTGGGTGCCGGACTCCTCGGCCTGTGCCTGGCGGGAAGCCTGATATTCAGGCTTGAAATGACTGACCGTCGCATTCGGACCGAAGCGGATTTGAAGCAGGTCACGGCGTTGCCAGTCTTGGGAACGCTCGGCGATCTGTCCAGGCTGAGTGCTCAAGAGCTGGAACAATGGGCTTTTACAACTTTGACCAGACTCAGAGGAAGCTTGGGCCATCCTGGAAGCGGGGCGTTGGTTTGCGGTTTTATTGCGTCCCATCAGGGCGAAGGCTGTTCCACCTGGGTCGAACTCCTTTCCAGCGCCGCCAGGCGGTGCGGATACCAGGTCCTGACGGTTTCTGCTCGCGATTCAGGCCAGGCATCGTCTGAACGACCCATGCATTCTGACACCTGCGCCCATTCACCACAGCCTAGCCTGCTCCCAGCTCGTTTTGAATTCCCGGTCACGCCCATGCCTTTGGAGTCCAAACTGGAGATTCCGATGAGTCGGTGGGTCTGGGACCTGCAAAATCGTCAGCAATGGCAGGAAGCAGTGCGGAGATGGAGGGGAATGGAGAATGTGGCTGTTTTCATCGACTTTCCGCCTGCTTCCACCCCGGAGGCCATTTTGCTCTCAGAAAACTTTTCCGATCTAATCTGGCTCTGCGGCAGGGATATGGCCGATTTCGACGAAACTCACGCGCAGTTGGAATCCCTTCGCTGCGCAGGGAGCCGCTTAAGTGGGGCCGTTTTCAACCGCGCGTTGCGAACAGGCCATCGGAACCATGTCGGACAGTTAGTCAGTATCGGGGCTGCCCTGATGTTCGCCTTCACTCCAAGGCTGCTTTCCGCTCAGGAGGCCGGTCCACGGGGCGAACCTCAGGAGCGCCCTGGACTCACGACCAACGGGAGCTTTTCTGTTTCCTCCCCGACCCAATTGGCTGCCTGGCAGAAACACCTCACGTTGGGCGCGGGTGATGTCCTCACTATTAGCCTCTATGAACAGCCGGATTCCGAGCGTAAGGGCCTGGCCATCGGACCGGATGGGCGGCTGAATTATTTGCAGGCTCGGGATGTCGTAGCAGCCGATTTGACCGTCGATGAGCTCCGTGAAAGGCTCGAAACAGTTTTGGCAAAGTTTTATCGTCCCCCCCTCCGGGTCATTATTATCCCCCAATCTTATACGAGCAAAAAGTATTATCTCTTAGGGAACGTCGTTCAAAAGGGCGTTTTCCCGTTGGACCGGCCGGTGACAATCATCGAAGCAATTGCGCACGCCCAAGGATTTGTCACCACTATCGAACGGCGAAGCACTCTGATGCAGGCCGACCTGCCTCGTGCTTTCCTGATCCGGAAGAGCGAGGGCACCGAACCTCAGAGAGTGAATGTAGATTTCGAAGCATTGTTCCTGAGAGGAGATCTGAGCCAGAATGTCCCGCTTGCACCCGGAGATTACCTCTATTTTCCTCCTCTGGATCTCCAGGAGATTTACATCCTTGGTGAGGTGCTGCGGCCCGGAGTCTCGACTTATACCCCGGAACTGACCGCACTCAGGGCCGTCGCGTCTCGAGGCGGCTTCGGCGAAAGAGCCTTCCGTCAGAGAGTGCTGATCGTCCGAGGCTCATTGAATCATCCGCAGACGCTCGTTTTGAATGTGTCGGATATTCTGAAAGCGCGCTCTGCCGATGTTAAGTTGGAAGCGCGCGACATTGTTTATGTCAGTCGCAAGCCCTGGTTCAAAGCCGAGGAATTATTGCAATCGGCCGTCTCTGACTTCGTGCGGGCTGCGGTCATCACATGGACCGGGAAAAAGGTCGCACCTCTGATCAACTACTAGCCATCTGTTTGACGATGCAACGATTCCGCGCTTTACCGCTGTTGACGGTTTTAACTCTTGCCCTTCTCTGTGGGTGTCAAAGCGCCAATCGTCACTCGTTTATCTCTCATGTGGGTCCGGCAGAAACCCTCGGCAACCTGTCTTCCGATTCAGGCAGGCAGGATGAACGAGTGCTGTTCAATTCCGTAAATGCCTCGAACCAGATTCGGCCAGAGTGGCTGGTGTCCCCGACTAATTTTTTCCGGCTTGGTCCCGGCGATACCATTGAAATCGAGGCCTTGGGAGAGCCTGGCCCGCCTTCCGCTGCGCTCGTAGGGCCCGATGGAAAGATTTATTACGGCCTGCTGGGTGGGATTTTCGTTTGGGGGTTGACCCTCACGGACGCCAAGGAGCTTTTGGAAAAGGACTTGGCAAAATACGTCCGCGTTAAGCCGGAAGTGGCTTTGACCCTCAAAAGCGTCGCAAGCAAAAGGGTTTGGGTTCTCGGCGGTGTTCAAAAGCCCGGTGTTTACTCACTGGCTACCCCTGTCACTCTGTTGGAGGCGATTTCGGCCGCGGGGGGGATTGGGGCCGCTACGGCAGCAACGACCCCCCCCATTTCTTCGGCGGAAACCACAGATTTGGAGAATAGTTTTGTCATTCGAGAGGGCAAGCTGATGCCCATCGATTTCTCAAAGCTCCTGCGCCACGGCGATTTGTCTCAGAATATTTATCTGCAAGCGGACGATTTTGTTTATTTGCGCCCTCTTCTTTCCAAGGGGGATATTTATGTGCTGGGTGCCGTTGCTGTGCCAAATATCATTGAATATAGGGAACACATTTCCCTCGTCGCGGCGATTGCCAGCTCCGGCGGGCCGGTGCCATACGCCTATGCCTCTCATGTTGCCATCGTCCGTGGATCCCTGATTCATCCCACTATTGCCACTTTTGATTATGATAAGATCGTCAAAGGCAAGGGATTGGACGCAACCCTGGAACCAGGAGACATAGTCTATGTTCCCTATTCCCCGTTTCGCTTCGTGGAGCAGCTTGCCGATCAAATCTTGACTCAATTTGTCTCGACTGTTGCCATCAACGCCGGGCAGCGTGCCGTCCTGGGCCCGAATGCGCCAGTTGTCGGTGTGACTGTCCCGTTTGCCGGGGGAGGCAAGTAATTCCGGTCGTTTGGGCCTTGAAACCATGAAACTTCAAAAGGACTGTGTTTGTTCGGCAAAACGGTGCGCTGGTCCAGAAGCTGCCAACTGATGTCTGCAATTCGAGGGCATGTTGCATGGAGAGCGATTCAATTGTCAAAGAGTCCACGATGAAAGATGAGGCGGTGAGCGTGTCCGAGCCAGTCCGTGGTTGCGCGGCGATACCGGGCTGGAAGCGCAATCTGGACCTTGTCTGCGTCTTCGTCGCAACGCCGGTGCTGGCCCCTGCAATGGTTGTGATTGCCATCGCCATCAAGCTGCTTTCTCCCGGCCCCGTTTTTTTTAGGCAAGACCGCATCGGTTACCTGGGGAGGCCGTTCAAATGCCTGAAGTTCCGGACCATGCGAGCGAATGCAGCCGCAGAATCTCATGAGAGCTACCTCAAGGAGCTGATGAAGTCCGAGGCTCCGATGACCAAGATGGATCTGATGGGCGATTCTCGACTGTTTCCGCTCGCTTCCGCGATGCGGGCCACCGGTTTGGATGAGTTGCCCCAGGTCTTCAACGTGCTCCGGGGCGAGATGAGCCTGGTCGGCCCGCGCCCTTGCCTCCCCTACGAATACGAGAACTATACGGTCGCCCAAAAATGCCGTTTTAAGACCGTCCCGGGCATAACCGGACTCTGGCAGGTCAGCGGCAAAAACAACACCACTTTCAAGGAAATGATCGATCTGGATATGGAGTATCTCTCCAACCGTTCCTTTTGCCTGGACCTGAAAATCATGCTTAAGACCTTTCCGGTTCTGGCAGTTCAGCTCAAAGAACTCCTCAAAAACCGGCTGAAGTGGGCAAAAATCCTCGGTTGAGAGGCCATCCAGCCAATGGCCCAAACTATTAACGAATCGGCAACATTCGTGAGCATTGGAAATAAGAAGCGGCCCAAGCACAGGCTGCTGCTAGTGGATGACCATCCGGTTCTGCGCGAGGGCTTCGCTCAACTGATCACGATCGAACCGGATTTGCAGGTTTGCGGCCAGACCGGCAACTCCGTCAAAGCCCTTTACGATATCGCCGCTCTCAAACCCGACCTGGTCGTTTTGGACACCGCTCTCAATGGCTGTAACGGCATCGAATTGATCAAGCAGATCAAAGCGGTCTATTCAGACTTGGCCATCCTCGTCTTCTCCGTCCATGACGAGTGTTTATACGCCGAGCGGGCCTTGCGCGCGGGTGCCAGAGGCTACGTCATGAAACAATCCCCCACCGAAGAGGTCCTCGGCGCCATCCGGCGGGTTTTGAGTGGCGAGAGATATCTCAGCCGCCGCATGCATGAGCGGATGCTCGAAAAGATATCAAATGGCGCCCCTGTCTTCTCCGCAGGGGCTTCCGGCCTGGATTTCGAGAGGCTGAGCGACCGCGAATTGGAGGTGTTCCAACTCATCGGCTCCGGCTTGGGCACCCGGCAGATTGCTGGGCAACTTCATCTGAGTATCAAGACGGTTGAGACCTACCGCGCTCACATCAAGCGCAAGATGCACCTTCGCAACGGGATGGAGCTTATTCGCATGGCCATGGAATCGGTCCACCAAGCACACTGAGCGCCCATGCGAACCCATCCCTGAGGTTGGCAGGCGATCACCCTAGCGGTTTCCCCTATGGCAAAATCAGGGTGACCCTGATTGAACCCGCAATCCCGCCGGCCTAAAGTGAGGCACGATTAACTTTCCGCGAAGCATCAGGGTTGCCATGTGATTTTCATGTGGCATTCGGACAGGCGAGTCCGATCAAGTCAGAAAACTTAACTAATTTGGAAAGGAACGAAACTGTGAATAAACTTATCAGTGTCGGTGTGGTGGGCTGCGGCTATTGGGGGCCTAATCTCATTCGAAACTTCAAGTCACTCCCCGATTGCAATTTAAAGCTGATGTGTGATGTCGATCCGAAACGGCTCAAACATCTCAAGTCCGTCTATCCCGAAGTCGAAGGCCATATCGACTATGCCCACATGCTCAACGGCGCCGGCATCGACGCCGTCGTCATTGCAACCTCCGTCGGGCACCATCATCGGATGGCCAAAGCCAGCCTTCTTGCAGGCAAACACACGTTCATCGAAAAGCCCATGGCCGCCTCTTCGGAGGAATGCGAGGAACTGATTGACCTTGCCAAAAGAAATGGGGTGACCCTTATGATCGGCCACACCTTCCTTTACTCCGCTCCGATCATTAAAATCAAAGAAATTGTGAACTCGGGCGACATCGGCGATCTGCGCTATATCAGCGCCCGGCGCTTGAACCTGGGCTTGTTCCAAAAGGACATCAACGTCGCTTGGGACTTGGCTCCGCACGACATTTCGATCGTCCTCCACATCATGGAAGAGATGCCAGACTCGGTAAATTGTTCGGGCAATGCTCATATCACAGCCGGGGTGGAAGATGTCACCTCGATGTGCATCAACTTCAGCGGGGATCGGTTCGCCACCATCCAAAGCAGTTGGCTTGACCCTCGAAAAGTCCGTGAAATGACCATCGTCGGTTCCAAACGAATGATCGTGTATGATGACGTCGAGCCCCTCGAAAAGATTAAGATCTACGACGCCCGCGTCGAGACGCCTCCGCATTACGACACGTTCGCCGAGTTCCAATACTCCTATCACTACGGTGACCGCTACATCCCGCATATCAAACAGGAAGAACCTCTCAAGATCGAGTGCCAGCACTTCCTGGAATGCATCAGGAGCGGACGAACGCCTTTGACCAGCGGCGAGCGCGGTATGGAAGTGGTGAAAATCCTCGAAGCCGCATCGGCCTCCCTGCAACAGAACGGTGCTTCCGTGCCGCTGTGCGAACCTCTGGCGGAACCTTTGCTGCGAGCCCGGCCCCATCGCCCGTTCTCGGAGCATCGCGACTCGCCCGTCCTCGTTTAGCACGACAGTGCGTCCCGCCTGCCCTTACTTAGCAGGGCAGCGATATTCCGGCGTCTCCGCCCCAGCAGGCCCATCTTGAACGGAAATCTGAATCAGCTAATCGCGTCCGATGTCAAACTCGGCAACAGCGTCCGCATCTATGCGGTGGTAATTTACTGATTTAACCTTCTTGTCGGCTTCGCCGCCTTGTCCGTTCAACCATTAACCCTCCTTCCATAGACCAGCGAATGCAAGTCCCCTTCCTCGATCTGAAAGCCCAACACGGGCCTCTCCGCGAAGAAATTTCCGCAGCCATCCAGGATGTCATCGACAACAACGCCTTCGCTGGCGGCCCGTTCGTTGCGAAGTTCGAGGAAGACTTCGCCGCATTCTGCGAATGTCCGCATGCGATCGGCGTCGCCAACGGCACCGACGCCCTTTGGTTCGCCCTCCTGGCGCTGGGCGTTGGCGCGGGAGACGAAGTCATCACGGTTCCGCATACCTTCATTGCTACCGCCGAAGCCATTACGTTTTGCGGAGCCAAACCGGTCTTCGTCGATATCAACGAAGAAACCTATACTCTGGATCCCCGCTTGCTGGAGCGGGCCGTCACGTCTCGGACCAAGGCGATTATCCCAGTCCATATTTTCGGCCAGCCTGCTGACATGGACCCGATCCTGGAGATGGCCAAAAAGCGCGGGATCCCGGTAATCGAAGATGCCTGCCAGGCTCATGGCGCGGAGTACAAAGGCAAGAAAGCCGGTTCCCTGGGGATTGCCGGCTGCTTCAGTTTCTATCCCGGCAAGAACCTCGGCGCGTTCGGCGAGGCCGGGGCGGTGACCACACACAACCACGAGTTGAAAGAAAAAATCCAAGTGCTGCGTGACCACGGCCAGGCCAAAAAGTATTACCACTCCGTGGTTGGCTGGAATGGCCGGATGGATGGCATCCAGGCCGCCGTTCTCCGCGTGAAACTAAAGCATCTCGCCGCTGGTAATTCACGCCGCCGCGCTCACGCCCGCCTCTACGACGAACTCTTGAAGCCCATCGCAGGCATCACCATCCCTAAAACCGCTGACTATGCGACCCCCGTTTATCACATTTACTCCGTTCGTGTGAAGAATCGTGACTATTTGCTCAAGACCCTCAACGAGAGAGGTATCGGCTGCGGCATCCATTATCCCATCCCCCTCCACCTCCAGGACGCCTACCGCTCCCTCGGGCTGGCGCGCGGCGCTTTTCCGGTCGCCGAGCAATGCGCTGAAGAATTCCTCTCCCTGCCCATGTTTCCTGAATTGACCTCCGAACAAGTCCAATTGGTCGTTCGGGAAGTGAAAGCCTGCCTGCTTTAATCAGCTCAGTCCGATCCGTCCGACTCGTCCGAACGGTGTGCAACCATCAACCAACCTCCGTCAGGCCGATCCTTTGCAAGACGCCGCGGCCTGGGACGAACTGGTTTTCCCTCATCCGGACGCCACCTTTTTTCATGGCAGCGCTTGGCCAAAGTCCTCAATGAGTCCTACAATTTCACTCCTCTTTACCTGCTCGCCACAGCGCCTGCCGGGGCAAACCCTCAACAGGCAACTCTCAACTCTCAACGCCCGACACTCCAGGCCCTCCTCCCCCTCATGGACGTGCATAGCCCCTTCACGGGCAGCCGCGGAGTCTCCCTCCCCTTCACCGATGCTTGCCCGCCACTCACTTCGGAATCCGTGCCGCTCCCTGCTCTGTTCCAAGAGCTTGACGGGTTGGCTCAAACGCGCCGCTGGAGGTATTGGGAATGTCGTGAACTCAAGGAACTCCCCGCCGGCGTTGCTCCATCGCTCTCATTCTACGGCCACACTCTTGACCTCACCATTGGTGAAAAAGGCTTGTTCGACAACTTCAAGTCCTCGGTGCGGACCGCCCTTCGGAAGGCGGAGCAGGGGGGAGTCGAGACCGCTGCTTCGAACACCCTGGAGGCCGTGCGATCCTTTTACGGGCTCCACTGCCAGACCCGCCGCAAACACGGGGTGCCACCCCAGCCTTTCCGCTTTTTTCGCAGCATCCACCGCCACATTTTGTCCCGCGGCCTGGGCCAGGTAATAATTGCTAGTAATCAGAACAGGCCCATCGCGGCCAATGTCTATTTCCATGCTGGCAAGAAGGCCATCTATAAATACGGCGCTTCTGACCACGCCTTCCAGGAATTGCGCGGCAGCAACCTCGTCATGTGGCGCGCCATTCAGGATTACGCCCGGCAGGGTTATGAATCCCTCCACTTCGGCAGGACTTCCCACGCCGCCGAAGGGCTGCGCCGTTTTAAGCTGGGATGGGGCGCCCGCGAAGAACGCATTGATTATCTCCGCTACGACTGCCGCCAAGCCCGGTTCATCCCCACCAAAGAAGAAGCCTTCGGCTGGCACAATTCGCTCATGACCCGAATGCCACTCATTTTCCTGAGAATGGTCGGGGCCGCCCTTTACCCTCACATGGGATAACCGCCTCGTTTGAGTCTCATAAGCCACATTCGTCCCATCCGCCCCCTCCGTTTGACTTCTCATGTCCCGCCTCATCCCGGACGATAACTGAACAATGGACCTGAAAGCATGTCATATAATTACGGAACGGAATAGGCAACCAACTGACCACCGACCACTAACCCACGCTGTAACGCTGCAACCCTTCAACGCTCGCAATGCCTGACCCCTCCCCAACACCGCCAAACGCCCCCATCACGCTGAACGACGTCTATTATGTCCTCTTCCGGCACAAATGGATGATCCTGGGCTTTTTTGCGGCTGCCATCCTGGCCGCAGGGACGTTATTTCTCCTCCTCCCGAAGCGGTATGTTTCGGAGGCCAAGTTGCTAGTCCGCTACGTCCAAGACACCCGCAATATAGCGCCGGGTGAAAAGGACCCACAGGTGCGGACGCCGGATTCGCGGGGCGAAACCATCATCAATTCGGAAGTTGAGATCCTCACCAGCCTCGACTTGGCCGAGGAAGTCGCCGAGGTCCTCGGGCCGTTGAAGATTCTGGCTAAAACTGGGATCACGACCAATGGACTCACTTCCGATATGCTCCGCCATGCCGCCGCCGCCGTCATCGCCAACCCCAAGAATCTTCTCGTGGAAAACCCCAAGAACAGCAGCATCATCCGGGTTCAATTCCAGCATCCCGACGGCGCCATGGTGGAGCCGGTGCTGACTAATCTGATTTCGAGTTACGTGCAAAAGCACCTCGCCATTCATCGCGGTGTCGGCGTGATGGACGATTTCCTGAGCAAGCAAATCGACGAGCTGCGTTCGAGCCTCAACACGACTGAAGCTGAGTTGTGGAATCTGAAGACCAATGCCGGCATCATCTCGGTGGAAGACTCCAAGAAAGCGTTCAACGACGAGATCATGAAAATCCAGGCGGACCTGCTCGCTGCAGAAGCAGAACTGGCCGAGCGCTCCGCCGGCGCCAAGGAACTGGGAAAAACCCAACCGGCCACGACCAATGCCGTGGCGGAGTTGGAGACCCCCGCTGACCAGATCGACGAATATAAACGCGTTTGCGAGCGCCTCAATGCCTTCCGCAGAAGCGAGTCCACCAATACACTCAGGTTCAGAGATGAAAATCCCATCGTTAAAGGCATCCGCGCCCAAATCGCCGAGGCCGAGACACAAAAGAAGCAGATGGAAACAAATTTCCCAAAGTTAGCCACCCTCAATATTCCAATCGCCAGCCCTAATTCTCAGCCCTCCGAAGCACGCGGACAATTCCTCGACCCCTTGAGCGAGTACGCCCGGGCCAAAGCCCTGGAAGCCAAGATCAAGGTCTTGGCCGAACAATTGGTGAAGATGCGCGCTGGCGCCTCGGCCGTCGATCTGGCAGGGACACGGATCCTGGCGACGCAACGCAAGAAGGATCTAGATGAAGCCAGCTACCGTTACTACCTCTCACTGCGCGAACAGGCCAAGGCCGATCAGGCGCTCGGGCCGGGCCGCGTCACCAACATCAGCGTAGTGCAGGCACCCAGTCCTCCCGGCATTGCCCGCACCAAGAATGACAAAATCGTGCTCGGCGCATTGGCAGGATTGATCGCCTTGGGCCTTGCGATTGCCTTCGGGCTCGAACTCTTCCTCGACCCGCGGGTCAAGCGCCCCTCCGAGATCGAATCCAAGCTGCACCTCCCCCTCTTCCTCTCCATCCCCTTTGCGCCATCTACTCCTACTCTCGATCTAAATCCTGCTCTCCAAACCAAGCCGGGTCGATTCCATCGACTCCTCTCCATTTTTGGAAAGACCCGTCTCCCCGCTCTTAATCTTAATCCTAATCCAGGCCGAATGACAGCGGACAAGCCGGGACAAGAGCATCAGTCATCTGCGATCGGCGATCGGCCATCCCCTGAAGGCACCCCCCAACCCCTTGTCGCGCCCAAACCAGGCATAGGCGGATCAATCCTCAACTCTCAACTTTCAACTGCCAACTCTCAACTCAATCCCTACTACGCCGCCATCCGCGATCGCCTGACCATGTATTTTCAATCGCGGAACCTGCTCCATAAACCCAAATTGGTCGGCGTGACCAGTTCTGGCAAGGGTGCCGGCGTGACGACGCTGGCGGCTGGGCTCGCAGCCTCATTTTCTGAATTGGGCGGGGGCAATGTCCTGCTGATCGATATGGGCGTCCCCAACGGAATCGTTCATCCGTTTCTCAACGGCAAAAAAATCACCACCTTGCGCGAAGCCCTTGTAGCGCAGCCCGCCTTGGCAGGGCAATCCGTCCCGGCTGACGATACCGGGACCTCAGCCGGTTCGGACTTCGCCTCTGCCAAGCCGGTCGATAGTGGCGCGGGCCTCCCGCCTGCGAGCCACCCCTCGAACCTTGTCCTGGCCAAGGCCAACGAGTCAGGCGAAAAATCCTTTTCCCTCGTCCCGGCGAAACTCTCCGCGCTCATGCCGCGGTTGCAAGCCAGCGACTACGACTACATCATCTTCGACATGCCGCCGGTCAGTTCGACCAGTCCGACGGCCAGCCTGGCCTCGATGCTGGACATGACCTTCCTGGTGCTGGAAGCCGAGAAATCGAATCGCGACACCGCCAAACGCTCGATTTCGTCGCTGGCGGCCTCAAGGGCCAATGTCGCGGCGATTCTGAACAAGACCAGGAACTATCTGCCGGCGTGGCTGCACCAGGATTTTTAGGTGGAAGATTAGCCACAAAAGATCACAAAGAACACAAAGAGAAAGTCAGAAATCAGAGTTCAGAGATCAGAGTTCAGAAATCAAACCCAAACGCCTATGCAGATAAAATCAGCCAAAGACCTAATCGTTTATCAAAAGGCTTACCGCCTCGCGATGGAGATCTTCAGACTCAGCAAGGGTTTTCCACCCGAGGAAAAGTATTCGCTCACTGATCAGATTCGACGATCGTCGCGGTCCGTCTGCACGAACATCCGGGAGGCATGGGCAAAGCGCAGGTACGAGGCTCACTTTGTGAGCAAGTTAACTGATTCGGACGGCGAGAACGGTGAAACAGACACTTGGCTCGATTTCGCGACCGACTGTGGTTATCTGCCGAAAGCAGATCAACGACTACAACGCGAATGCTGCGAGGTCGGCGCGATGCTCGGAAGCATGATCAATGACCCTTCGTCTTTCATCTTGAAATCGCCAGGATCAGACCGCTGACCTCTGCCCTCCGACCTCCGCCCTGACCGCTGATCTCTGCCCTC
>WNFM01323675.1_pt2 | contig 18396 bp, 15 predicted proteins | sample 5400271 | NCBI WGS metagenome assembly WNFM01 (sample SAMN13153352, study PRJNA577476) | soil metagenome | isolation source: 60 cm saprolite on Douglas fir-dominated hillslope | place: USA:California | collected 2013-09-17 | reverse complement strand
GGGACTGAAAGACCAGCACGTCGCCTTCGTTCGGCGCCCCGGCCGGCGCGACGGCGATGCTCTGGGCAGAGCCAACCGCTCCCGCCATTCCGGAGCTGGATTCGAAGAACCCACCGCCTTCCTTGCAAAGGTCATTGGTGGTGCAGACCTCAAATGACCCACCGTCGACGAGAGTGGTGATCGAAGCCTGCTGACCGCCGCCGGTCCTGCTCAGGGAGGTGGTACTGGAGGTGATGGCACTGAGATTGTCTCCGCCGAGGAGGCCATGAAAGGTGATGACGTAGGGGTTGGTGCCTTCGTGATCACCGGGGCCCCCCGTGACAGTGACAGAGCTTTGATTTCCCCCAATTGAGCTGAGTTCGTTGAGGGCGGCTTCGACGCTTCCGGCTCCTGACGCCGGGGCGTTCCAGAGGATAGACGTGGTGGTCTTACCGCCGTAGCTGAGGGTGAAGCTGCCGCCGTCGGCTTCCACGGTCAGCTGCTGTCGCTCGTCGGCAGAGCTGTCGCCCGGCCCCGCGGCGACGACGTCCCAGCCCCAGGCACGGATGAACTGGCCGGTGGCGGAGAACTCGTTAACGCGGTTGAGGTCGTTGACGTAGAGGTTGCCGGTCACCTGGCTGGCGGCTATGTCGGTGCTTTGGCTGGTGCTCAGGCTGCCGCCGTATGCCGGCGCATTGGATTCGCCGGTTTTGCAGGTGTCCCCATTGGCTGGCCGGCAGATCTCGAAGCCGGTCCCGCCAGGGTTGGTGGTGTAGACGGTGGCCGTGGCGGCGGCGCCGCTGAGCGGCGTGGCGCCGTTGGAGGCGACGAGTTGTGGTTGGTTTTCTCCAGCGAGAGAACCACCCGAGAAGGTGACGACGTAGGGCGAAGTGCCGCCCGCGTTGCCGGGGCCGCCGCCGACGGTTACGCCGCCGGCGCCGATTGCGTGAAGAGCGTTGAGTGCCGACTGGACCTGGCCGGGCGTTGCGGTTGCAGAGATTTCCGTCGTGGTTTCGGCGCCGAAGCTGAGCTTGAAGAAGCCTCCGGTGGCGTCGACCCTGACCCCCTGGACCTCGTTGGAGTTGTCGGGACCGGCGCTGACCACGTCAGGTCCCCAGAGACGGACGAAGGAGTCTTTGGAGGTGAACTGCTGGATTCGCGGGCCGTATTGCCCGAAGCCGCCCGGTTTCGTAAAGCCCGTGCCCGCCGGGTCGGCGACGTAGACGTCGCCGGGGGAAGCGCCTCCGGTGCCGTTGGCGTTGACGGTAGTGGCGGCGGCGCTGGAGAAGACTTCCGGTTCGTCATCCCCACCGGCTGGGTGTTCGCCGCAGGTGTCGCACGAGAACGGCACCGGCTTGAACGGGAAGGTTCCGACGACGCCGAGAGAAGCGCTGGCGGCGCTGGTCAGAACGAGACCGAGGAGACAGGTAGCGGCGACGGCGAGCAGCGAGCGGCGGGCAATCGCGAACGCACCACTCCCGCGGTTCGTGGCGGAGAGCGCGGGCTTGCGCGGCGAGCCGCCCGGCTGGGCCCGGCCAACGCCGAGGCGCCGAATCGATGCCGCGAACCGCGATTCCGCGTTTCTCACTCGCTGTCTCTCCTCTATCCCTCGAGCCCTCTGCCGACCGCCTCCCAAAGACGGCCCCTCATGGCTCGGATTTCCCTGTTCCCTGAGTTCCCTGAAATGCGGCACCAGGAGACAAAGACATCTGTGTCTCTTGATGCTGGCGGTATTAAGACACAGGTGTGTCTAGATGTCAACTGGGAGACCTATGCCCCTGCAAAAAGAGGGTTTTCAGGGGCTGCTTTGCGCAGGCCACAAATGCCCAGGGGGGCGATGTCGGGAACTCGAGCCCGGTCTACGCGAGCCTGGGCGGCGTGGTTGCGCTCAACCCGCCTCGCCCACCTGGGGCTCGGCGCCGTGCAGGTCGATTTCCGGCAGCAGCCGCGCCAGCGGACGCGGCAGCCACCAGACGCGATCGCCGAGCAGGAGCATCAGCGAGGGCAGCAGGACGATGCGAATGACGGTGGCGTCGAGGATCACGGCGACGGTGAGGCCGATGCCGAGCTGGCTGACGGTGGCGAGCGGGGCGCCGGCGAAGACGATGAAGACGGCCATCATGATCGCCGCGGCCCCGGTGATGATGCGGGCGGTCTTCTCGAGGCCGAAGGAGATCGCCTTGGCGTTGTCGCCGTCCTCCTCGTAGCTCTCCCGCATCCGCATCAGCAGGAACACCGCGTAGTCGATCGAGAGGCCGAAGATGACGCCGAAGATCATCGTCGTGCCGACCGCGTCGACGTAGGTGTTGCCGCCCAGCGGGTAGCCGGCCGGAACGTTGAAGAGCAGGGTGAGAACGCCGAAGGCGACGCCGACGGTCGAGAGGTTGAGCAGCACCGCGAGCGCGGCGAGGAGCAGGGCGCGCAGGATCACGATCATGACGAGGAAGGTGACGAAGGTGATCGCCGCGATCAGGATCGGGAGCGATTCGCGGACGACCCGGTTGTAGTCGGTGAGCTGGGCGGCGCCGCCGGCGACCCCGGCGGTGACGTGGGCGGCGGAGCCGAGGCCGGCCGCGTCCTTCTGCAGGCGCTTGTAAAGGGCAGTCGAGCCGGGGGTGTTGAACGTGTAGCGCGGGATGACCAGGATCGCCGCCGCCTGGCCGCCGCCTTCGACGTCGATCGCCGCGGCGGCGCTGCGACGCTCGGCAGACGGGGCGCCGTCGATCGCGGAGAGGACGAAGTAGCCGGAGTCGAAGAGGCCGGGCGACTGATGGTGGAGGCTGCCCACCTGATCGTTGAGGGCGCCGGCCCCGGCGGTGACCTTGACGCTGGCGTGGTGCAGCCCCTTCTGCAGCGGATAGCTCGTCTGGAACCCTTCGGACAGTTTCCGTTCCAGTTCGTCGGCACCGCCGCGAAGTTCGGCTATGCCGATGACCAGGCGCTTCGCCCCGTCGCTGAGCTTGGTCAGGCTCCCGGGAATCCCGCCGGCGGCGTCGGCGAGACGCCGGGCGCCGTCGTGGAGGTTGTTGCTGCCGGCCAGGAGTTTGTTCTCACCGGCGTGGAGGCGCTGGGATTCCCCGCGCAGCCGCCTGATTTCGTTGCGGTTGATCGCCAGGTGTTCGACCAGGGCCGAGGCTTCCCGCGCCGCCGGCTCCAATGACGGATCTTCCTTGGCGGCGGCGTTGAGGGTGGTGCGCAGACGCCGAGCCCGGGCCAGGCCGTTGGGACGAATGTCTTTGAGCAGATGGGCGAGCCCGATTTTGACCGAGAAGGCGCCGGCCTTGGCTTCGCTCTGGCCGTTCGCCAGTTCGCCCGAGCCGGTCACCATGCGGTCGACGGCGCCAACCGCCCGTTCGCCGCCGTGCAGGGCCTTTTCGAGGCCGGCGGCGATCGTCGAGGCACCCTCTTCGGCCCGGCCGGATCCAGTTCCCAGCAGGCCGGCGCCGGCAGCCGCATCGGCAAGACCGCTGCGAATCTGGAAGACGCCGTTTTCGGCTTCGGCGAGGCGCGGCCCGAGCCGAGTCAGTTCGCCCAGCTGGCCGCCGCCGGGTCCCGGTTCGACCAGCTTCTTTGCCGACTTCCGCAGGGGCGCGACTTTCTTCGACACCTGCGCCGGCCCGATCACCGCCTGCACGCCGGGGTCTTCGGCGATCTTCTGCTGCCAGCGGGTCAGCTTGGCGAGACGGGGTTCTTCGGTGATCGTGCCGTGCGACGTCGAGGCGACGACGATGAAGGGGGCCTCGAAGCCGGGGCCGAGCGCGTCGTCGACTTCTTCGGCTTCGATGCGAGCCTGGCTGTCGGTCGGCAGTTGCTCGGTGGAGGGGGGCCCGGTCTTGAGCCCGATCGCCGGGGTGACGAGGAGCAGGACGATGCCGCCGATCACCGCGGCGGCCAGCACGGGGCGGCGGAGGCAGGCGTTGACCATGTCCATCAGGCGCGAGCGGCCCCCGGGCGGGCGCCCGATGCGCCAGCGGTTGACGTTGGGACCCGCCAGCGCCAGCAGCGGCGGCGCGACCACGGTCGCCACCGTGACGCTGATGACGACGACGATGATCACGGTCCCGGCGAGCGAGACGAGCAGGGCGCCTGGCAGGATGAAGATCGAGACGAACATCGCCAGGAAGAGGGTGCTGCCGGCGAACAGCGTGGTGCGGCCGGCGGTGCGGCGGGTGGTGCGGGCCGCCTCGTAGCGATCCGCCCCGGCCTCCAGCTCCTCGCGGAAGCGCGAGACCATCAAGAGGGCGTAGTCCACCCCCAGCGCCAGCCCCATCATCGTGCTCACGGTGAGGGCGAAGGCGTCGATCGACATCCAGTTGGTGGCGACCTCCAAGACGCCGCGCGAGGCGATTACGGTGATCGCGCCGAAGGCGAGCGGGATCAGGGCGGCGATCGGCGATCGGAAGACGAGCAGCAGGACGATCAGCAGGACCGGCAGGGCGATCAGCTCGCTCCGCTCCGAGGCGCTGATCGATTCGTCCTGGATCGCCCGCGAGAGACTGGCGAACCCGGTCTGCGTGGCCCGGACCGGGGCCTTGATCTTGGTTTCGAGCAGATGGTTGAGGTAGGGCACGGTGTGGTTGACCGCGTCGTCGATCCCGACGTGGAAGTCGACCAGGACCAGCGCCCGGTTCGGGCCCGGGCGCAGGCGGGCGACGCTGCCCTTGTCCCAGGGAGAGACGGTCGTGACCCTGGGGTTGGCGCGCATCGCGTGGACCAGCGCCGGCCCCTGCTTTTCGAGCGCGGTCGAGGGGCCGCGGAGGAGCACCGCGAACGGGGCCGAGTCGCCGAAGTAACGATGGAGCTGGGCGCCCGCCCGTGAGGACTCGGTGCCGGAGACGTCGAGCGAGGTGGGCTTGAGGCTGTGCTCGACGTGGAGGCCGACGATGCCGAGCGCGGCGATCACGACGAGCGAGATCGCCAGCACGATGCGTGGGCGGCGTAACGACAGCGGCAGCTTGGATGTTCGCGGCGTCTCGGAGGCCATCAACTCGGAAACGGGCTCACATGGTCAGGCGACACGTCCCAGACGCCCCCCTCCCTTGACCCGTGCCCGGGTAACGGTAGCGAGGGCCGCCCGTGAATGCGAACCTGTGTGTCAGGCACCGCCACTGAACTTGTAGCCGACTCCGCGCACGGTGACGACGAGCTCGGGTTTCTGCGGGTCGCGCTCCACCTTCTGACGCAGGTTGGAGATGTGGACGTCGCAGGCTCGCTCGTCGCCGTCGAACTCGGTCTGCCAGAGCTCCTCCATGATCTGGGCGCGGGCGAAAACCTCGCCGGGCCGGCCGACGAGGAGGCGCAGGAGCTGGAACTCGGAGCGGGTGAGGTTGACCGGGATGTCGCGCACGGTGGCGACGTGGCGGACGAGGTCGATCGAGACCTGGCCGGATTCGATCTTCACCGCCTGGGCAAGCGGCGAGCGGTCGAGCTCGCGGCGGCGCAGCTGGGCGCGGACGCGGCCGAGCAGCTCGCGGACCGAGAAGGGCTTGGTGACGTAGTCGTCGGCGCCGACCTCGAGCCCCACCACCTTGTCGACCTCGGCGTCCTTGGCGGTGAGGACGATGATCGGCACGGCGCTGCGGGAGCGGACGTCGCGGCAGATGTCGAGGCCGCTCGGCCCCGGCATCATGATGTCGAGGATCAGCAGGTCGTAGGGAATGCTGTCGCTGAGCATCTCCGCCGCCTGATCGCCGTCGGCCGCGGGGCTGACCTCGAAGCCCTCCTGGGCCAGCGCGTAGCCGACCGAGTCGCGGACCGAGGGCTCGTCGTCGGCGATCAGGATGCGCCCGCTGCTCATGAGAACACCTGATCGCGCTTCGCTCGCGGCGCAGAGAACCAGATATGGATGCTTGCTCGCTCCGCGCTCATCAGGCCACCGGGGTCGGGCTCGGCTGGGCGACGGGGAGGCGGACCCAGAAGGTGCTGCCCTCCCCCTCGACGGACTCGGCGCCGATCTGGCCGCCCATCACGTCGACCATGCGGCGGGCGATCGCCAGGCCGAGGCCGAAGCCCTCCTGCTTGCGCGACTCGCTGCGACGGTAGAAGCGCTCGAAGACGCGCTCGATCTCCGCCGCCGGGATGCCGGTTCCAGTGTCCATGACCTCCAAGATGACCTCAGCCTCGCCGTCGTGGCGGCCGCGAACGGTAACGGTGCCGGGGGGTGGCGTGTTCTTGAAGGCGTTGGTGAGCAGGCCGATCATCACCTGGCGCAGCAGCGTCGGATCGCCGGTGGCGCAGAGATCGGGCTCGACCTCGACCTCCAGAGCGACGTGCGGCGGCGCCTCGACCGCGGCGACGACGTCGCGGACAGCCACCGGCACGTCGACGACCTCGCTCTCCGCCGCGCCGCGCGACTCGACCCGGGCCAGGGTCAGCAGCGACTGGGTGAGGCGGTTCATCCGCTCGGTGTCGTCGGCGAGCCTGGAGAGGAAGTGGTCGCGGTCGCGGGGCTCGTTCTTGGCGCCGCTCTGGAGCACCTCGATCGCGCCGGAGATCCCGGCCAGCGGGTTGCGCAGCTCGTGGGCGGCGTTGGAGACGAAGTCGGCTTCGGCCAGCTCGCGGCGCAGCTCGTCGGTGCGGTCGCGCAGCACCGCCAGCACGGCGTGCTCGTCCGGCAGCGAGCGGGCGGTCATCGCGTAGGCGCGGTCGCCGATCCGCAGCGCCGGGTGGGCGGAGAAGCCGACCTCAGACGCCCGGTGGAGCTGCGGCAGCACCACGCCTGGCGGCTTGCCGGAGGCGGAGAGCAGGCGCGCGGCGGCGCTGTTGGAGAAGCGAACCGGGCCTTCGAAGTCGACCACCATCACCGCGTCGGTGAGGCCGTCGAAGATAGCCGCCAGCTTGTTGCGGTCGGCGGTGAGGACGCCGAAGCTCTCCTTCAGCGAAGCGCGCATCGAGTCGAGGGCGCGGGCGAGGTCGCCGATCTCGTCGGGGCCGTAGACGCTGAGCGGGGCGTCGAAGGAGCCGCCCGCCATCTTCGACGCGGCGCGGGCCAGGTGCACGACGCGGTGGGAGATCGCGACCGCGATCAGGAAGCCGGCGAGGACGCCGATCGTCACCGCGGCGACCAGGGCCTGCTGGTTGTCGCCGAAGAGGTAGACGGCGGCGGCGGTGATCGTGCTGACCGCGGCGAAGGCGGCGGTGAGCCAGAGGCGCATCCCGATCCGCGGGCCGGTGGCGCGAGGTTCGCCGGGCATCTCGTTGCCAGAACTCATGAAGGCTTACTAACACAAAACCAATCCATCCTCCAGGTGGGGTGGCCGGCGACGGCTGGGCCAAGTGGGAGAATCGGCCGTGTGCGAACTCTTGTCTTCATCCCGGCCTGGAACGAGGAGGCCTCGATCGCCGCGGTCGTCGCCGACGTCCGCGAGCACCTCCCAGGGGCCGACATCCTCGTCGTCGACGACGGCTCGACCGACGCGACGACGGCGCGGGCGCGCGAGTGCGGCGTCCTCGTCGCCACCCTCCCCTTCAACCAGGGGCTCGGCGCGGCGCTGCAGACGGGCTACCTCTATGCCCTGCGCGAGGGCTACGACTGCTGCGCCCACCTCGACGCCGACGGCCAGCACCCGGCGGCAGAGGTGGCGAGCTTGCTGGCGGAGGTCGAAGCCGACCGCGCCGACCTGGTGATCGGCTCGCGCTACCGCAACCCGGATGCGGCAGCCGAGAGCGGCGACTACAGGCCGACCTTCTCGCGGCGGATCGGGACCAGCGTCTTCCGCTTCTTCCTCACCCTGGCGACGCGCCAGCGCTTCACCGACACGACCAGCGGCATGCGGGCGGCGAACCGGCGGGTGATGTCGCTGTTCAGCGAGAACTACTCGCCCGACTTCGCCGAGATCGAGTCGCTGCAGCTGGCGGTACGCGAGAGGCTGCGGGTCGAGGAGGTGCCGGTGCGGATGCTGGAGCGGACCGGCGGCAGCTCCTTCCTGACGCCGCTGCGCTCGGCCTTCTTCATCTTCAAGGGAATCGTCGTGCTGCTGGTCGGCCAGTTCCGGCCGCGGCGGGTGGAGGCGGAGCGATGAGGGCGCTGGCGGCCGCGGCGGACGGCACCACGGTCCATCTCACGTCGCAGACGCGGATCCTCGCCGCGATCATCGCGGTCGCCTTCATGCTGCTGATCCTCGAGCTGATTCGCCGCGACCGCCTGCAGGAGCGCTACAGCGTGATCTGGTTCGTCGCCGGCCTCGGGATGCTGGCCGGCGCCGCCTTCCCCGGCCTGCTGAAGCTGGTCGCCGACGCGATGGGCGTCCGCGACACCAACGTCGCCCTCTTCTCGATCGTCCTCCTCCTGCTGCTCGGCCTGGCGCTCAACTTCAGCGTGATCATGTCCCGCCAAGCCGCGCAGATAACGCGCCTGGCCCAGGAGCGGGCGCTGGAGAAGGCGCGCCAGCAAGCGGAGGAGGAGGCACAGACCCCATCTCGGTAGGGGCTTCACTTAACTTTTCGAGTGGCGTTTGCGGCCGTCTGAGCTGGAATCCGCCGAAAAGTACAAGACGCCCACGCCTACCGAGATGGGGTCTGTGAAAACGTCCGCTCAAGTCGGAAGAACAAAGCTTCCAGGGCGAGCTCCTCGGAGACGTTGAGGTCGAGGCTGCGGCGGGTCTCCTGGACGGTCTCGGCGGCGCGGCGGGCGCGGGCGGGGTCGAGGCCCTTGGCCTGCGAGCGGAGCTGTTCGAGGCGGTCGCGGTTGAAGGCGACCTGCTCGGCGCCGGAGGCGACGGCGGCGAGGTCGCGCAGCCAGGCGGCGCAGAGCTCGAGGGCGAGGTCGAGGATCTCGGTGCGGCGGCGGCGGCCGGCGCGTTTGGCCTCGTCGGCGATGTCGCGGGCGGTGCGCTTGAGGCCGGCCCTGGACTCCTCCTCGAGCGCCTCGCGGGTCGCCGCTTCGACGTCCTCACCGGCGGCTTCGGCGCGGTCGAGCAGGCGCTTCCAGGGCGCCGAGGCGACCTCGCCCGCGAGGGCGGCGGCGGCGCAGCGCTCGGCCTCGGCGCGGACCTCCCGGCCGCGCTCGCCGAGCAGCAGCCGGGCGCGCTCGAGGTCGCCGGCGGCGAGGCGAGCGGCGGCGGCGATCTCCTCCGGGGCGGCGGGTGCGGCGGTCTCGCCTCCACCGGCGCCAACCCCCACCCCCCCAGCCGCTGCGAGCCCAGGCACGCCGGCCGACAGCTCCGCCTCCAGCACCTCGGCCGAGAGCGGCGCGAAGTCGACCGGCTGGCAGCGCGAGGCGATCGTCTCCAGCAGCGCCTCCGGCTCGGAGCTGAGCAGAATCAGGTGGACGAAGTCGGGCGGCTCCTCGAGCGTCTTCAGCAGCGCGTTCTGGCTCTCGTCGCGCATCGCCTCCGCCGCCTCGACGACGAAGACGCGCTTGCCGCCTTCGAACGGCCGGTAGGCGGCGGCGCGGATCACCCGCTCGCGAACCTCGTCGACGAGGTGCTGGGCGCCGCGCGGGGTCAGCCAGACGAGGTCGGGATGCGGCGAGGGATCGAGCAGGGCGCGGCGCCGCGCGTCGTCCGGGTCCTCGGCCGCGGCGGCGAGGATCTCCGCCGCGAAGACCCGGGCGACGGTGCGCTTGCCGGCACCGCGTGGCCCGCGGAAGAGGTAGGCGTGCGATGGGCGGGCCGCGAGCGCCGCGGTCAGGGCCACGCGCGCCCGCGGCTGGTACTCGGTGGCCTGCTTCAGCACCCCGCTCATCGGCGTCCCTCAGCCTTCGCCGGACACTTAACGGTCCTATAAGCCCGGTAAGGCTTCACGCTCCCGCGCGGTGCGCCTGGACCGCCTCCATCACCCGCTCGTGAACTTCCTCCACCGTGCCGCTCGCGTCGATCACGACCACGCGATCGCTGGCGATCTGGGCGATCTCCTCGTAGGCCTCGGCGACGGCGCGCTGCAGCTCCAGGCCCTCGGACTCGAAGCGGTCGTCGCCGTCAGCGCGGCCGAGGCCGACCTCGGGGTCGATCCGCAGCAGCAGGGCCAGGTCCGGCCAGAGGCCGTCCGTGGCGGTGTCGCAGAGGCCGATCACCTCCCCCACGCCGAGCCCCCGCGCAGCCCCCTGGTAGGCGACGCTGGAATCGGAGAAGCGGTCGGAGACTACGGTCCGGCCAGCCTCCAGCGCCGGCCGTATCACCCGCTCGGTCAGGTCCGCCCGCGCGGCGCAGAAGAGCATCAGCTCGGCCAGCGGCTCCAGCTCCACGGCCGGGTCGGCGAGCAGCTCGCGAATCCGCTCCGCCGCGTCGGTCCCCCCCGGCTCGCGGATCGCCACCGTCTCCGGGCCCAGCGCCTCGACCAGCAGCCGCGCCTGGGTGCTCTTGCCCGAGCCGTCAACGCCCTCGAGCGAAACGAACATCAACTGAGGGCCCCAGATCGCCGCCATGCGGCGTCCTCAGTCGCCTGAATAGCGCTGCTATTCAGGCTCCCTGCGTCCTTGCCTGGCGACGTCTGGGTCACCTCATTTGACGCCCGTTTTGGCGCGTTTGCGCCTACGAGTAGCCGTACTCGTCCCATCTTTTTTGCCTTTAGGCAGCGGCTTTTTCTCCATCTCCGCTTTCGCCGCTTTGGCGGCTTCGCGCTCGGCGCGCCGTTTCTTCATCTCCTGCATCGACTCGCAGTCGTCGTTGAGGCAGAGGTTCCAGGGGCGGCCGCGGAAGGGGACGACTTTCAGCCGCGGCGTCTGGCCGCAGATCGAGCAGCGCTCCTCGAGCCGGAAGACGTCGCCGCGCTGGGGCAGCGGGAAGGTCTGGTCGCAGGAATCGGGGTCGTCGAGGGTCCAGCCGGTGCAGCCGACGAAGCGTTTGCCCGATTTTTTCGCGCGGATGATCCGCAACATGTGGGGCGAGCCGTCCTCCTTGGTGCGGCCGGCTTCTTCGCAGACCCTGCAGGGGCCGAGGATGCGGTCCTCGTCCATCCCTTTCCAGATGACTTTGGCCAGGTCCTCGCGGCTGCCGTCGATTTCGGTCCAGGTCTTGTGCAGCAGGTCGCGGCTCTCGCCGACGACGGCGCCCTTGGTCATCTCGCCGGCGGCGATCCGGTCCATCTCCGCCTCGAGCTGGGCGGTCATCTCCGGCGTCGCCATCGCCGGCACGTAATTCTTGAAGGCCTCATACAGAGCGATCCCGGTCTCCGAGGGGACCGGGGGGTTGCCGTAGACGTAGCCGCGGTCATAGAGCTTCTGGATGATGTCGGCGCGGGTCGCCTTGGTGCCGAGGCCGCGCTCCTCCATCATCTCGATCAGTTTGCTCTGGGAGATGCGCGAGGGCGGCTGGGTCTCCTTGTCGACGATCCAGGGCTCGCCGTCCAACGGCAGGCTCTGGCCCTCCCGCAGCGCCGGGATCTCCTCGTCGGCGGAGCGGGCGTAGGTGTAGATGGCGGCGTAGCCAGGGTCGACGACGACCGAGCCGCGGACGAAGTAGGTCTCCGAGCCGGCTTCGATGTCGGCGCGGGTGGACTCGGTGATCATCGGCGGGCTGAAGGTGGCGAGGAAGCGGCGCACGACCAGTTCGTAGACGCGTTTCTTCGGGCCCTCGAGGGCGCCGGGGTGGATCGCCTGGGTCGGGTAGATCGGCGGGTGGTCGGTCGTCTCTTTTTTGCCCCGGGTCGGCGTCAGCTGAGGCTGGTCGAGCAGGCCGGCGGCGGCCGAGAACTCTTTGACCCGGATGAGGGAGGAGACCAGCTCCCGCAGCGGCAGCGAGGCCGGGTAGACCGTGTTGTCGGTGCGCGGGTAGGAGATGAAGCCGTCCATATAGAGGTCCTCGGCGATCCGCATCGCGCTGGCGGGGGTGATGCCGAGGCGGCTGGAGGCGTCGGTGCTGAAGGCGGTGGTGTTATAGGGGGTCGGTGGCCTGCGCGTGTTCTTGCGCGCCGTGACCGACTTGACGACGCCGGGGGCCTTGGTGCCGGCGAAGGCGGCGTCGGCCTCGGCCTTGTCCCAGAATTTGTCGACGCTGTGGTGGGTCTCGAAGGTCCCGTCGGGGTGCTCGAACTTCGCGAACAGCTCCCAGAACGGTTTGGCGACGTGGGCGCGGCGCTCCATCTCGCGCTCGACGATCAGGCCCAGGGTCGGGCTCTGGACGCGGCCGACCGAGAGGAAGTTGGAGCCGAAACGGCGGCTGGCGAGGGAGACGGCGCGGGTCAGCGTCGCGCCCCAGAGCAGGTCGATGTCCTGGCGGGCGGCGCCGGCGTTGGCGAGCGGGTAGGAGAGCTCGTCGAGGTCGGAGAAGGCTCGCTCGATCTCTTCCTTGGTCAGGGCCGAGTAGCGGGCGCGCTTGATCCGCAGGGTGCCGTCGGCCGTTCCTTCGCGGTTGCCGAGCTGCGGGTTGGCGTCGAGCATCTCCTCCAGCGCCTCGAGGCCGATCAGCTCGCCCTCGCGGTCGAAGTCGGTGGCGATCACCAGCTCGTCAGCGTCCTTGGCGACTTTTTTGATCGCTTTGACGACGTTTTTGTCGGTCGGCTCCTTGATCAACTCGGCGTCGATCAGGTCGTGCAGGTCCGTCTTCTGCCAGTTCGAGTAGCCCTCGGGGAAGGCGGGGCCGAGCACATGGCCCTTGAGCCCGATCGTCATCTGCTCGACACCGTTCTCGTCGGTCCACGTGTAGTACGGGACTTTGAAAGTCTTGTCGCTGGTCGCGCTGCCGCCGCCGAGGATGTCGGCGATCTTCTTGGCGCTGTTGTTCTTCTCGGTGACGATCAGGCGCATGAGACGGAACGGACCCGCATCCATATCTGATTCCTCTGCGGGTCCGTGAAGTCGATAATTGATTGAGGGCGGCGAGGGTAGCAGGGGCGCTCGGCCACTCCCTCGTGCCTGGTTTCCGCCGATCCCCCTAGGATCGGCGCACTGATGAGATGCTTGGTCACTGGCGGCGCGGGGTTCATCGGCTCGAATCTGGTCGACGCCCTGCTCGCGCGCGGCGACGAGGTGACCGTGGTCGACGACCTCTCGACCGGCCGGCGGGAGAACCTCGACGGAGCGCTCGCGGCAGGCGCCGAGCTGGTCGAGCTCGACGTCCGCGACGCCTCCGCGCTGGCGGCGCTGGCCGGGGAGAGGCGCCCGGAGACGGTCTTCCATCTGGCGGCGCAGATCGACGTTCGCAAGTCGCTCGAGGATCCGGCCTTCGACGCCGCGGTCAACGTCGGCGGCACCGCCAACGTGCTGGAGGCCGCGCGCGGCGCGGGCTCGGGACGGGTCGTCTTCGTCTCGACCGGCGGGGCGATCTACGGCGAGGGAGACGGCCAGCGGCTGCCGTTGTTGGAGGACGCCCCGATCGCGCCGCTCTCCGCCTACGGCCAGAGCAAGTACGCGGCCGAGGGCTACCTGGCGCTCTACGAGCGGCTCTACGGCCTCTCCGGGGTGAGCCTGCGGCTGGGCAACGTCTATGGCCCGCGCCAGGACCCGCTCGGCGAGGCGGGCGTGATCGCGATCTTCTGCGGCGTGCTGCGCTCCGGCGGGCGGCCGACCGTCTACGGCGACGGCACCCAGACCCGCGACTACATATATGTGGGGGACGTGGTCGCGGCGGCTCTGGCCGCCGCCGAGTCCGACGTGACCGGGCCGGTCAACGTCGGCACCGGCATCGAGACCGACGTGCTGGAGCTTGCGCGGCGGCTGGGCGAGCTGGAGGGTGTCGAATTCGAGCCCGAGCTCGCCTCTCCCCGCACCGGCGAGGTGCTGCGGATCTCGATCGACCCGGCCCGCGCCGAGCGCGAGCTGGGCTGGCGGGCCAAGACCGGCCTCGAAGACGGCCTGCGCCTCACCCTCGCCTCCATCTAACCTTTCTCGTATGCCAGCTCAGGCCTACGCGGGAAAGGAGTGCGTCTGCCAGCTCCGCAAGGGGATCTGCGACCAGTCCTGCGTGCGGGACATGCTGGAGACGCCGTTCTACATCGCCTGCCTGAAGCTGAAGGGGCGGCGCTGCCTGGTCGTCGGCGGCGGCGACATCGGCCTCGAGAAGGTCGAGGGGCTGCTCGCCTGCGACGCCGACGTGACCCTGATCGCGCCGGTCGCCCACCCCGAGCTGGAGGATCTGGCGCGCGAGGGCTCGATCGAGTGGGAGCGCCGGCCCTATGCCGGCACCGAGGACCTCGAGGGCGCCTTCGTGGCGATCGCCGCGACCGACGACAGCGAGGTCAACATCGGCGTCTTCGACGACGCCGAGAAGCGGGCGATGCTGGTCAACGTCGTCGACGTGCCGCCGCTCTGCAACTTCATCCTGCCGGCGATCGTCCGCACCGGGCCGCTGGCGATCGCGATCTCCACCGCCGGTGCCTCCCCCGCCCTGGCCAAGCGGATGAAGCGCGAGGTCTCGGAGCTGTTCGGCGAGGAGTACGCGCGGCTGGCGGTGATCCTCAACGACGCCCGCGGCTGGGCGAAGGGGACGCTGCCGACCTACCAGGACCGCAAGGAGTTCTTCGAGGGGATCGTCAACGGCGACCCCGACCCGGTCGAGCTGCTGCGCGACGGGCAGGAGGCGATGGTGCTGGCGATTATCGAGTCCGCCAAAGAGCGGGCAGCCGCGGCGCTGGCTTAGCTAGGCGACGCCGCTGCAGGCGGTGGAGCGAACCCGGTCCAGGTTGTCGCGCAGCTCGTTGGCCTGCTCGACGCTGAGATTGGCCGAGAAGGAGACCTCGAGCTCGCCGACGATCACCGGCCGCATCTCCGCCAGCAGGGTCCTGCCGGCGGGCAGCAGCGTCGCGTAGCTGACCCGGCGGTCCGTCTCGCAGAAGGTCCGCTCCAGCAGGCCGGCCTTGACCAGGCGGTCGACAAGCTTGGTGAGGCCGCCGCGGGTGATGACCAGTGCTTCGGCAAGGTCGCCCATGCGCATCCGCTGGTCGGAGGCCTCGGCGACGACGGCGAGCACCTCGTACCAGGGCAGCGGTGGGTAGTCGCCCTGCGCCAGGGCCTCCTGCAGGCGCTGGGTGACCGCGGCGTGGGTGCGGGCAAGCGCGCCCCAGGCCTCGCCGTGGGGAGTCGGGGCCGGACACGCGGTGTCGCGCTCTGGCGTTGGGGTGGCGGTCGCGTGGTCACTCATCGCCTCCGAATCATCGCAGATGACCCTTGCCGAAACAATAGTTGTATTGACAATCTTTTCTGCTATGATTGTTTCTGCGTCAAGCGTTTGTAAAAGACAGCTTCAACGGGAAAGGGAACATCATGAGCACGCAGACCATCAAGCAAGAGGTTCCAGCCGGGACCTACGTGGTGGACCCGGTCCACTCGTCGATCGGCTTCGCAGTGGTCCACAACGGCGTCTCCACCTTCCGCAGCCGCTTCCGCAGCTACGAGGCCAAGCTCGAGGGTGGCGAGAAGCCAGGGCTTACCGGCAGCGTCGACGTCGGCAGCATCGACATCGATGAGGAGATGCTCAAGGGCCACCTCCTCGCGCCCGATTTCTTCGACGCCGAGCGTTACCCGCAGTTGAAGTTCACCTCGACCGACTTCGACGTCGCCGACGGCGGCGCCCTGAAGCTGCGGGGCGAGCTGGAGATCCGCGGCGCCAAGCACGAGGTCGAGGCGAGCGGCCGGTTCGCCGAGCTCGGAAACGACCTGGCCGGCGGCGCCCGGGTCGGGCTCTCGCTGGAGACCTCGGTCGACCGCCGCAGCTTCGGGCTCGACTGGCAGGCGGAGCTGCCCAGCGGCGGCGAGGTCCTCGACTGGCAGGTCGACATCGCGGTCGAGCTGGAGCTGGTCCGGGAGGCCGAGTAGCGATGCGGGTCCTGGGCATATCCGGAAGCCTGCGCCGGGACTCGCTCAACAGCGCCCTGCTGCGGGCGGCCGCCGAGCGGCTGCCCGCGGGGGCGGAGCTGGTCGAGTTCGAGCGGCTGCGCAGCATCCCGCCCTACGACGAGGACGCGGAACTGGAGGGCACGCCGGAGGCGGTGGCCGAGCTGCGCCGGGCGATGCGCGAGGCCGACGCGGTCCTGATCGCCACCCCTGAGTACAACCACTCGATCCCGGGCGTCCTCAAGAACGCGCTCGACTGGGCCTCGCGCCCCGCCGGCCAGAGCGCGCTGAACGGCAAGCCGGCGGCGGTCGTCGGTGCCTCGACCGGCATGTTCGGCGCGGTCTGGGCGCAGGCTGAGACCCGCAAGGTCCTGGGCGCCCTCGGGGGCCGCGTGATCGAGACGGAGCTGCCGGTGGCGCGCGCCGGTGAACTGCTCGTCGACGGACACCTGGAGCTTTCGCCACAGCAGTCCGAGCAGCTCGAGGAGCTGCTGGCCGAGCTGGTCGCCGCGATCGAGGAGGCCGCCGAGTTCGAGCGCGAGCGCGTCGCCGCCTAAGGCCCTAAGACCCGCCGCTAGGCGTGCGGGAGGGCGAAGAAGGCGACGGCGGAGAAGTGGGCCACGGCGGCGGCGATGACGAAGAGGTGGAAGACCTCGTGGTAACCGAAGATCGCCGGGTTGGGGTTGGGGCGCTGGGTCGCGTAGACGACGGCGCCCGCCGTGTATAGGAGGCCACCGGCGGCGACGAGCATGGTGCCGGCGACGCCCATCGAGGACCACAGCTCCGGGAAGGCGGCGACGGCGACCCAGCCGAGCGACATGTAGATCAGCGCCGCCACCCATTTCGGATGGTCGATCCAGATCATCTCGACGATCGCGCCGGCGATGGCGCCGATCCAGACGACGACGAGGATGGCGCTGGCCAGCGCGCCGTGCAGGACCAGCAGCGCGAAGGGCGTGTAGGTGCCGGCGATGAGGAAGAAGATCATCGAGTGATCCAGGCGGCGCATCCAGAGGCGCACGTTGGGCCGGGCCCAGTTGACCCGGTGGTAGAGGGCGCTGGTGCCGAGCAGGGCCGAGAGGCTGACGGCGTAGATGCCGACCGCGAGGGTCGCCTTCGGCGTCTTCGCGAGAATGATCAGGGCGGCGCCGAAGCCGAGCGAGATGAAGAAGGCCCACTCGTGGGAGACGCCGCGCAGCTTCGGCTTGACCAGGGCGATCGCGTCCGCGGTCGCCTCTTTGGCCGCCGTTGCCCGCTCGCCGACTGCCTCTTTGGCGGCGGCGGCACGATCGCCCACGGCCTCTTTGGCCGCCGTGGCGCGGTCGCCCATCGCGTCGCGCGCCGCGCTCGCCCGCTCGCCCACTCGCTCCGCGCCCCTGCGCAGATCTTCGACCATGTCATCAGGGTACAGCGGCCATCGTGCCGAGATTGCGAAGTTGCCACCATGTAGAGAGGAAGCGCCCCCGACCTCACTCCCTTATTTGCGGGATTGGGGACTGTTTCTGTCCGATCCGATAGCGATCCTGCGCAGTTACCCCTGAAAGTCGCTGCGAGAGGAGAAGTTCGATGTCCAAGACCGCCACCAGCACTCCCAAAAACGGTCTGAAGGGCCTCTCGATAGAGCGGCGGTTCTCGACTGCCGGCGTGCATCCTTTCGACCAGATCGAGTGGGAGGTCCGCGACGCGGTGATCGGCAATCCCGAGAGCCCGGCCTTCGAGCAGCGCGGGGTCGAGTTCCCCAAGAGCTGGTCCCAGAACGCGACCAACATCGTCGCCCAGAAGTACTTCCGCGGGCAGCTCGGCAGCGAGCAGCGCGAGTTCTCGGTCAAACAGATGATCGGCCGCGTCGCCGGGACGATCTCCAACTGGGGCCGCGAGGGCGGCTACTTCGCCTCCGAGGAGGACGCCGACGTCTTCGAGATGGAGCTGACCTCGATCCTGCTCAACCAGAAGGCGGCCTTCAACTCGCCGGTCTGGTTCAACGTCGGCTTCGAGGAGACGCCGCAGTGCTCGGCCTGCTTCATCCTCAGCGTCGAGGACACCATGGAGAGCATCTTGGACTGGAACACCAAAGAGGGCAAGATCTTCCGCGGCGGCTCCGGCTCCGGCATCAACCTCTCCAACATCCGCGGCTCGATGGAGCCGCTGCAGAAGGGCGGCACCGCCAGCGGGCCGGTCAGCTTCATGCGCGGCGCCGACGCTTGGGCGGGAACGATCAAGTCCGGCGGCAAGACGCGGCGGGCGGCGAAGATGGTCGTGCTCGACGTCGACCACCCGGACATCGAGCACTTCGTCTGGTGCAAGGCCGACGAGGAGAAGAAGGCGGAGGCCCTGCGCGACGCCGGCTTCGACATGTCGATCGACGGCGAGGGCTTCACCTCGATCCAGTACCAGAACGCCAACAACTCGGTGCGGGTGACGGACGACTTCATGGAGGCGGTCGCGGCCGGCGAGGACTGGCACCTGACCGCCCGCACCACTGGCAAGTCGGTGAAGACGCTGGGCGCGCGCGACCTGATGAACCAGATCGCCGACGCCGCCTGGCGCTGCGCCGACCCGGGCATCCAGTACGACACGACGATCAACCGCTGGCACACCTGCCCGGAGTCGGGCCGGATCAACGCCTCCAACCCCTGCAGCGAGTACATGCACGTCGACGACTCGGCCTGCAACCTGGCCTCGCTCAACCTGATGAAGTTCCGTCGCGAGGA
>WNFM01200121.1_pt4 | contig 18398 bp, 17 predicted proteins | sample 5400271 | NCBI WGS metagenome assembly WNFM01 (sample SAMN13153352, study PRJNA577476) | soil metagenome | isolation source: 60 cm saprolite on Douglas fir-dominated hillslope | place: USA:California | collected 2013-09-17 | reverse complement strand
CGTGCGCGACCTCGACAAGGGCCGCCGCTGTGCGACGATCGGGGATTAGCGCAATTTCGTGAAGCTCGCTTACATGTCGCCCTCGATCCATCATTCGGGCGGTACGGTCTGCGAACCAGTCGATCTGCCGGTCAATAAGCGGCATCTCGATATGGTCTACACCCATATCAAATATTCCGATAAGCCCTTCATGGGCTCGGTAACGGCGCCAGAACGCGCCGAAGACACCGTGGCCATGGCGAAGATCCTGTTCGGCGAGAAATTCGTCCAGGAAAACACCGTCATCACCAGCCTGATCAATGCCAATTCCCCGATGGTTTGGGATGGCACGATGCTGGGTGCGATGAAGGTCTATGCCCGTAACAACCAGGCCAGCATCACGACACCGTTCATTCTGGCCGGTGCCATGAGCCCGGTGACAGCGGCGGGGACCCTGGCCCAGGTGCTGGCGGAAGTGCTGGCCGGTGCTTCGACCTCGCAGCTCTACAAGCCGGGCGCACCGGTGATCTTCGGCGTCTTTGCCAGCTCGATCTCCATGCAGTCTGGCGCCCCGACCTTCGGCACGCCAGAACCGACCTTGGTGTCGCTGGCGGCAGGCCAGCTGGCCCGTCGCCTCGGCATTCCATATCGCACCGGTGGCTCGCTCTGCGGCTCCAAGATCGCCGATGCCCAGGCGGCCTATGAAAGCGCCATGACCTTGCTGCCGACGCTGCAGGCCGGCACCAATTTCGTGCTGCATGGTGCGGGTTGGCTGGAAGGTGGTCTCTCCGCCGGCTATGAGAAGTTCATCATGGATGCCGATCAGCTCGGCATGATGCAGACGCTCGCCAAAGGCGTTGATCTCACTGAAAACGGCCAAGCGATGGATGCCATCCGCGAGGTTGGTCCGGGCAGTCATTATCTCGGTTGCGCCCATACCCAGGCGAATTTCGAGACGGCCTTCTACCGCTCGAACATCACCGACAATAACAGCTACGAGCAGTGGGAAGCCGAAGGCGCTCTGGACGCATCGCAGCGCGCCAACAAGATCTTTAAGCGCATGCTCTCGGAATACGAGGCCCCGGCGCTGGATCCGGCGATCGACGAAGCACTGCAGGAATACATCGCCAAGAAGAAGGCGGCTGTACCAGACAGCAACGTCTAAAAAGACTTCCTGATCTTTTGCAAGAAGATCGGATAGCCGCAAACGGCCCCGGGAGCGATCCCGGGGCCGTTTGTATTTATGCCTGCTCGATATGTCGCGTCAGGTCGGGTTGTCGAGGCTGAAGACGCCTTCCTGGTCGTCATAGGAGAAGGTCTCGCCATAGCGGCCCCAGCTGATGATGGCGCGCAAAGTTTGATCCGCCGCCTGGGTCGTCATGTGATCTTCCAGTTCGTCGAGGAAGCGGCTCTTCGGCGCCCGATGGCTTTCGCGCTCGTCGAGCAAAGATGTTTGGCGAAGATCTGCTTGCGGATATCGACTTCAGAATCGGCAAATAGCTTGCCATCTTCGGTCAGATGGATGTCGCCGCCTTCCAGTTCGGCAAAGCGCATCATCTGCAGGGTCTCGGCGACCGGGAACAGATCATCGATTTCCATATGCAGGCTGGAGGCAATCTCTGGCAAATCGGCGCGGCCATTATATGGGGCACCAGCCAGCTCCTCCATCAAACCGGAAAGCAGGTTGGTGGAGACATGCGGCAGGATGTTGCCGATGCCGACACCCGGGAAACGCTGCTCGACATGACCAGGCCGGGCGCCGCGCTCCAGTCGCTTGGCGGTCATTTCGACATAAATGCTCTCCACCAGTTCGCGGAATCGCGGATCGAGACGATCGCGCGGCTGGGGCAGGCTGACCTTAATCTCGGTGACGACGCGGCCGGGATTGGAGGAGAAGACCAGGATGCGGTCGCACATCAGGACCGCTTCCTCGATGTTGTGGGTGACCAGGATGATGCCTTTCAACGGCAGCTGGCCCTCGGCCCAAAGCTCCAGAAGATCGGTGCGCATGGTCTCGGCGGTCAATACATCGAGGGCCGAGAAGGCTTCGTCCATCAGGAGAATGTTGGGGTGCACGACGAGGGCGCGGGCAAAGCCGACGCGCTGGCGCATGCCGCCGGATAGCTCGCGCGGATAGGCCGATTCAAAACCATCAAGACCGATGAGATCGATCGCCGCCAGTGAGCGTTTGCGGATCTCGTCTTCCGCCAGGCCCAAGGCTTCGAGGCCGAGCTGCACGTTCTGCAGCACCGTCAGCCAGGGAAACAAAGCAAAACTCTGGAACACCATGGCAATGCCGCTGGCCGGGCCATTAACCGGCTTGCCGAGGTAATTGACCTCGCCACCATTGGGCTGCGACAGGCCGGAGATGATGCGGAGTAGGGTCGATTTGCCGGAGCCGGAGCGGCCGAGCAGGCCGACGATCTCGCCTTCAGTGAGGCGCAGCTCGACATTGTCGAGCACCAACAATTCGCCACCATCGGCCTTACGAAAAGCCCGACGGACATTTTTGAGATCGAGCAGCGGTGCGGTATTCATGCGGCGCTCCCTTATTCATTCACTGGGCGTCAGTTCGTCAGGCGGAATTTACGTTCGGCGTACCAATAGAGCGGGCGCCAGAACAAGCGATTGCACAACAGCACAAAGGCCGACATCACGACGATGCCGAGAATGATGTGATGCATATCGCCGGCTGTGGTCGCTTCGGCGATATAGGAGCCAAGGCCCTGGGCTTTTAGCTGGGTGTTGCCCCAGGTCACCAGCTCCGAGACGATCGCGGCGTTCCATGAGCCACCGGAAGCGGTGATCGCCCCCGTCACATAGAAAGGGAAGATGGCGGGTAGGGCTAGCTTGCGCCACCACAGCCAGCCACGGAGGCCAAGATTGATGCCGACATCGCGCATCTCATCGGGGATCGCCGAGGCCCCGGCAATGACATTGAAGAGAATATACCATTGCGTGCCGAGGATCATCAGCGGGCTCAGGCAGATATTGGGGTTGAGCTGCAGGAAGACGATGGCGGAAACTGCAATGGGGAACAGCAGATTGGCCGGGAAGGCGGCGAGGAACTGCGCCACCGGCTGGACCATGCGGGCGACCTGCGGCCGCATGCCGACCCAGACACCGATCGGCACCCAGACGATGCTGGCCAAAGCGATGAGGACGATGACGCGGACCAGCGTGGCGACGCCCAGCAGTGCCGCATAGGTAAGATCGCCAAAGGAAATGCCGCTCAACAGGAACGGCCCCAACCGGGCCAGAATGCCCAAAGCGATCAGACAGAGAATGACGAAAAAGATCCGATCGCCCCAGACTCGCTTGTCGCCATCATAACGTTGCTTGGTGACGGCTGAGGGTTTAGCCGGCAGACGGAAGCGAAACGACCAGCGCAGGAGATGCGCAAAAGGGCGGCTGACGAAATCGATCAAATGGGATTTTCGCAGGGCGCTGAGGACCCAGGATTTGGGCGGCTGGCTGCCCGGCATTTGATCGAAGCGGAAGCGATCGGCCCAGGCCACCAAGGGCTTGAACATCAGTTGATCGAAAATGATGATGACGATCAACATGGCGCCGATCGCATAGCCGATCGCCGGCAGATTCTGCTGGTCGATGGCCATGGCGATATAGGAACCGACGCCAGGCAGTTTCACGGTCGTGTTGCCGACGCTGATTGCCTCCGAGGCAACTACGAAGAACCAGCCGCCGGACATCGACATCATCATGTTCCAGATGAGGGATGGCATGGCGAACGGCACTTCCAGACGCCAGAAGCGGCTCCAGGTGGAGAGCTGGAAATTGCGCGAGGCCTCAATCAACTCGGTCGGCACGGTGCGCAGCGACTGATAGAAGGTGAAAATGGCGAAGACTGCCGCGAATTCCACACCGAGCACGCGGCCGGGCGCAATCGACATGAAGAAGACGACCGTGACGGAAATGAAGCCGAGAATGGGCACCGATTGCAAAATGTCGAGCACCGGCACCAGAACCATTTCCGCCCGCCGGTTCTTGGCGGCCAGGGTGGCATAGGTAAAGGTGAAGATCAGCGACAGAACGAGCCCGGCCAGCATGCGCAAGGCGGTGCGCGCGGCATAGCCCGGTAAGGCTGCCAGATCCAGCGTCAGGGGCGATGATTGCAATTGCGATAGTGGTTCGGTCAGGCTCTTGCCGGTGCCGATAAAGAAGACCAGCGCCGCCAATACCAGAAGTGCGGCCAGGATATCCCAGGAACTGACGGTGATGCGGCCGCGGGCGATCGAGACCGGCGCGATAATCCGGCCTGCGTGATCCGGCCGAAGTACGGCTGTCGTCACGAGAGATGGGAAACCGACTGAAAGTCATGCCAGACCGCCTTGCAACAAGCTGCAGAAGGGTCAGGCGGAGACGTGAACTAGAACCCGACCGTTGATATTTCCTGATAAGGTCGACTACCGTCGTCCATGGTCGTGTTCCTCACAATTGTCAGCCTGCTGTCAGTCATCCGACGGCCGACACATCAAAGAAAATTGATCGCGTCACTTCGCGGTTTTCTAACACAGCGATGGTGGCTTGCCTATCCCCAACCATGCAATTTGCAGCCAGTTGCACAGTTTTCACAAAGGTGCAGCGTTGCGGGGGCCTGTGGCCCTATGGCCGCTCCGCGCCATGCCGCAGGATCAGGGGGACCTGAGTCAGGATGAAGACCAGTGTGAGGCCGAGAATGCCGAACACCTTGAAATCGATCCAGATGTTTTCCGGTTGGGTCCGCCAGATGATTTCGTTGAGGCAGGCCATGGCAGCGAAGAAGCAGGCGAAGCGGAAACTCAAGCGATTCCAGCCGGCTTCATCCATCTGCAGGCTGCCGCCCATGATATAGCGAATCAAGGGCTTCTTCAGGATCAGGCCACCGAACAGGATGACCGCAAACAGGCCTTGGATGACGGTCGGTTTCATCTTGATGAAAGTATCGTCGTGCAGCCACAGGGTCAGCCCGCCAAACGTCCCGACGATGAGAAATGTGATGAGGGGCATGATCGCCAAGCGACGGGTCGCTGCGTATAGCAAAGCCGTGCCGACGGCCGTCGCAATCATCAAAGCCAGGGTAGCCGTCATCAAGCCGGCGATCTTATAGGCAACGAAGAAGACCAGCAGTGGGCCGTAATCGACCGAGTATTTCAACCATTGGCGCATGGGGCGTCATCATTTCGTTCTTTGGGACCCTATAGGGCTATGCTATGGCAATGCAGGATGCAAGGCCCAGAGTGCAATCATCCGTTGCCCGAGGCGGATTGCCGCGATCCGGTGACGTGAGACGCTCTCTGTTCTCATTAGGCGAGCCGAGTAGGGATCATGAGCAACGTCTTTTTGCAACGAATTCTCGATCGAAATCGTGAATGGGCGCGTCAGACCATCGAGCGCGATCCAGAGTTTTTTACCCGGCTGGCGGAACAGCAGGCGCCGGAAATTTTCTGGATTGGCTGCTCAGATGCGCGTGTGCCGGCGGATCGTCTGCTCAATCTTGATCCGGGCCAGGTTTTCGTCCATCGCAATATCGCTAATCAGGTCTATCAGATCGACGTCAATTGCCTGTCGGTCTTGGAATATGCCGTTAACGTCTTGAAGGTGAAGCATATCATCGTTTGCGGCCATTACGGCTGCGGGGGTGTGCGCGCCGCCATGGAGCGCAACGAGCTGGGCCTCATCGACAACTGGCTGCGGCAGATCAAGGATATCTATGCCGCCAATGCCCGGGTCCTGGATTCCGAATCCAACGACGATAAACGTCTGAACATGCTGTGCGAACTTAATGTCCGGCAGCAAGTCTTGAACATCTGCCATACATCGATCGTACAGGCGGCCTGGAAACAGGGCCAATCCCTGACGGTCCATGGCTGGATCTACAGCATCCGCAACGGGCGCCTGCATGACCTCGACTTCTGGGTCGACGGCGTACACGACCTCAATCCGATCTATCAGATGCTGAATGTCGAGGATGAGACGCCGAGTTTCTGAACTGGGTTGCGACTGGAAGGTCAGTCCGCGGGCACCTGTTTGCCGGGCAGCAATTCGGACGGATGGCGGTGGCCGCTCTGCGGCTCCTCCCAAATGACCGTCGCGCCGTCGAGATAGATATTGTAACAGCTCTCGCCGCTGGTCGGCCACTTTGAACAATATTGGCTGGCACTGGCGCCCCAGCGCCCGTCCTGATGCGGCGACCCTTTCGATTTGTAGAGGGTCCAGCCGTCCGGCGCGAAATAGCTCCAATATTCCGAGCTATCCCAGGTGCCATGCACCGTCTTGTCGGTGAACAGTGCCTTAATCTCTGGCCCCGACAGACGACGTGGTGACGCGTCGGCATCGCATGAAAACTGCAAGAGCCAGCAGGTCAGGGCGACGGCAGTCAATCGAGCCGTGCGGATCATGGCAACAGCCTAAACCTGAATCGCTTCAGCACCAAGGCTACAGCATGTCAGCAAACGACGTCTCGCGCGTCAGTCGGAGCCGAGCAGTTGCTCGGGAACGGTCACATCGGCCGGTCGCCGCTTCCCCTGCTGCAATTCACGATGGGCGATATAGAGACTGGATCCGATAATGATGCCAGCGCCGCCTAGGACCTGGATAGTTGGCCACTGACCCCAGAAGGCAAAGCCGAGGATGGTTGCCCAGAGCAGTGCCGTATATTCAAGTGGCGCCAGGAGTGAGGCTTCACCAACCTTGAAGGCGCGGATCATGCAAAGCTGCGCGATGGCGCTGCAACTGCCTTGCAACAGGAACAGCAGCCAGTCGCCGAAGCTGGGATTCTTCCATTCCAGGATCGCCGGGATCAGGCCAACGAGGCCGCTGAAGACAGCGGAATAGAAGAGGATATTGTGACCCTTTTCTTTACCGGTGAGTGGGCGTAGCCATAACTGCCCGAGCGCATAGGTCGCAGCGGCGCTGAGCGCCAGCACCGCGCCCCAACTGATTCCACCTTGGCCGGGGCGGACCGCAACGATCACACCAACGAAACCGACCAGAACCGCCGCCCAACGGCGTGGACCGACCTTTTCGCCGAGCAGGGGACCTGAGAGCGAGGTCATGAAGAGGGGGGCCGCAAAGGCGATGGCGATGGCATCGGCCAGCTGCAGATACCGCAGGCACTCATAGAAGGTCCAGGTCGTGGCAACGACCAGCAAGGCGCGGATGGCATGGGTCCTGGCAAATCCAGTCTTGAATGGAAGGCCTTGATCGCCACTGCGATGCATCAGGACGATGGCCAGGAGGATCGGGCAAATTCTGGACAGCACCATGATCTGCCAGGTTCCATAGTTCTCGGTCAGCAACTTGGTCACGGCATCGAGGATCGAGAATCCAAAAACCCCGCCCGCCATGAACAGCATGGCTTTGAGATTACTTGAAGCGGTCGCGGTTTGCATCGAGGTAAGCATGGATCGCGCCTGACATCCGATTCTGGGTGGCCGTGATTCCGTCCCCGGATTGGCCCCCTGATTTCTTATGATTTCATCCCTAGCATGCTTCAGGTCAGGCGAGGCAGGCGAATTGCTGGAGTGCTGTATGCAGAACTAGCGACTGGTTGTGGAAAGTACTTCAGGCGTTGCGCCGCTTTTTTGATACAGGCGAACGAAAGGACCGCTGCAGTCAGCGGCCCTGTTAACTCAACTCGCTCGGAACCCAGCTTCAGGCGCTGATGGCGAGGCCGAAATCTGCGGCGATCAGTTCCGACCACCGCCAGAGATAATCGGAAAAACTCTTCAATACATAGATGTCGTAGCTTGGCTTGTCATCGACCTGATGCAGCACGATGTTAGCCTTCGACATGCTGGTCTGGGCGCATTGGCCAGGGCCGAAGACACGCGGATGCAAATCGAGGCTGATGCCACGGGCCATCATGTCGCGGGCCTTGGGGCCGCTGATCGTGATGACCGTGCGCGACTCAGACACATCGACGACAGCCGTGTGCTGACCCTGGAAGGCCTGACGCAGGGCAGGGACGAGGGCGTCACTGCGATCCGGTGCCGTCACCACCCACCATTCATTGGGGCCGAGCCACAGAATCGAGGTATCGCCATGGGCATTGACGGTGTTGGCCTTCACCGGCAGGTCAACGCCAGTCGCCGACTTGACGGCAGCAACGAAGGCGGGGTCGCTGCTGTTGCCGCGAATATTGACGATGGTGCGATGCGCGCTTTCACCGAGGATGACACCGGCGGTCGCATGGCCACCCTGGCTGGCGCGGGCCGCCAGACCGAAATGGCTGAGGGCGCTACGGCGCTGATATGATTCAACCATTGACGCGCTTCCCTTCGAGATCGAAGAATTTCGGTTCGGTCACCTTGGCCGGAATGACCTTGCCTTCATAGGGCAGATACACGGTTTCACCCATCCGGTTACGGCCGTTCTTCACCAGAGCGAGGGCGATCGACCGGTTGCAATTCGGGCTGTAATAGCTCGAGGTCACGTGACCGACCATTTCCATCGGTGGCTTATCCTTGAGCTTGGCGACGATCTGCGCGCCTTCCAACAGGACCTCGTTCGGGTTGTCGGTCAGCAGGCCGACCAGATGCTTGCGATCCGGTCGCACAGTATCCGTGCGGCTCAGCGACCGACGACCGAGGAAATCGGTCTTCGACTTCGCCATGATCCAGTCCATGCCAAGATCGTATGGCGTGATCGTGCCATCGGTTTCCTGGCCAACGATGATGAAGCCCTTTTCCGCGCGCAGCACATGCATCGCCTCGGTGCCATAGGGGGTGATGCCGTATTTCTCACCGGCCTGCATGATCGCCCGCCACAGATGCAAGCCATGCGACGGCTTGCAATTGACCTCGAAGCTCAATTCGCCGGTGAAGCTGATGCGGAAAATTCGCACCGGCACACCCGCCAGATGACCATCCTTGAAGGCCATGAACGGGAAGCTGGCATCATCGAGCGCGATATCGGTGGTCAGTTCCTGCAGCAGCTGACGCGACAGCGGGCCGTTTAAGGCCATGACTGCCCATTGTTCCGTGACGCTGGTGAAATAGACCTTCTTATCCGGCCATTCGCATTGGTGCCATTCCTCGAGCCAGCTCATGACGCGCGGTGCGCCGCCTGTCGTGGTGGTCATGTGAAAATGGTTCTCGGAGATGCGGCTGGTGACACCGTCATCGAAGACCATACCGTCTTCGCCGAGCATCAGGCCATAGCGGCAACGACCGGGCTCCAGCTTGGTCCAGGCATTGGTATAGACCATGTTGAGGAACCAGGCGGCATCGGGCCCCTGGATATCGATCTTGCCGAGCGTTGACGCATCGACCATCGTGACACCGGTGCGTGCTGCCTTCACTTCGCGGTTGACCGCGTCATGCATGCTCTCGCCCGGCTTCGGATAGTAATAGGGGCGATGCCACTGACCGACGCATTCAAACGCAGCCCCATGTTGTTCATGCCACTGATGCATCGGCGTCTTGCGGATCGGATCGAGGAGCTCGATCTTGTCGATACCGGAGAAGGCGCCCAAGGTGACCGGCGTATAAGGCGGCCGGAAGGTCGTGGTGCCGACGGAAGGAATATCGATGTTGCGCAAGCCGGCCATGATGGCAAGCGCATTGACGTTGCTGGTCTTGCCCTGATCGGTCGCCATGCCCATAGTGGTATAGCGTTTCAGATGCTCGACCGAGCGATAGCCTTCGCGATGGGCCAGATGAACGTCAGCCGCCGTCACGTCATTCTGATAATCGACGAAATGCTTGCCGCCCTGGCCGACCGGCTTGTCCGCGGGGACGATCCAGACCGGCCGCAAGGCTTCCTCTGTCGGCTCGGCTGAGGCGGTTGGCGCCACGCCGCTGCGGCCACCAAAACCCATGTTTGCAGCGCCTTCGGCACCGGCGGCATGGCCCTCGGCAAGGCAATCGGCAATGCGGAACACGCCATGTGCGCCACCAACCGATTTATTGTTCTGGCCGGGCAGTGAAGAACCCGGAATGAAGGCGTTGATCTCGTCGCTCCAGACCACCTTGCCACGGCTCTGCGAATGCAGATGCACAGTCGGCTGCCAGCCACCGGAGGAGAGAACGAGGTCACAATGGATGTGACGTGCACCTCCGGCAACATGTTTGCCGTCTGCCGTCAGCGGCGCCACATCAACGCCAACGACGGCGAGCTTGCCTTTGACGGATGAAATGGCATGGCCGGCGATGACTTCAATGCCCTTGGCGCGGACCGCCTTCACCAACTCGCCCTGCGGATTGTCACGCAGGTCGATCACCGCCGCGACCAGCACGCCTGCTTCCGACAGATCAAGGGCAGCGCGATAGGCGGTGTCGTTATTGGTGAGAACAACAGCGCGCTGGCCGGGCGTTGTCCCGAAACGGTTGACATAGGTGCGGCCGGCCGAGGCCAGCATGCAGCCAGGGCGGTCATTGTCGCTATAGACCAATGGTCGCTCGATGGCACCGGTCGCCAGGATGACTTCCTTGGCGCGGACGCGCCATAGACGCTGACGCGACTGATTGCCGGCGGCCACCGGGCCGAGATGATCGGTGACGCGTTCCATTAGGCTGACGGAATTATGGTCGTAATAAGCCCAGGCAACCGTGCGCGGCAGCAAGGTCACTTCCGGCATCGACTGCAATTCGGCGATCGCCGCCGTAACCCAGTCAGTGGCGGCCTTGCCGTCAACCTGGACACTGCGTTCCGACAACAGCGAGCCGCCCAGTTCCTGTTGCTCATCAACCAGGATGACGCGGGCACCGGCCCGGCCAGCGGCCAAGGCAGCAGCCAAGCCAGACGGTCCGGCACCCACAATCAGCAGATCGCAGGCGGCATAAAGCTTGTCATAGCGATCGGGATCGGGCTCGGTGGCGCCTTTGCCGAGACCGGCGGCCCGACGAATGAACTTCTCATAGAACATCCAAGCCTTGGCCGGCCACATGAAGGTCTTGTAGTAGAAGCCCGAGGGGATGAATTTCTGGATGCAGTTGTTGACGGCACCGATATCGGCGGTGAGCGACGGCCAGCGATTCTGGCTTTCCGCGACCAGACCATCATAAAGTTCGATCTGCGTTGCGCGGATGTTGGGCTCGGTGCGGTTGCCGACGCCGACTTGAATGAGGGCGTTTGGTTCTTCGGCGCCAGCCGAGAGAATGCCACGCGGGCGATGATATTTGAAACTGCGGCCGACCAGCACGACGCCATTGGCGAGCAAGGCCGAGGCGAGCGTGTCGCCCTGATAGCCGTAATAGATCTTGCCATCGAAGGTGAAGCGCAAGGGCTTGCTGCGATCGATGCGGCCGCCTTGGGACAAGCGGTTCTTCTGGGCGGTCATTACTTCTTCTCCGTCTCGAGCTGAGGCGCCGGCTTGCCCATCTCATAGACGGCCAGGATCTCATGCGTCACGGTATGGCGCGCCACATTGAACCATTGGCGGCAGCCTTTGGTGTGAACCCAGCGTTCGAAATGGACGCCTTTGGTGTTCTTGCGCATGAATAGATATTGCGCCCAGTCGGCATCGGACATCTGTTCATACTCTGCTGTGGTCGGGCGGACAATATGAGCTTCATGGCCATAGCCGAATTCATGCTCGTCGCGAGCGCCGCAATAGGGGCAGTTGATAAGAAACATGGGCTTTTGCCTCAGATATCAGTGAGCGACGCCGGCAGCGCCGTGCTCGTCGATGAGATAGCCAGTGGTGAAACGTTCCAGCGCGAAGGGAACGGCCAGCGGATGCGGCTCACCCCGAGCGATGGTATGGGCAAAGACATTGCCCGAACCCGGTGTCGCCTTGAAACCGCCGGTCCCCCAGCCACAATTGATGAACAGGTTCTGCACCGGTGTCTTGCCGATGATCGGGCTAGCATCAGGGCAGGTATCGACGATGCCGCCCCACTGCCGCAGCATGCGCAGCCGGCTGAAGGCCGGGAACAGATCGATCAGCGCGTTCAACTGGTTCTCCACGATCGGCGGGCTGCCGACCTGGGCATAAGAGCACCAATTCGCCCTTATCAGACTGGCTGACATAGACATGCACCTGCGGCGACATCACCACGGTATCGAGGATCGGCTTGATCGGTTCGCTGACCAGGGCCTGCAGGGGATGGCTTTCCAGCGGCAGGCGGAAGCCCGCCATGCCGGCGATAACACCGCTATGGCCGGCGACCACGATGCCGACCTTCTTGGCGCCAATGAAGCCGCGTGTGGTTTCAATACCCTGGACGGTGCCATTGACGATCTTGAAGCCGGTGACTTCGCAGTTCTGGATGATATCGACGCCGCGTTCATCGGCGCCGCGGGCGAGACCCCAGGCAACGGCATCATGACGCGCCGTGCCGCCGCGACGCTGCAGACTGGCGCCCATGATCGGGTAACGGGCGTTGGACGAGCAATCCAGCAGCGGCACCATTTCCTGGATCTGGGCCGGGGTGAGAATTTCCGAATCGATGCCGTTCAGCTGGATGGCATAGACTCGGCGGCGCAAGGCTTGCATGTCATGGACGGTATGCGCGAGGTTCAGAATGCCGCGCTGGCTGAACATGACATTGTAGTTCAGATCCTGCGACAGTCCCTCAAAGAGCTTCAACGAATGCTCGTAGAGATGCGCTGACTCGTCCCACAGATAATTCGACCGCACAATGGTGGTGTTGCGGCCGGTATTGCCGCCGCCCAGCCAACCTTTTTCAATGACCGCGACATTGGTGATGCCGTGTTCCTTGGCGAGATAATAGGCGGTCGCCAAGCCATGGCCGCCACCGCCGATGATGATCACATCATAAGCCGGTTTCGGATCCGGACTGCGCCAAGCTTCCTGCCAATCAGCATGATAGTTCAGGGCATTCCGCACCAGAGAGAAGATCGAGTAACGTTGCTTCATGGGAGGTAACCGGCCAGTCGGTTGGGAATAATTTTTGCAGCGGGTCGCATCCTGCCAAAAGGTTAAGAGCGATTCCGACACTCGAGCGCCACCTATTGTCCCGCCTGCGTCTCAGGTCAAGTGGCAAGTCAGCTCTAATGCCATGACGTGTCTGCGGAATTGGGCTGATCGGCTATTAGGCGAGCAAACCTCGTCCGATCGATGTGCTCTAGGACCGCTGTCGGAAATCACCGGCGTCGGTCTGAAGCGAAGTTTTTTCGTATATGCGACATAAAACCCTGGTCAAAGAGCGGGAAATTTGTTCTATATACGCCGTTCAAATGTCTTGGACACGGCGGGATAGTCAAGGAGGGCTTGACCGATTGTCCCGCATCAGCCCGCCCGGCCGTGCCGGCATGTGCCTGATCACCCCGTGACCCGTCAGCGACATTTGAGGATGAGGACTTCCATGTTTGGGTCGTTGCCGTCAAAAATGCCACAGCAGATTGCCTTTCTACTGGTACCGAATTTCTCGATGATTGCCTTCACCTCCGCGGTCGAGCCGCTGCGCCTGGCCAATCGGGTGAGCGGACGCGAATTGTACCGCTGGCATCTCTATTCGCCGGACGGTGCGCCGATCAGTGCCAGCAATGGCATCCAGCTGACGCCAGAGGGTGCCGTCGATCAGATCGCCGGCTACGAGACAGTGGTTCTATGCAGCGGGGTAGATGGCCATCTGTTCGATGACAAAGCGGTCTTTGCCGCCTTGCGGCGAGCCGATCGGCAGGGTGCTGATATCGGTGCTTTGTGTACCGGCAGTCATATCCTGGCCCGGGCCAATATGCTCAACGGCTATCGCTGCACCATTCACTGGGAGAATCTCGCGAGTTTCTCGGAGAACTTCCCGGAGATCGAAACCACGTCTGAATTGTTCGAGATCGATCGCAACCGGTTCACCTGTTCCGGTGGTACGGCCGCCCTCGACATGATGCTGAACATGATTTCGCAACAGCATGGCCATGAGCTTGCAGCAGCGGTATCCGAGCAGTTCATTCACGAGCGCATCCGCGATCGTCATGACCATCAGCGCATGGCCTTGACCGCGCGACTTGGCGTGCGTCATCCGAAGCTCATTCAGGTCATCCAGCTGATGGAGGCCAATCTTGAAGAGCCGCTCAGCCGCAGCCAGTTGGCGGATGCGGCCGGTCTCTCCAGCCGGCAGATGGAGCGGCTATTCAGCAAATATCTGCATCGCTCGCCAGCGCGCTATTATGTCGAGCTGCGGCTCAATCGGGCGCGCCTGCTGCTGTTACAGACCAATATGTCAGTGATCGATATCGCCCTGGCTTGCGGCTTTGTCTCGGCCTCGCATTTCTCGAAATGCTATCGCGATTTCTTCGGAAAGACGCCGCGGCGCGAACGGGCGACTCCGTCAACTATGCGCGGTGATCCGGATGCTTTGCTGCTGGAGACGGCGGCGCCCTAAGCGCTGCCGGACCCTGATCAACGCCCAGTGGTGCGGGTGACCTCGATTGCTTTTGTCGATCGGGCAAGAGCGATCCGTGCACCAATCATCAGGCATGCCAGCAACATCAGGATCGTTACGACCGTCATCAACCTTATCAACAGCTTGGCGTGTGACGCCTTGCCAATTGCATCTGCTGGTCCGGGACAGCATGATGCCGTCGGTCCATTCCCGGCTTTTCATGAGTGAACGCGATGTTTTCCTCGACAGAGGTCAAGGATATTTTTCCTACGCCAATCTGGGTCGCCGATTTGCCTGCCGACAAGGCAAAGACCTTTAACGATCAGCTGAAGCGTTTGATCTATGACCTGACTGAGCCGCGGCCGGAGATTCCCCTTGGTGGCACCTGGCAGACCGAACCGATGCTGCAACGCCGGCCGGAATTTGCCGAGTTCACCCATATGGTCAGTCAGGCGGCAAAGGCTGCCTTGGCCTTTCTGCAAGTGGCGCATAACGGCTTCGAAATCACCGGCTGCTGGGCCAATATCAACCCCCGAGGCGGTCTCAATTCCGCCCACACACATCCCAATAACTATTTGAGCGGCGTCTATTACGTGTCGCTGCCGGACGGCAAGGGGCAGATCACCTTCGCCGATCCACGGCCGCAAGCCATGACCATGATGCCGACCACGCGGCAATGGAACAAATATGTCGGTAACGAGATCAAATTGGATGTGAAAGAGGGGCGCTTCGTGCTGTTCCCGTCCTGGCTGGTGCATTCGGTGCCGGTCAATCGCAGCGAGGAGCATCGCATCAGCATGTCCTACAACATCATGTTTTCCAGCTATGGCGAGACCATGAGTCCGCCTTTGTGGAAGGGGACGGCGAAGGTGAAATCCTCTTGAGCCGATCTGATTGGCGTAGCGGAGCCTTGCCGTGAGTTTGAGCAGTGCCATGGAAATCGTCGAGCTGTTGCAGCCATTGGGCCTGCTGTTGCGTGGTGGTTTTGCGCTGGACACGACGGCCGACGCCGATCTTCTGCAACAGTATCCGGCGGCACGCCAGCTGCTGCTGATCGGCAATGCCGGTTCGGCAATCTGGCCGCATTTGGCGCAATATATGGCGGCCAATCCCGGGATCGCTAATCCACTGGATCGATGGACGGCCGCGACCCTGGGCGATCTCGCCACCCGGATCGACGCTGTCAGCCTGTTTCCCTTCGGCGGGCCAACCTGGTGGCCTTTTCAACGCTGGGCGCAACGTGCTGATACCGTCCATCGCTCGCCGCTTGCCATTCTCATTCACCCACGGTACGGCCTCTGGCACGCTTATCGTGCCGCCTTATTGTTGCGGAACCCAATCGTGCTGCCGGCAGTGGAGGCGCAGGAGTCACCGTGTGACAGCTGCGCCGATCGGCCTTGTCTGACCAGTTGCCCGGTAGGTGCCTTTTCGGCAACCGGCTACGATGTCGAAAGCTGTGCCGCGCATGTCAATGCCGAGGCGGGTGTGGCGTGTCGCACGTTAGGTTGTCAGGCACGCCTGGCCTGCCCGATCGGTGCGCAGTGGCGTTATCAGCTGGATCACGCGGCCTTCCATATGGCGGCATTTCGAATGGCCCATCCAGCCTGCTAGTTTTGGTTGCCTTTGCCGGAATGGGGTTAACATTTCAGTGATTCCAAGATCTTGGCTGTTCAGATCCAGAGAAATATCTTGTTGCGACGCGGCGCACTAGGGTAAGACATCATCCATCCTTCCCCCGATCCCAAGAGGTGCCCGTTGCGCCGTTTATCATTCTCTGTCGCCGTCGCCACTCTGTTGACGATGGGCTGTCCATCACTGGCATTGGCGACCGATGTCACCCTGACCGCCTCGATCGGCCATGGCGGCCAGCCGATCACCACGCCGGTGACATGGAACGTCACCAAGCTTGATGAACATGGGAAGCCGATCACAGCTTCGACGGCGTCGCAAACCACGCCAATCTTCAAGGGCGACCTATCATCCGGCCATTATCAGGTGATTGCGCAAAACCAGGGTTCGGCAGTCAAGCAGACGATTTTCGTCGGCCAGGGTGCTGTCCGAGAAAATATCGTCCTCGGCATTGCCCATGTCTCGGTGCAACTGATCACCAGCCGCGGTCGGACGCCGATCAAGGAACCCATTGTCTGGCAGCTCTATACCTATCAGAAGGGCAAAACCGAAGGCGGCACCTTGATTGATACCGAAACCGCCGCGACAGCGAATTTTTCGATTCCCGGAGGCGGCTATGTCGTGCGCGCCAAATACAAAGACATGACGGCCGATCTCGTGATGCCGCTGAATGCCGGGCAGACCTATGATTACACGATCAATCTCTATGCCGGATACGTGAAATTCTCTGCACTGGCGAATAAGTTGCCCGTCAAACAGAAAGTGACGTTCCAGATCGTCCGACAGAAGCCGGATGACAAAGGCCAGTATGAGTTAGTCGCAGAAAAGCTCGGTGCGACGCCCGATGCCATGCTGCGTGAAGGCAATTACATGGTCATCGCCCGCTATGGCAAGATGTGGGGTACCGAAAAGCTCTCAGTTCAGAGCGGCCAGACCACGCCACTCAAGATTACCATGCGTGAAGGAATTGGCGCGCCGGTGGTGGCCTTAGCTGCGAATTGACGTCGATTTTCGACCGAAGCTCGCAAGGCCGCTGCCATTCCGACAGCGGCCTTTTTCTTGCCCCGGCGATCTGCATGCGAAAATGACAAAAACGCATGACTTAATTGTTGCGCGCCCGCCCTTGCCACCGACACCCCCTGATGCTTGAGTATCCAGGATAAATCCGCAGGTGCAGTCGGGCGAATCTCCCTGGCATCTGCATTATTGGGAGCATCAGAGTTATGGCGCGTGAGCAAAGGGTCCGGCGCGAACGGCGCCCCGGTGGCAAGGGCTTGAAACAACTGCCGTGGCGGCAGTACCGCAATCAATACAAGCCGATCGAAGCCGTCTCGGAAGATAATCTGGAGGCCATTCACCAGGCATCGCTGCGGATCCTGGAGGAAATCGGCATGGATTTCCTTGATGCCGATGCGCGTCAGCTGCTGAAAGAAAAGGGGGCAGATGTCGTCCCCGGCTCGGAACGCGTACATCTCGATCGAGGGATGATCGCCGAATATGTCGCCAAGGCGCCGTCGCAGTTCACACTGACGGCGCGCAATCCTGAGCACAGCCTGATTTTCGGCAAGGACTATATCAATTTCGGCTCGGTTGCCTCGGCGCCCAATGTGTCCGATCTCGATCGCGGCCGGCGTCCTGGCAATTTCCAGGACTATTCAGATCTGCTGAAGATCGCCCAGAGCCTCAATATCGTGCAATTCATCGGCGGCTATCCGGTCGAGCCGGCCGATGTTCCGCCATCGACCCGACATCTCGATGCGCATTACGCGGCGATCACCCTGACCGACAAGATCTGGCACCCGTATTCGCTGGGACGCTTCCGGATCGAAGATGCGATCGAGATGATCTGCATCGCGCGCGGCATCGACAAGGAACAGCTGAAGCGCGAACCAAGCCTGTTCTCGATCGTCAATAGCAATTCACCGTTGCGTCTGGACATTCCCATGCTGCAGGGCCTGACAGCCATGGCCAAGGCCGGTCAGCCTGTCGTGCTCACACCCTTCACGCTGAGCGGTGCCATGGCGCCGGCGACAATCGTCGGCGCGTTGGCACAGCAAAATGCCGAAGCCTTGGCCGGCATTGCCTTCATTCAGATGGTCAATCCGGGAGCGCCCTGCGTCTATGGTGGATTTACCTCGAATGTCGATATGAAGACCGGTGCACCGGCTTTTGGTACACCGGAATATACACGCGCTGCTTTGGTCGGTGGTCAGTTGGCGCGGAAGCATGGTTTGCCCTATCGCTCCAGCAATGCCTGCGCGGCCAATGCGGTCGATGCCCAGGCCGCTTATGAATCGGAGATGTCGGTCTGGGGTGCCGTCATGGGGCATGCCAATCTCATCCTGCATGGTGCCGGCTGGATGGAAGGCGGGCTGGTGGCCTCGTTCGAGAAAATGATCGTCGATGCCGAGATCCTGCAGCATATGGGCGAGTTTCTGCAGCCGCTCGTCGTCAATGACGACACGCTCGGCATTGATGCCATGCGCGAAGTGGGGCCGGGTG
>WNFM01207982.1_pt1 | contig 18418 bp, 14 predicted proteins | sample 5400271 | NCBI WGS metagenome assembly WNFM01 (sample SAMN13153352, study PRJNA577476) | soil metagenome | isolation source: 60 cm saprolite on Douglas fir-dominated hillslope | place: USA:California | collected 2013-09-17 | reverse complement strand
CATCAGCGGCCTTTTGAAACCACTTGCGTGCTTTGGCGTAGTCCCGGGCGCCGCCCAGGCCCGCGGCGTACAGCGAGCCCAATCTGTACATCGCGTCCGGCTGGCCTGTATCGGCGGCTTTTTGGTACAACCCGCGCGCCTCGGCGTAGTCCTGGGCGCCGCCCCGTCCTTCCTCGTAAAGCAAGCCCAAATTGTACATGGCGTCCGTGTCGCCCGCATCGGCAGCCTTTCGCAAGTACTCGCGCGCCTTGGAGTAATTGTACCTGGGGTTCGCGTCGTCCGCATCGGCGGCTGTTTGCAAGTACTCGAAATGGCTACCCGTGGAAGTCGCTATTTCTCGCGGCCAACCAAGATCAAGTTGCTTTACCGCCGACGATGGTTCGGCGGCCAGTTTTTCCACCGCGAGCACGCATTGGATTGCTTCAGTCCCAAGCAGGCCGACCGCGACGTAAAACACAGAGTAAAACAGAGAGTGACGGGCGAACGGCTTCATAATACGAATTTGAAAAAACGACCGAGTATTCCAGATACGCCTAATCTGGAGTGCGTGGCCTCCTGCCATTTATTTTCGAGCGAGGCCCCGAGCCGGATGAACACCTGGCATCCCTCAAAGGTTTCACCAGGACTAGGAAGTCGGACGAAAAGCCCTTAATCCGAAATTCAACAACTTCGTACACTAAATCTGGTCTTCGAACAAGAGCTGTTTGTTATTCCACCCCCGCCGAAAACGGAGTCGCTTAAAGAGTATTATATCTCCCCCCATAGACCACCGAACGCTCGAACGGCGTTTTGCCCCTGCTTTAAAAAAGGGCCGGCACCGCCTTGCTCGGATGCTCAGGAGCCACCTCGTCCGCCGCGCGATAACCGGAGATACAGCGGCGCTGATCTTCGCGTGCAAGACGATCCTTGGTCTCCGCGAGCCCAGAAGTGACGAGTTCAATGTACATGTGTCGGCGATGGCCACAGCCGCCGCCAAGCCCGCAGCTTTCGCCATCACTGAGGAGGTCAAGGGGGACCGAAGGAGGGAAATGGTTTCGATTGATCGATAGAGTTTGGAGTCCAAAGAATCTGGCACGATCACCGCAGAAGGTAGTTGCTAAAGGCGGAAGCGCCGGAATCGACAACCAGAGTGCGAGTCGAATCGGCGAGGGCCAAGAGCAGACGATCCAAAGGCTGGAGCAAGAACTAAGAAACGGATCAATACCGACCACAAGCCGTCAAACGAGTCGCTGTTCCGCTACTTCACATTCTCAGCAGGGCATTGCCACGAGATCCTCGAGTGTCGCCCAGGCAGACGAAGAAGCGATTTACAGGCAGTGTCTGCGGAAATGCATTGAGAAAAGGAAATGAAAAGTGCATCATGTTTTAGCGATAAGTGAGGAATCGTGTCATTCTTGGTCGAACTCTTATTTCCCAAGAGGCTCGGTCGAGGCTCTTACTTCATCCGCAGTTGCGCCATTTTGCTGCTCTTCTGGGGATTGTTCGGTGCTTTACCCAACGAGTCCCATGAAATCGAGACGATCCTTTTGCTCCTTGCTTACGTTTATTGGATCTTTTGGGTGGTGCTTCCGCGAATGCGTGATCTCTCCATGCGCCCGTTTTGGCTGATTCTAATGCGAGTTCCTGTTCTTAATGTGGTTTTCGGCTGGGTCCTGGCGTTTCGGCCGAGCGCGATCGCTTTGCCTAGACCGACCGACACACCAGAAAGCCATGGTGGTCCGCCGACCAAAACGCCGCTTTGCTAGCTTTTTTGTAACCGTCAGACCAAGTATCGGTCTAACGTTTACGGTTGTGGGGCCAATGTAGCAGTGGCCGTTGGGACCTGAGGCGGAAGGAACGACGGGCCCATCGTCCTGAGCAGTGCGAAAGTCGCGAACGAATAGATCGATTCTCCTCGCCCGCTCTCTAAGTGGGTAACCCATCCCGTCTAGTCTGCGCTAGCAGCTTTTCTTGGACAGAATACCATTCGTCTATCACCTGGTCGTAGTGCGAAGCAAAGTCGCGATAATAGTCAGAGCTAACGCTTGTGAAATCGCGGAGAGTCTCAAGATCGGTTCCACAATCCAGGCTGCATTGATTGAACGACAGACAAACACGAACCGTCTTCAGCTTGCATCGCCTTCCGGGTGTTCCTCAGAATTCAGGAAACGGATCAACTCACGCAGAGAAAACGGTCTGCTTGAAGTCCGCTGCAGAAGAACGAATTCGGTTTGGTACTCATCGACTACGTGGTATTTGATCCGCGACCCAGACGGCTGGGCTCGCAGACCGACCACATCCGATGTCGTTGATCCAAGAGTAATGTGCCTAATGCGCGCAATCTCAACTGCCTGCCGCCTATAGTTTGGAAGGTATTCACCGCCCATAAATGTCGGGTGGATCTGACCCATCCGCTTCTTGCTTCGTAATCGAGTGAGGTCTTTGAGCAACTCGTCGAACAACTCTTCAACCTTTCCGCCGCATAGTAATCCCTGATTATTTCCCGGCGTCTACGGCGTCGCGATTTGGCCAAAATTCTGAACCGTTGTGGGAAAGCCAAAGACGCCCGAAACGCCGCTCCTGGTGCCCGACCTGCGCCGGGGCGGCCTGCGAGTTCAGGCCTTGGCGGCTTCAGCCAGCAGCGTAACCGTGCGGTTGGAGCCGCCCAGCGTGGACGGGGCCCAAGGCGTTGCTGTGTGTAGGCTTAGCGCCCCGGGAGGCCGAAGTGCTTTAGTGGATTTATGAGAGCAAGACCAACCCGCAAATCGCCACGATCATGAACACCTCGCCCAACATGATCAAAAGACACCGCCAGAACCTGTTAGCCAAACTCAGCGTCGAAACCCGCATGGCCCCGGCGCACATGGCCGCCTCCGTGATGGGTGGCGAATGAGTTTGGGCGGGCGGCTGACCAGCTGCCTTTACTCGTACCGTAAGGCCTCAACAGGATCGAGCGATGCCGCTTTCTGGGCGGGGTACAGCCCGAAAAGGATGCCGACGGCCGAGCAGACCAGAACGCCTGCGAGTGACCACCCCCAAGGGAACACCATTTGGGCCTGGAGCCATGCCGCCAACGCGTTGCCCGCGATCACCCCGAGGAGGACCCCGCTGAAGAACTGACGGCGGATGTCGGGTTGGCGCGCACCGAGGGCTTTGCGAACCCCAATTTCGCGGGTGCGCTCGGTCACGCTCACCAGCATGATGTTCATGATGCCGACTCCGGCTGCCACCAGGGCAATGGTGCTGATCACAAACGCGCCCACCCGCACCGTCCCGGCAATGTTGCGAAAGGCGGTCGCCAAAGAATCGTTGCTGTAGACTTCGAAATCGTTCGGGTCCTCGGGGCAAAGACCTCGTGCGCGCCGCAGCGCGCCGATCCCCAGTCCCATTGTTCGCTCGTAAACCAGCTGGTTCTTGGCTTCAACCGCGAGATAGATCGAGCGGTTGTTCGCCCCGAAATCCTGAAAAAACCGAGTAATCGGCACGATCACGATCTGATCTTCATTGCTGCCGAATGCGCCTCCTTTGGAACCGAAAACTCCGACGATTTCGTACTTTTGCTCGTTAATCTTGATGGTCTGGCCCACCGCGCCTCCCTGGGGAAACAACCGCTGAGAAACCTGCTGGCCAACGACGCAAACGCCGCGGGCAAACTCGACGTCCTCATTGGACAGGTTACGACCCTCAGCAATTTGGAAGTTATTCACAATGATGAGGCTGTCGGTTGTACCGCAGAGCTGCAGGTTAGGATTGGTTTTGCGATTGCCGAAAATCGCTTGCTTACCGTCATCCCAAACCTTTGGGCAAATCCGTTCTGCCTCGGAACCCATCAGACGCGCAAAGTTCAGGTAATCGGCATAATCAATGTTGCGCCGATTCTTAAAACGGTTCTCGCCCGCAGCCTTAAAACCCACCGGGTACTTCGAGAATTGAAACGTGTTAGAGCCGAGAAAAGTCAGGCCGGTTTCGATGGAGGCCTGTAACGCGCAGAGGGTGGTCATTACGCTGATTATGGAAAAAACCCCGATCATCATACCGGAGATGGTCAACGCAGACCGGAGCTTATGGGCTCCCAGAGAGCGCCACGCCATCGCTACGATTTCGAGCAGGAGCGTATTCGGAACGCGGGCACCCCGCTTAAGGGTCGGTTCCTTCAAGCCATCGGGCCCGGGAAAAATACGGCCGTCACTCATAACGCAGGGCTTCGACCGGGTTGAGCCGCGACGCCTGCCAAGCGGGGACAAAGCCCGAAAAGATGCCGGTCAACGCCGAAATGATCAGCGCCACCGCCACCAGCGCTGGCGAGAATCGAATGGGAAACGCTGGAAAAGAAAACGCCACCAGCGTAAAGAGGCCGAAAGCCAAAACCAGCCCGATCGTGCCTCCGATCAGGCAGATTGAGACCGCCTCGATCAGGAACTGCATCAGGATGGTGCGCCGGCGCGCGCCCAAGGCCTTGCGAGTGCCGATTTCACGGGTGCGTTCCTTCACGCTGACGAAGGTGATGTTCATAATGCCGATTGCCCCGACGAACAGCGCTAACCCGGTGATGAACAGGCCGGCGATCGCCAAGCCCGCCTTCACGGGGCCCAGCGTTGAGCGGAACGCCTGCTGCTCATTGATCGCAAAATTGTCGGGCTGCTCCGGAAGCAGGCCCCGGACGCGACGGAACGCGCCGCGCAGTTCCTCCCGCCCCTCGTCGACCCGCTTGCGGTCGGCGACTTTCACCCGGATGGACGCGTTCTCCTTCTCGGTCCGAAAATACTTTGCGTATGAAGCCAGCGGGATTACTACCTGGGAGTCAAAGCTAAACAGGCCCAGAAAGGATCCCTGACGTTCAAAAACGCCAATCACCTGGAAAGCCTGGTCGCCAATCTTAAGCGTTTTATCCAGCGGATCTTCCGCCCCGAACAGGTTGTCCGCAACGTCAAAGCCGATCACGCAGACGTTGCGTCCTCCACGGCTCTCCGCATCATTGAGAAACCGGCCGCTCCGGCAATCAGTCGTTCCGATCAGGACGTAGTCACTGGTCGTGCCCATCGTGTAAACGTTGTCTAGCTGCCGCTTGCCGTAGATGGCGGCCTGCAGGGTCGCCCGCGTGGGGACGGCGAACTGTAACCGCGAGTTAGGCGTGTCTCGAATGATCTTGTTGAGCCGATCGGCGTCCGCCAGTTTGATCTCCGGCCGGTTGCGGTAAAGCCAGAAATCCTCTCCCGGTGTCCATGGGCATTGCTCAACGTAGAGCACGTCGTCACCCAGCAAGGACATGCTTTGATCGAAGCCGGTATCGATGCCGCGGATCGCCGTCCCCATCAGCGTAACGGCGATGATGCCGATGATCACGCCCAAGGCGGTCAGGAAAGAACGGGTCCGGTTTGCGGCGATCTGCTGACACGCTATCCGGCAGCTCTCGGCCCACTCAAAAAGGAATTGGCGCATGTTAGGTGGCAAATGACAAGTGATGGATGGCAGGTGAGAGAAGTTAGGTTACCTCGCGATCGCTCTCGAGCTTGCCGTCCCGGAGGCGCACGATTCGGCAGGCGTGCCGCGCGAGGTGCTCTTCGTGCGTGACCACGATGATGGTCTGACCCCTCTCGTACAGGCTCTCGAACAGGGCCATGATCTCCTCGCCCATTCGCGAATCAAGGTTGCCCGTGGGCTCGTCGGCAAGAATGATCGAGGGACGGTTGACCAGGGCGCGAGCGATCGCCACCCGCTGCCTCTGACCGCCGGACAGTTCGTTCGGCTTATGCTGAAAGCGGTCCATTAACCCCACACTGATTAGGGCCTCGGCCGCGCGTTCGCGGCGTTCAGCGGCCGGCACTCCCGCGTACACCAACGGCAGTTCCACGTTCTGCAGACTGGTGGAACGTGGCAGGAGGTTAAACGTCTGGAACACAAACCCGATTTCGCGGTTGCGGACATTGGCCAATTCATCGTCCTCCATGCTGGCCACGTCGCGTCCGTTAAACTCATAACGGCCACGGGTGGGCGTGTCGAGGCAGCCCAGCAGGTTCATCAGCGTCGACTTACCGCTGCCGGAGGGGCCCATGATGGCCAGATACTCGTTTGTTCGGATCAGCAGGTCGATGCCGGTAAGTGCGGGGACCGTCGTGTGTCCCATCACGTATTCCTTGGTGATCCCCTCGATACGGATCACCACATCGCCTCTCGACCGTGTTACTCGAGGCTCAATGGCGGCTTCACTTCGCATTGTTTGGCCGCTCCATTGCCACTTTCTTGCCACCCTTAAGGTCTTTGCTGATGGCCGTGTACGACCCGGCGATTACCTCGTCACCGGCATTAATCCCAGAGGTAATCTGGATGTAATGATCGTCCGCTATCCCGGTCCGCACACGAACCTGCTTCGCGGAGTCGCCCATCTTCAGGAATACCACCCGCTGCATTTGTTTACGGTCCTGCTTTTCCGCATCGGCGTAGGAAATGCTTTTCTGGTCCCTTTCGCGCTCACTTGTCAGCTCCGCCACCGTTTTACCGCCCTCCTGGGTGCGCACTGTCACTGACTGGATCGGCACGGAAACAACGTGGTGAACGGTTTGCGTTTCGACCTCCACACTGCAGCTCATGCCCGGGCGCAGGTGTACCCCCGGGTTCTGGATCAGGATGCGCACTTCAAAGTTGGTTACCTCCTGTTGCGTGCTCTCGTATTTGACCGTCGCGGTTCTAGCGATCTGCTGGACCTTCCCCTGGAAAACGCGGTCCGGGTAGGCATCGACCTGGACCCGCACGGGATCACCCAGGTCGACATTCACCACTTCATTTTCGTTAACCGCCACCCGCGCTTCCATCGAATCAAGGTTAGCCACCCGCATGACTTCGGTCCCAGCAAAAGACCCCGTCGCCACGACGCGTTCGCCGATCTCGCTACTGAGCACGCTAATGGTGCCGTCGATCGGAGAGTAAATCACCGTTTTGCTCAGGAGATTTTTGGCCTGATCCAACGAGCTGCGCGACACGTCGATGTTGTGCAGCGACGATTGGTATGAGGCCGTTGAAACCTGACTTTTTGTTTCTGCAGCCTTAAAATCGGATTCGGAGATCAGCTTCTTGCTGAACAACTGCTGGGCCCGTCGCTCGTCCAATTGGTCGTTGAGCATTTGCGCCTTGCGCTGGAGGCTGTCGGCTTGGGCCGCGCTGAGGGCTGCCTCCGCCTGCTTAACGCTGGCCAGACAATTATCTGGCTTGATCTTGATCAGCAGATCGCCCTTTTTGATCGCCTGGCCGACCACCGCCGGCAATTCAACGATCTCACCCGCCACCTCCGAAGAGATTTTCACTTCAATCTCCGGGCGGATTTTACCGATCGCGGTCACCCGTTGCGTGATGTCGCGGTACGCGGCTTTCTCTGTCGTAACCAGCACCGGCTTCTCGTGTCGGCCTTGTAAGTCGACCAACCACCCCACCGCCGCGGCGGCCAGGGCCAAGCCAAGCACGAAGCGAGTAATTTGTTGATGCATGTAAATAGCCCGTTTCGTTCGGATCATGACCCACTCCTTTTAACCCCTGCCGTTCCTGTCGCTGCAAACGGCCGCCCGCCGTCTGCCGAGGGCGGCTCTGGCCGAAGGCCGGGACAGGATAGCTGCCCGGCCTCTACGGCAGGAAAGCGTCCCTGCCACAATCACTTTTGACACTCAGTCCGGCTATCGTACCCCGGTGGGAGGCAATCGGAGGGTGGCGGTCTCGGTGTTATGTCTGGCCTAGGACCCTCGCTAATCCCGCCGTTGGCTCCACCGGCTCCACCGTTGTCATTGTGACCACTCTGTCCCGCCGTCGGCTGATCGGAGGGTGGCGGAATGTTGGGCCCTTCCGGGGTGATTCCCTCGACCGCTTTATCGATCGCTTTACCGAGGAGATAGTCCCATAAGAATTTCGCAGCCCCACCAGCGTGGGCAGGACTGGGGGTGGCGACCGCCAAAAGCACTGCCATTAAAATAGCGTGAGGAACGAATGAAGTCCTCGTGCCCGAGTTCGGCTGTTGTCCGTTCGCGGTGCCTGTGCGCGATAGTTTTCCTGCGATGCCGGTCAGGTCGAGTCTGCTCCCGGCTTGAATGCCATTGTCTGATGTTTTCTTGATATTATTCATCGTTTTTACTTTGCCTTTTGTTGTGTCTGACTGATGGATTTTGTTTGCATTGATACCGATTAACTCCTTCGAACCGCAGCGCCTATAATAGAAGGAGGCGGTCGCTTGGGCGTTAATTGCGGAGGAAGATCAGTGTGAGCCCCGTTCAAATGCTAAACGATCGCGATGCGGCTAGAGCTAACGTAATGATGCTAGTGTTTGAGAACCGTTTGATGCTTTTTGCCTTATCTAAATCGGTTGGTCTTGAGCCGGCCCCAGACCTGTTAGCCTTACGAAGGGTTTCTTTCTGGCTGAAGGTGAACCGGCTGCCGCCTTCAGCTCCTTGCAGTGTAATAGAGTGTGTTTGCACGTCTGGTTCTCCCGGAAAGGATGGAAGAAGTTTCACACAACGGGGATCAAGGATGCTGGGGACAGACTTGGGGCAGCCATTTGCTGCGGAGTTCAGGATGAGAGCTACCCATCGCCGCGGCCAGCGCCACTAACCCAACTGCTCCAGGATGGGACGGTGCGTTTGGCGCGCCTGTGCGGTGAAGAACCGGGATTCCACCGGCTCGACGGGTTGCCGATCGAGATGAACGGGGTGGCCGTGAGCTGAAGGTGGGTCTCAAGGGGATTCGCTTGAGCAGCCCCGGCCCCGGGGAGTAAACTAATAAATAAGCACTTCGTGAACGCGGCGTTAGACTCGTCGGAGGGTGGCATCATTGAGAAACCGACCGCTAGCTGCCGCTTGCCGTAGGTGGCCCTGCAGGGTCGCCCCGCGTGGGGACGGCGAGCTGTACCCGCGGCAATTCAACGATTTCACCCGCCACCTCCGAAGAGATTTTAACTTCGGGCGACAATTCCGGCTCTTAGGTCACTTTTCCTGATCTCATAAGGCCAATCCCGTTTGCGCCCCATGAACGACCAGCGCAAGCCAGAACATCAAAAACGCTATCGCGATAATCCAGGCGATCAGTGTCAAAACAACGTGGTACATAAACTTTAGTGCTCTCATAGAACACCTCTAGAAAGGAATCTATCAATCTCAGGCTAGAAGCACTTGCGCGCCTCTTTAAAGTTCCATCAGACGAGCTAAATCTGGACAAATCGAAATTGGCTCGGGTAGCTATCGAGGATTTTCTCAAGTCTGGCAGGCATTTGCGTTGCGCCTTGGTTATTCGCTCATCGCAGACCCTATCGATCGCGGTCACCCGTTGCGTGATGTCGCGGTACATGGCTTTCTCTAACGTAACCAGCACCGGCTTCTCGTGTCGGCCTTGTAAGTCGACCAACCACCCCACCGCTGCGCCGGCCAGGGCAAAGCCAAGCACGAAGCGACGTTGCCAACGGCGTCTTTTCCGCCGGAGCATCGGCCACATGGTAATTAGTTGATGCATGTAAATAGCCGTTTCGTTCGCATCGCGACCCACTGCTTTTAACCCCTGCGGTTCCCGTCGCTGCAAACGGCCGCCGCCGTCTGCCGAGGGCGGCTCTGGCCGTTGTTATGCAGAAACCTGCGCGCATTAAACTGTGAATGGTTTGCTTTTCTCCGGAGCGACATAACCCATGGCGTGAAGCCACCCAGGAGGGTGGCTTTAGACGCGATGGTCGCTAGCTCGCCGGGCGGTAGTGCGATCCCTGTTATGCTCTGACTAGAAATGCCTCGCACAAACGCCATGGTTGTTAGTCCATCTTTTGGGGTGGAGGACTGTTTTGGGGCTCGGCTAGTGAACTTTTGTCAGGGGAAGTAACTGTGACGATATGCGTGTCACTTTCGTCATTAACCATCCCCTCGTTGTAACCAACGTGTTCCGCGATCCAATTCCATAGACTCTGTGCCACAGAGGGCGGCGGTGGCGGAGGAGGAGGAGGAAGAAAAGAAGGAGGCGGCGGGTTGGGCGTTAATTGCGGAGGAAGATCAGCGTGAGCCCCGTTCAAGATGCTTAACGATAGCAATGCGGTTAGAGCTAACGGAATGGTGCTGGTGTTTGAGAACCGTTTGATGCTTTTTGCCTTATCTAAATCGGTTGGTCTTGAGCCGACCCCAGACCTGTTAGCCATACGAAGGGCTTCTTTCTGGCTGAAGGTGAACCGGCTGCCGCCTTCAGCTCCTTGCAGTGTAGTAGAGTGTGTTTGCACATCTGGTTCTCCCGGAAAGGACGGAAGAAGTTTCACACAACGGGGATCAAGGATGCTGGGGACAGACTTGGGGCAGCCGTTTGCTGCGGAGTGTCAGGATGAGAGCCACTCATCGCCGCGGCCAGCGCCACTAACTCAACCGCTCCAGGATGGGACGGCGGGTTTGGCACGCCTGTGCGGTGAGAAACCGGGACCCCCACCGGACGCCAAACTGGCGGCTCGATGCGTTGCCGATCGAGATGAACGGGGTGGCCGTGAGCTGAAGGTGAGCCTAAATGGGATTTGCTTGAGCAGCCCGGCCCCGGGGAGTAAATTAACGGATAAGCACTTCGTGAACGCGGCGTTAGACTCGTCGGAGGGTGGCCCAGCCCGCTTCCCGACCAGCCAGTGGAGCTTGGTGGCAGCCGCTTCGGCCCAAGAGCCGAAGGCCAAGGCCGCCCTGGAGGGGCTTTACTGCCTCTACTGCTACCCGGTCTACGCGTTCATTCGACGGCGCGGCTACGCCCGGCAAGACGCGCAGGATCTCACGCAGTACTTCTTTGTGCACCTGCTGGAGAAAGCCACCCTGGGCAAGGCCGACCCGCAGCGGGGCCGCTTCCGCAGCTTTCTGTTGGGGGCCTTGGGCCATTTCCTCGCCCACGCGGACGAACGGGCCCGGGCTCAAAAACGGGGCGGCGGCGTCGAGTGCGTGTCCCTGGACATCGAGAAGGCGGAGAGCGGCTACGAGGTCATGGCGCCCGACGACCTAACGCCCGAGAAAGTCTTGGACAAGCGCTGGGCCGTGACGCTCAACGAGGTGGCGCGGGAACGGCTGCATCAGGAAATGGAAGCCAAAAACAAAAGACGGCTGTTTGAAACGCTGCAGGGTTTTGTGCTTGGGGAGGAAAACGCTTCTTACCAAGAAGTCGCTGATCGGCTGGGCGTGAGTCTGAACGGGCTCAAAACACACATTTACCGGCTGCGAAACCGCTACGGCGAGCTGTTGCGCGAGGAAGTGGCCCGCACGGTGGCACGGCCGGAGGAGGTCGATGAGGAACTGCGTTACCTGATAGGCGTGCTACGGCGCTAAACCTGCCTCCGTAGCGCCGCCCCTCCCCCGATCGGGTAAGGGGTCACCCCAGCGTTTCGTCTTTTCAGAAAACACGACCCCCAGTTAAAGGATACGGGAGGCCACCTGCCTTAAAAGGTACAGGATCCACTGCCAAAACTGACGGGATCACGCCATGAACATAACCGCGGACCAATCCGGCTTAGTGTGCCGCAGGTGCGGTGCCCCGCTGCAGGGCGGGGGCCACTGTCCGGCGTGTCTGCTGGAGCTCGCGTTGGCAGAGGAGGCAAGGCCCACGGAAGACGAGGCAAGGCCTACGCAGCCGGGCCGCTTCGACCATTACCAGTTGTGCACGCGGCAGGACGGCGCCTTTGAGGAGCTGGGCCGGGGCGCCATGGGCGTGACCTACCGGGCCGTCGACACCGTCTTGGGCCACGCAGTGGCCCTCAAGGTGCTTGAGGCGCAGGTGGCCACCCGCCCAGAAGCCCGGGCCCGCTTCTTGCGGGAAGCTCGCGCCGCCGCTCGGCTGCGGCATCCCAACGTGGCTTCAGTCTCCTACTACGGCGTACGGGAGAGCGACGGTCAATGCTTCTACGCGATGGACCTGGTCGAGGGCGAAACCTTAGAGGCCCGCGTGCGTCGCGCTGGGCCTTTGCCGGCGCCCGAGGCGTTGGAGATCGTCGCGCAAGTGGCCCGGGCGCTAGCGGTCGCCGAAGCCCAAGGCGTGGTGCACCGAGACTTGAAGCCAACCAACCTGATGCTGGCTAAGGGACCGGAGCTTACCGTCAAGGTCATCGATTTTGGCTTGGCCAAGGCGGCGGACGCGGCCAGCGAGGCTGACCTCAGCCAGGGAGGCTTCGTGGGCACGCCCGCCTACGCCAGCCCCGAGCAGTTTACCGGGGCAGGCGTGGACGCCCGCTCGGACCTCTACGCGTTGGGCGTCACGCTTTGGCAGCTGTTGACCGGCGAGCCGCCCTTCCGCGGGTCGCGGACGGAGGTGATGCACCAGCATCTGCGCGCCCCCTTGCCGCTCGAACGCCTCAAAGAGGTTCCCTCACCGGCCGTGGCTTTACTTGAAAAGCTGCTCCAAAAGGACCCCGCGCACCGTTTCCAGGGTGCGGCTGAACTGCTCCAAGCAATCTCAACGGCCCTGGGTGCCACCACAGCCGGGGAGACCATCGATCGGCTGGACGATAAGCTGCACAAGCCCGCGGAGCGGGGCCCGCGAGCCCCCGCGCGCCTCCGTGCCGCGGCGCGTTGGTGGTTCTCGGTGTTTCGCGCTTTGGCGCGCCCCAGCGCTAACCCTTTCAGAGGCGCTTTGGCATGGGGCAGCCTCCTGCTCATCCTGATCGGGACCGCGCTGATGGTGCTCTTCAGGGGCTCCTTCCCGTCGCCGACGCCGTTTGCGCTCGAGGTGCGCGTCCACGGGGAGGGCGGTTCCCAGGAGCTCACCCCCCGAAACCGGGGCCGCGTGCGCTTGGAGCTTGGGTCCGAGCACCAAAGCGAGCCGATCAGAGAAAACGGTGCGGCCTATTTTCCCTCAATTCCTGCGGCGTTTCGCCACCAGCCCGTTTCGATCCGGCTGGAATCGGAGGATTTTGAGCTCAGTAGTCCGGACGAGCAACGCCGGCTGGAGGGTAGCCGTCTTGACCTCGCGGTACGCAAAAAACCTGGCCGCATCGCCGGTCGCGTGCACGATGAACAAGGCAGTCCGGTCGTTGGCGCCACCATTCGGGTCGGCGGCCTTTCTACCCAAAGCGATGCTGCGGGCCACTTCGAACTAGAGATCCCGGGAGGCCGGCTGCAACCGGAACTGGACCTTGAAGCCGTTGCTCAAGGTTACGGCGCCCGGCGCTTGAAGGTGGTTCCGAATGCCAATGAAGTCGTCATCCCCCTGGTCCGGAGGCCTTAGGTCCTATGTGGTTGCGCCTTTTTCGGCACGCTTGCGCTGGTATTGGCCGGCTTACCTTCTGAGGCCGCCAGCCTCAAAGATTATAATTGTACCTACATCCACCGCGCCAGATCTCGACTCTACATGAGCAGATAAAGAAAGGCGCATCCTTTCAATAGCAAAAGAAACCGCGGTGGGCCTCACTCGAGGACGCCAAAGTGGACCACATAAGCAGCGCGGGACACTGTCCGCGGCGCACCGTTCGCCGCGTGCACTCCGTATTTCTTCATGCTGGGGCTGTAAAACAGGTGGTTTCCATTTGGCCTAACTTTCATGAGAGTGCCTGGCGACGTTGCTCCTTGAGTGTAGAAGGTTCCGGAAGAGCGGACTAGGCCCCGTGACTCGCAGTACCAAAGCGTACAAACTAGCAATATATTAGGATTAGGTCAGAATTTGTGTCCGAAATGTCGGGGTGAGCGCAAAGCCAGAAACTTACGGCGATCACGGCCAGGTAAATACCGCACAAGCTCAGGCCAAGAACCATCCAGCCATCCTTTTGGCGCGTTTGGCGGTAGTTAGTGGGAATAAAGTAGACGAGTGTCGTAACGAGAGTGCCCACAAGGGGCACCAAGCTCAGCAAGCAGTACCAGCCCGAGTACCCCGCGTCTCGAAAGCGAGAGTAGGTCCACCGTAGCTTAAACGCGGTCGCGAGCAGAGCGGCCAAGGCAATAGAGTCCTCGGGTTCAGAGAGCGCCGAGCAGAAAGCCATGGCGAGACAAAAGAAGCCGGCTATCATGGCGGCCATGCGAACGAAATAGGCCCAACGGGTCATGGTTGGCTTTAGGGGAAGTTGAGGCAGGGAGGCCTCGGCGACGGTGCGACTGGAGTTCACGAGGTAAGGTTTTGTGGGTGGGTTGGGTTTAGGCGTGCCGCGTTTCCAGCAGATAACGCCTTGCCTAACCCAAAGGCTGGTGCCGTACACCGGGCCGGGGATGGATCGAAAGTGGAGCGCTTGTTTGTTCACGTATCGTTCTCCCGTAAAAGCCGGACAAAGTTTCGTACAGGCAAGGTCGTTGCGTCAGGGAGCTCGTCGTCGATCGCAGCGACCAATGGAGGGGGAGATGCTTGGAAGAGCCGGCGCCCAGCGATAACGCTCGGGGGATGACGGAACCCTCTTCAGCCGGGAACGGTTCATGAGCCCGTAGGTCAGAACACGATAACACTGGAGCCGAAGAGTTTATCCGCCGCTTCCTATGGTACGTGCTTCCTGAGGGCTTCCAGCGCAACAAAGCATCGGGGTTCTGCGCGTGGAGGCTTAGAGCGCTATTGAGCTGCTGTGACTTTGTGGTCCAGGTGGCGGCGTTTACGGCTGGACTGCTCAGCCTCTGTGCTCAGGAGAGTCCGGCGACAAAGGGCACAACGTGTGCCGTCGCTTCTCGATGGGATTTGGCACTTAACCGGTGGACGGGGTTTTTCGCCGTTTTTCCTCTTCCCTCCATGGCTAACCAGCCCGAGGTTTAGCTCCGCGGTGTCGAGTGGCAGTTTAGCCGGTCAACGCGAAGAAGCCCTCATCGGTCCGCGGACCGAAGCCGATCGGCGCTGCGGCTTCCAGGTCGGGTCCCGAGATGAGCCGCACCACATCTCGCAGACCTGATTCAGCCGCCCCTATAGCCTGTTGTCCAGACAACTATCTGCGATCTTGGCCAAGCCCGCGGCCTCAGAGATCTGAGTAAAACAGTTGCCCTCCTTGGTGCTGATTCCGGCTTTGCATGCCTGGCAACTGATGACCGTTCAGGATCACCTGGGCGGGCACGGAGGATGCCCGCTGATCTTGATGGGATGTGGCCCCACTCGGGATCGAGGATATGGAACGAGAAGTGGTTCACATCGGGCATCGACTTCTTTGGTTCGATGTGATGGTTGGCGCTAACGTCCCATACCGGCGCCTGGGCAGGCCACACCAGAATCAGAAACAAGCCTTGCGTGATTTTGGTCTCTGCCAGGTATTCTTCCGCGAGTTCATGCTAGCGTTCCCGGGATGGATTATGTGCACCGGAATGCCCTTCGCTTTCCCATACCCGCGAATGCGACGGCTCAAGCGGCCCACCATCCGCATCAGGTGTGTGTTTTGTCTAGCGTCTCCTCCGATCCAGTCAAGGTCCGCCACCACACGCGGAAGCCGCCGGGATCAAACCCCATCCGGAAATAAGCATTCAACACGATTCGGTCCACACAATCGTAGCTGCCGGTCAACAGTTCCGCATACGAGTCGGGCATGTTTCGCAGCTAAACACATGCTCCGGAGTAGCTGCAAATTCTTCAGACTTCCTCGACTCCTAACTTCTGCCGCCCCCGAAAGGGGCAACTTTTTCGCCGCGTAGTCCGCGTAAAAGCGTAGAATGCTAATGAGCTCATTGTCCCTCCTACTTCCGGAGGCCTTAGTCAAATGCGGTTGGCCCTGCTCCTTACGCTCGCGCTCCTGCTGGCCGGCACAACCTGCCCAGGCCGCCCGGCTCAAAGGGCTGGTGCTGGCCCAGAAGAACCCGGAGGCCTATCGGCCCACAGTGGCCAAGACGCTCGCCGACTTGGCCGCTCTTGAACTCCAAGGGCATCGGCTGGAGGCGGCCCAAGACGCGCTGCGCCTTTACGAGGCTTGCGCCCAGCAGGAAGCAGAAGCCCTCTCGCCTGGGCTGGCGCGCGCCAAGGAGTTGCTGGCAAGGGTACACGGCGCACCAGCTCCTTAGCGGCGTGCGCTCGTCGTTACTTGATCGCCTGAAAAAAGAAGTGGCCGTTAGCCGGTCAACGCTAAGCCGTCGTCTCTGTGCAGACCAAACCAATCGGCGCTGCCGCTTCCCTCAGATTTCCAGTGCATCAGGGTCGCCATAAGGTTAGAGTACCGCTACAAGTCACGATCCCCCTATTTGCGGAGGCTATAGGCCTTATGTGGTTGCGCCTTTTCGGCACGCTTGCGCTGTTGCTGGCCGGCTTACCGGCCCAGGCCGCCAGCATCAAAGGCGTGGTGCTGGCCAATGAACTCAGCGGCCCGCCCCTGGAGAACGTGGGGGTGGATGCCGCCGCCGGGACCAGTCACACCGAAACTGACTTAGCGGGCAAATTTAGCCTGGAGTTCCCGAGGCGCCAACCCGGCGATTGGGTCCGGCTCCTCGCCAGCAAACCCGGCTACGAGGTGGTCAATGAGGTGGAGCTAGAGGCGACCCTGCCGGCTGATGCCGAGGCTAAGCCCCTCATCGTGCTGCTGTGCAAAGAGGGCAATCGCGAAGAAATGGCGCGGCGCTTTTACCGGCTCAAAAGTTTCGACGCAATTGAGGAAACTTATCGAAAGCGCGCCAAGGAGCTTGAAGATATGCGGCAGGCCACGGACGCAACGTTGACCAAACTCCAGCAAGAACGCGACCAAGCGAAGGCTGCCGCAGAAAAGGCCGCAGAAGAGTTAGCCAAGAATCAGCCTGGCCAGAGTTCGCAGTTGTACCGGCAAGCGATGCAGTTGTTTTTAGATCGAAAAATCGACGAGGCGCTCCAGCTCCTGAACGACGAAGAGCTTCGCCAGTCGGTGGTACAAGCAAAGAAGGCCATTGAGCAGCAACAGAAGGCTATTGAGGATGCCGTGCAGGCGTGGCTGCTCAAGGCTAAGCTGCTCGCCCTGCAGTTCCGTTTTGAGGAGGCCGAGAAAGCTTGCCTCCAGGCGATCGATGCCAAACCGGACAGTTTTGAGGCCAGTTTCGCTTACGGCCATTTCAACCAAGAGTTGAACCGTTTTGAGAAGGCAAAGGTAGCCTACAGCCGGTGCTTGGAATGGGCGAGGAAAAGCGGGAACGAAGACGAGTTGGCCAAGACGCTCAACAACCTGGGCATTCTGGATAGCAAGCAAAACTTCCGGGACGAAGCGCGCAAGGAGTACCAGGAGGCGCTCCAGACCTACCGCAGGCTGGCTCAGCAAAACCCCGAAGCCTACTTGCCGTATGTCGCTATGGCGCTCAACAACCTGGGCGTTCTGGATCACGATCAACACCGCCCGGATGAAGCGCGCAACGAGCACCAGGAAGCGCTCAAGATCCGCCGTCAATTGGCCCAAACCAATCCCGAAGCCCACCTGCCCGATGTCGCCATGACGCTCAGCAACCTGGGCAATCTGGATAGCGGCCAACGAGGCGCTGCAGACCTACCGCAGGCTGGCTCAGCAAAACCCCGAAGCTTACCTGTCCGACGTCGCCATGACGCTCAGCAACCTGGGCATCCTGGATCACGATCAACACCGCCCGGATGAAGCGCGCAACGAGCACCAGGAGGCGCTGCAGACCTACCGCAGGCTGGCTGAACAAAACCCCGAAGCTTACCTACCGTATGTCGGCACTGCGCTCAACAACTTGGGCAATCTGGATCACGATCAAAACCGTTCGGATGAAGCGCGCAACGAGTACCAGGAAGCGCTCAAAATCCGCCGTCAGTTGGCCCAAACCAACCCCGAAGCCCACCTGCCCGATGTCGCCGACGCGCTCAACAACCTGGGCAATCTGGATAGCGGCCAACACCGCCCGGATGAAGCGCGCAAGGAGTTCCAGGAGGCGCTGCAGACCTACCGCAGGCTGGCTCAGCAAAACCCCGAAGCTTCTGGATCACGACCAACACCGCCCGGATGAAGCGCGCAACGAGTACAAGGAAGCGCTCAAGATCCGCCGTCAGTTGGCCCAAGCCAACCCCGAAACCCACCTGCCCGATCTCGCCATGACGCTCAACAACTTGGGCGTCCTGGATAGCAACCAACACCGCCCGGATGAAGCGCGCAACGAGCACCAGGAAGCGCTTAAGATCTGGCGTAAGTTGGCCCAAACCAACCCCGAAGCCTACCTGCCGTATGTCGCCATGACACTCAACAACTTAGGCAATCTGGATCACGATCAAAACCGTTCGGATGAAGCGCGCAACGAGTACCAGGAAGCGCTCAAGATTCGCCGTAAGTTGGCCCAAACCAACCCCGAAGCCCACCTGCCCGATGTCGCCAGGACGCTCAACAACCTGGGCATTCTGGATAGCAAGCAAAACTTCCGGGACGAAGCGCGCAAGGAGTACCAGGAAGCGCTCCAGACCTACCGCAGGCTGGCTCAACAAAACCCCGAAGCCTACCTGCCGTATGTCGCTATGGCGCTCAACAACCTGGGCGTTCTGGATCACGACCAACACCGCCCGGATGAAGCGCGCAACGAGTACAAGGAAGCGCTCAAGATCCGCCGTCAGTTGGCCCAAGCCAACCCCGAAACCC
>WNFM01042313.1_pt1 | contig 18425 bp, 18 predicted proteins | sample 5400271 | NCBI WGS metagenome assembly WNFM01 (sample SAMN13153352, study PRJNA577476) | soil metagenome | isolation source: 60 cm saprolite on Douglas fir-dominated hillslope | place: USA:California | collected 2013-09-17 | reverse complement strand
AGCCAACCTCCCCGATTCCGCCGCCGATCAATACATAACAATGCTAGCACTTGGCGACGTGGAGATTACTGACAACACGCAAGCCGCCAGCGAAGCATTAGGTGTCTCAATCAGCGCCAGTCGTACCGCCTATGCTCCCACGATTAGCGCGGCGGATGCCGCTCTTGCGCCGACGCAACAGGTTCGCAACACGCAGGTTGTGGAAGATGACCGAGCGTTCAATACCCAGGTCTATTCCACACGCAACGCACAAAGTACACAGGACCGCGCTACGCTGGTAGCGGAGAACACAGCACAAGCTGCTAAAACACAAGCCCGTGCTACGCTCGAAAACGCTACAATTCAGGCATTCCTGGCAGGGCAAAATCAAACTGCACAGGCTCGCAGTACGATGCAAGGCGCGACCGCACAGGCCAAAGCCACCGCGCAATTTGGTGCGCTTTACGCGCAGGGCACTGCTCAAGATGCGACGACCTGGGCGCAAAGCACGCTTGCTCAAGATGCACGAGTAGCGCAAGGGACTATCGTCGCAGCCACTTCGCAGGCGCGGGATACGAAGGTGTATCAAACAAGTTCGGCACCCTTACCGCTCCCCACCTACAAGACCTTGCAAGCGATCACGCTCAAAACCGCACCAAACACCGTTCCTTGCAGTGATTCGCCTCAAAGTGGCTTGTTGATCCAGGTTCCAACGAGCGAACAGATTATTCAGTTGATAATCGACGATGCTACCTTGAGCCTGAGTTCTACGGTCTTTGTGACGGCGGAGCCGAGCGGCAGTCTGTCGATCTACACCATTGATGGTTCATCGGGTGTGACCGCTTTCGGCGTCTCGCAGGCCGCGCTGGACGGCATGGTGATTCGGGTACCGCTCGACGCCAGCCTGAAAGTTTCTGGGCCGCCTGCTGCCGCCGTTGCCTACAACGCAGACGATTTGCGACGACTCCCACTCAAGAGCCTGCCCCGCAGAATTGCCGTGTCATCGCCGCGCCAACAGCTTGAACCGGGCAGCCTGAGCAGCGCTGCCTTGGGCAACGCCTGTCTATCACCTGCCAGTGGCACCAGCTCAACCAGCAACCCTGGCGATCTGGCCTTACCTGTAGGTGGCGCGTGGAAAGCCAGTGCAGGTACCACAGCGACCTTCACTGTGGGCGGAGATATACAGGTGCAAGGTTTTTGGAAAAACTATATTGCATTGGCTCCAGCAGGTAGCGGGTATGCGCGGGCCGTTGAACCATCGGCTTTTGCCGTATCCGGCGGCTCAACCACGCTCACTTATACATTTACAAAGGACATTCGCGAGTTCTATGTTTTGGTAGGCGTGAGCGCGCCCGGCAAGGTGACATTGAGCGTTACTTGCAGTATTCCACCTACGCCAATGCCGACCGAAACGTCCACGGCTTCGCCTACCATCACAAGCCATCGCCCACGCCTTCGGCAACCGCGAGCACCACCTCAAGCGAGACGGATACGAACACACCAACAGAACCCCCCAGCCCTACCGTCACCCTTGAACCGACAGATACGGACACACCTACCACGGCGGCCAGTGCAACCAATACAGATACCGCTACCGCCACGCCGTCAGCAACGGGAACGCCATCGCCCACGAAAACAGGGTTGATACTTATCTTCGCGCCGTAGGGACAGGGACTCCAGAACAATGTATGAATTGATTCTAGGCATCGTGGCAGGTTTGATTGCAACCTGTTTGTTGAGCTATTGGCAGTTTAAGAAATCAACAGCAGGATACCGTGTCGATAAGGCCTGGACGCTTGGGGACATCCTGTTGATGAGTGTCTTCGCGACCATGTTCTGGGCGGGTTAAGATTTTCCTCACCAACCTTGACAGCGGCCCATGCCACTGGTAAGCTCATCGTCACAACTTCATAGCGCAGGGGAGCTTGGGAACTAACCAGGCTGAGAGGGTGTCTATCACGACACCGACCCTTGACCTGAACCGGGTAATACTGGCGGAGGGAGCGGCAAAGCTTGAATGCTTAACCAACCATCTCCCCACCGCCGGGAAGGTGGTTTTTGTTGTGTTGCCATTGTATACACTGATCTTCGCTAACGGTGATCTAAATGACGGGCCCGCCGTCCGGGCTGCGCTCGCTGCCCCAGGTCCGCGCCTGGTCATCGCAGCGGATGGTGGGCTGGCGGCTGCGATTAGCTTCAACGTCACTCCCGACGTGATTATCGGGGATATGGACTCTGCCGATTCTGATCTGCTAGCACGAGCCAGAGCCAAAGGCGCGGAAGTCATCACGTTCCCTGCTCACAAAGACGAAACCGATCTGGAATTAGCGTTGCTCGAAGCGCGTCGGCGTGGTAGCCGCACCATCCGCGTAATCGGCTTCTATGGCGGTCGCCTGGATCAGACGCTAGGGAATATCTATCTGCTGAATCTGCCTGCGCTAGATGACGCCGATGTGCGCCTCATCAGCCACGCGCAAACGACCAGGTTAGCTCGTCCTGGCGAAACGCTCATCAATGGGCAAGGAGGCGTCCACTAGCAGGCGATGCTGATCGCGTCAGCACTGAGGGTCTCGAATACCCGTTGCACGGCGAGACTTTATCTTTCGGTCCGGCGCGCGGCATTAGCAATGTCATGCTCGTACACGATGCGCGTATCACATTTAAAAGTGGCCTGCTGCTGGTGATCCACACCATCGGCAGGGCCTAGTTTTTAGGGAGAACCTATCATGTCAAGAACCGTAACTGTCGGCGTGGAAGTCCTGCCACTGTGCGATGATCCGTATCCAGTGGTGGACCGTGCCATTGCGGCGATCAAGGCTACCGGGATCAAGCACCAAGTTTGCCCAATGGAAACCGTGCTCGAAGGCACGCTCGATGAATGCCTAACGGCGGCCCGCGCCGCCCATGAAGCTTGTTTCGATGGCAACGTCCGCCGCGCCCTGACCATCATTAAAATTAGCGATGGCGTGGACGGTTCGACTATTGACGACAAGATGGCAAAGTACCGTTAATGTCAAGCTCTTCGCGCAGCGTGCGGCAATTGCTGCCTATGCTCACGCTACTAGCATTGGTCGTCGCGTGGCAGCTTGTCGCGAGTGCGGATACCTCGCATTATGTCGTGATTCCGCCGCCGAGCGCGATCCTGAGCAAGATGGTCGAGGACGCGGGTGGCCTACTCATGTTGGATATTCCTATCACACTGGCGGAAACGCTCATCGGCCTGTTGCTAGCGCTGGCGTTGGGTGTCGGCGTCGCTGCGCTTTTGGATTATTCTGCCACGATCAAGCGCGCCATCTATCCGCTGCTCGTTGTTTCGCAAACTATCCCGATTTTCGCGCTCGGCGTGCTGCTGATTCTGGCCTTCGGCTTTGACATTAAGGTTAAGGTAATGGTCGTCGTGCTATTTTGCTTTTTCCCAATCAGCATTGCGATGATTGATGGTCTAGCTTCTACAGACCCCGATTACATCGCGTTGCTGCGGGCAATGGGCGCGAAACGTTATCAGGTGTGGCGAATCGTGCGTTTCCCCGCATCGCTACCGGGGCTATTCAGTGGATTGCGTATTGCCGCCACGTACAGCGTCACCGCCGCAATTGTGGGCGAGTTCATCAGCTCAGATCACGGCCTGGGTCACTATCTGGCAATCCATTTTCGACAAGGCCAAATCGTGCAAGGCTTCGTCGCTATTGTGCTGACCGCGCTGCTCAGTATCGCGCTAGTCGTGATAGTCAACATTGTCGAGCGGTTGGCGTTGCCCTGGTACTTTACGCAGGCGCGCGTGGAGCAGTGGACCGAACCCGGCATCTTCTAAAGTTATCGCTATATCCAATTGGAGGAATTCATGTTTCGAGCAACACATTCTATCAAGATTCTGGCTCCCATCGCAGCGATTGTCGTAATGATGATCGCGCTGTCGAGCGCGCCTGCGACACAGGTAGCAGCTTCCACCGCTCAAGCTACAGCATCTGCAACGCAAGCCGCGACACAATCTCCACCCGCTACTGCATCGGTGCCAACAAACGTCAATATCATTCTCGACTATACGCCGAACACCAATCACAACGGGATATACGTGGCGCAGGCCAAAGGTTTCTATAAAGATGCGAACCTGAACGTCACTATCCAGCAAAACGATGGCAGCGTTCAGGCCGAGCAGGTAGTGGCGACGGGCAAAGCAGAGTTCGGCGTCAGCTATCAAGAACAGGCAACCTATAGCCGTGCTGATGGGGTGCCGATTGTGTCTATCGCCGCCATCATTCAGCACAACACGTCGGGCTTTGCCGCCATGCATGATAAGCACCCGCTCAAAACTCCCGCCGATCTCGCGGGGCTGCGCTATGGTGCCTTCGGCTCGGAAGTCGAAAAACCTATGCTCGACATCCTGACCAAGTGCGCGGGTGCCAGCGCGGACAAGATCGAGTTTGTCAACATCGGCTTCACCGATCCCCTGCCGCTCATGGAAAAAGACCGGATTGACTTCGTGTGGCTGTTCTATGCCTGGGATGGGCTGCGCGCCAAACAGCAAAACACGCCGCTGGACTTCATCATGCTGCACGATTACGTCAAGTGCGTACCAGATTACTATACGCCGCTACTCATCACCAACGAGGACATGATCAAGAAGCAGCCCGACGTGGTACGCGCTTTTACGCAAGCCACCGCGCGCGGCTACGTGTATTCCATCCAGCACCCCGATGAAGCCTCGGATATTCTGCTCAAAACCGCGCCGGAGCTTGATCCAAAGCTAGTCAAGGAAAGTTCGCAATGGCTAGCGGACCAGTTCCAGGCGGACGCGCCGCGCTGGGGCGAGCAGAAGACCGAAATCTGGCAGGGCTTCACGGACTTTCTGGTGAAGAACGGCGCGCTCAAGACTCCGATTGACGTGAAAACCGCCTTTACCAACGACTTTTTGGCGGGCGGCAATTAAGATCGCTACCATTTCTTGACTTCGCAACGGGGCACAATAAATGTGCCCCAATTTGTTGTTAATCTAACAGCCCATCAAGGTCTAATGGTACGTTTGCCGCTTTCATCTCGCGTATAAGGCTATTTTCCCACACACCATTATCATCCAGTTTATGAAAGAGTACGCCAGACAAATCTGACGGTATCTCTGTTTTACCTTTGACCAACGCGCATACGTGACTGCGCCCTAACTTAGCTACAAAATATCCCCACTCAAATATTACATTTTGTCTTGCCTGCGGTTTATAAAATCCTGCAATTGTTCCATATGATGCTGCTTGATCGTCAGGAGTAAGTATAACAACCGCAAAAGCTACATCTGAATGATCTTCTAGGGATTCAATAATAGTTTTACCTTTTGTAACTTGATCTTGCAGAACGATTGGGATGAGCTTCAATTTCCGTAACAAACCAGCAACACTTTTTCTAGCGCGTTCGTCATGCCCGTGTACAACAAAAACTTTGTTGCTTATTGGTGTTGCGAACTGGGCTTGGGCTGGAATTGATGTGGAGGATTCTGGTATCAATCCCAATTTCTCAAGAATGGCCTCTAAGCAGGTTAATTTGGCCTGTACCTCGGCATGAAATCTATAACTATCTAAAAAGAACCTAAAATTCTCCGGCTCCTCATGTGGTAGTTTTCCATCATAAGATAATCCTCGAACATCGATTTGATATTCATCATACAAATCGTCAGTATCGACGATGTGCTTTAGTAATGTGTCATTATACATATCCCATTTTTTGTACTTTGCCCCCGTTTTATCTAACTCATCGGGGTCATTTATCGGCATTTCTAATATCTCACGGCCTTTATCAATCTGTTGTATTAGTTTTTGCTCTGCCTCGTGGCGTGGTGTTACAAGAGTTGGTCGAGTCGATTTATTAGTCACCGTTGCATCCTTGAAAACGGAATCTACTGGACATTAGATTATACCTTTTTGCAAGTGCCCTTTCATATAACTGGAGATGGTCAAATTTGTGTCCTTCGGTGAGTTACTTCCTCGCCGATTTTACGGTAAACACTGAGATGGGTTTGACAGACCCACTAGACAAACCGGGCTTATACTGAATAGACTGACTTCTCACATCAATACAGGCACAGGGCATCATGGTTGATCTAATCGGGCAGCATCTTGGGCAGTACGAAATCACCGGGTTGCTTGGCGAAGGAGGTATGGCGACAGTCTACCGTGCGCGACAGACCTCCATCCAGCGCGATGTGGCGCTTAAAGTGATTGAGGCCTCAATGAGCCACGATGAGGAGTTCCTCAAACGCTTTGAGCGCGAAGCCCAGATGATCGCCTCGCTCAACCATGCCCATATCCTTAAAGTGTTCGACTACGGACGCGAAAAGGATGTCGTGTATCTTGTAATGGAACTGCTGCGCGGCGGGAGTCTTGCCGATGTGCTGCGCAAAGGGGCGCTGCGTATAGAGGTCACGGTCCGCGTCCTCGACCAGATCGCGCCCGCTCTGGATTATGCACATCGCAAAGGGATTATTCACCGCGATCTGAAACCGCAAAATCTGCTGCTCGATGAAGCCGGGAATGTCCTGCTAACGGATTTCGGTCTCGCCAAGTTGATTAACGACACCGCCGGAATGACCCAGACGGGCTTTGCGATGGGCACGCCTGCTTATATGTCGCCAGAACAATGGATGAGTAACGATATTGATAGTCGCACGGACATCTATGCACTTGGCGTTATTTTGTTTCAGATGCTTACCGGGGCACTGCCGTTCAATAGTGATTCGCCGCACCGCTTCATGTATCTCCATCTGAACGAGACCGCTCCGTCCTTGCGTGGATTCAAGGCCGATGCACCACCCGCGCTCGATCTCGTACTCCAGCAGGCACTTGCCAAAGATCGCAATAAGCGCTTCAACACCGCCGAGGAACTGGCCCACGCCTTCAAATCCGCGTTGAGCAGAAAGACCGCAGCACGCCGTGCGCCTCAAGCGCCGCCGACGATCATATTGCCGACCGAAGCGCCATCTGCGGCTCCAAAGATCAAACGACTACAGGTGGTTGCGGGCAGTTTGCGCGTGGACGAACATGGGATCGTTCAAGTCTGGGTGCCCGCTGGCACTTTCCTGATGGGCAGCGCACCCAGAACGGACGCGCGCATCGATGAACAGCCTGAGCACGAAGTCCACATCATGGCTGCCTTCTGGTTGGATCAGTATGCAGTGACCAACGAAGCCTATCGAGCGTTTATCGAAGATGAAGGTTATTCTAAGCGGCAATATTGGTCCAATGCTGGCTGGCAGTGGTTAGCGACGAATGGGATCACAGGCCCAGGTGATTATGTGGGCTTTGCCGAAGCACAACAGCCGCGTGTCGGCGTGTCCTGGTTCGAGGCCGATGCCTATACACGTTGGCGCGGTGGTCGGCTGCCCACAGAGGCACAGTGGGAATATGCAGCGCGTGGCCCGCAATCCCTCATCTATCCTTGGGGTAACGATTATCAGGACAAGCGTGCCAACATTCGCGGCACCCGCACCAAGCCTGTTGGCAGCTTCCCAGAAGGCAAAAGCTGGGTCGGGGCCGAAGATATGTGCGGCAACGTGTGGGAATGGGTTGCCGACTGGTACGATGAAGTATTCTACCAGCAGGAAATTGGCCTAGACCCTGTTGGGCCAACCGAGGGCAAAACCCGAGTCTTGCGTGGCGGCTCCTGGCAGCATGATAAGAATCTGGCACGGGCCGCAGCACGTCGGCATGATGGACCAGCCAGCCGCGACGATTACATTGGATTTCGCATCGTGAGTCTGGTTGCTATCCCTTGACAGCCCCGGCTGTCATGCCCCGCACGATATAGCGCTGGAAGATTAACGCAAGGATAACGGGCGGCAAAGCCGCCAATACGCCACCGGACATCATCCCCGGAATATCAACAGCATGGCGACCTGCATATTCAGCAATAGCAACCGGAACCGTTTTTGCCACATTGGTACTGGTAAAGATTAGCGCAAAGAAAAATTCATCCCAGGCCATTAGGAAGACAAAAAGCCCCGTTGATACCAAACCAGCAGTCGAAATGGGTAGCACGATTCTGAACAATATCCCTAACCGAGAGCAGCCATCAATACGCGCGGATTCTTCCAGCTCCACCGGAATAGTCTCGAAGAACGACGACATGAGCCAAATCACGAACGGTAGCGCAAAACTTAGGTAGGTGATGATGAGCACATAGGGCGTGTTGAGTAATTTGAACTGCGAAGCGATGATGTATAAAGGAATCACCAACGATATTTCTGGGATCATCCGGGTGCTCAGAATACTTATTAACAAGACTCGTTGAAAGCGAAACCGAATACGCACCAGGGCGTACGAAGCCAATGACCCAAGAAAAAGGCTGATCGCAGTCACGGACGTTGCTACCAACAGCGAATTTTGGAGGCTGACGCTGAAGGTCTTGGCAGCCTGCGAGGATTGGGCTGTTGGAGACAGAATATCCAGGTAGTTCTGAAAATTGGGATCAGATGGAAGCCACTGAAGCGGCGTTTTGGTCAACTCCGTCTGCGTTGAAATGCTCGAAATAACCAGCCACATAATCGGCAAAAAAATGAATATATAAATGGGAACGGTTAACCCAAAGGAGACGAGTTTCTGAGAAAGTGTTTTGTTTTTTAGCATGTCTAATTCTCTCCTTTCGGCTTATAGAGAAAGCGCATATAGAGTAAAGCCATGATCAACGTAAAGGCAGAGACTAAAAAGGATAGTGCCGCGCCGCTTCCCAGGTGATGATTGGAAAAGGTTTCCAAATACGTTTGAAAAGAAATCGTTACTGTTCCGTTTGCGGGGGCGCCAAACGTAATAATATAGATAATGTCAAAAACCCGGAATGCTTCAACGGTGCGGATGATCAGGGCGACCAAGATAGCCGAGCGTAACAAAGGTAGGCGGATTCGGAAGAATCGCTGCCATGCTGATGCCCCATCAACCGCAGCGGCTTCGTCAAGTTCGGCGGGATAATCAGTGCGATAAACGGCACAGTATGCCAAACATCGGCGAGGATGATGAGATTCATTGCCCTATTCGGATCGTTCAACCAGGGCACATAATGATTGATGATTCCTAACTGCATAAGTAGTGCATTTAACGCGCCATAGTCGGAATTGTAGATTGTTTTCCACACCGCCCCGTTGACGATGGTGGGGATCGCCCAGGGAATGATCAAGCTGATGCGTAAGAACTGCCAACCGGGTGGGTGCGTGGAAATCAATTGCGCGAAGGCTATGCCCAAAATAAGTTCGAGGCCAACCGAGTTCAGGGTAAAGTACAGCGTTCGGGTAATCGTTTCCCAAAAAGACGTATCCTGAAGGAAACTCATATAATTGCCAAAACCGACGAAGATTTGAGGGGTATTGAGTCCTAATTCTTTATCAAAGAAGCTCAAATAAAGAGTTGTCAAAATGGGTTGCAGCGTAATCCCCACGATAATGATCAGCGCTGGAATCACCAGCAACCACGCAACGCGGCGGTCTTGCTGACGCAACGAAAGCCGGGTTACTTTTTTCGCCTGTTTACGTGGTGGAGCCATCTCCTGCCCACTGACATTTATCGAATTCAAAGGCTTGCGCTCCACCTAAAATGACACGGTAAATCAGAGTCTGTAGGGATACGATAGGTTGTACCCCTACAGAATTTATGTTGCATACGGGAGAAATTGGGTGGTATCCCTTTGAGTATGGCGTTCAGAGCCGCCACACTCTATCGTCGGGGCAACACGCTCAATTCATGTCCGCGTGCAGCAAATGAAATGGTTATCCCCATTTACAGGGGGTTCGCTAATTCGCGGTTGTGGCTGCCATCGTTGCGGCTGGCGCATTACCCGCAGCCAGTTTGTTCCAGACGGCGGCAGTATCATCCAGCGCTTGTTGAGGCGTCTTTTTCTTGGTAAACGCTTCCTGCAGAGCGACCTGTAGCGCTTTAGAGCCTTGGATGTAATAAGGCACACGCGGACGCACTGTCGCAAATGGGAACTGCTGGCTGAACATTGGAACGGTGATGACGTTCACCGGACTGATCGCTTCGAGCTTCTTCAAGGTATCGCCCTGATAGCTGGTAGCCCAGATAGGCAACTGATTGTCGGAATACTTGATCTGCGTAGGTTCGCTGGTCAGGTATTGAACAAATCCCCACGCCGCATCCTGGTTTGGCGAAGTCGAGATGACTGAGAAACCGCTAGAGCCATCTACCGATGCACTCTTGAGGCCAGCTTTGGCCTGGCTCGCAAAGACTGGCATCAGGCTCATCTTGACTTGACCCGTCACCTGAGATTCCTTTTTGTTGAAGTTAGCCATGTTTTCCATGTAAAGCCAGTTCGTTGCGAAGACAGCTTTCCCGGAGGAAAAGACATTGCGCACGGCTTCTTCATCATTGGTGATGGACGACGGGTTGCTGAGACCATCAGTGAGGGTCTGGACCATCCAACTCAGGGTATCTACGCCCGCTTTGCTATTGAAAGCTGGTTTGCCGCTGCTGTCAACTGTGACGCCGCCGTTACCCGCAACGAGCGCGGTATAATCACAGATTGAAGCCTCGATCTGACCCCAGGACCAGACCATCGGGTACTCAACGACACCTTTTTGTTTAATGATCTTCGAGTCGGCAACCACATCTTCCCAGGTCGTCGGTGGGGTTGTGATGCCAGCCTGCTTGAGCAGCGTGTCGTTGTAATACAGATACTTCGTATCGAGCAGCCAGGGCATTCCGTACACTTTGCCATCCACAGTGGTGACATTCCAGTCTGAGGCAAAAGTATTCTTGCGCATGTCGGCTGTGATACGACTGGTTACATCACTCAGGTAACCCGCTTTGACGAACTCTGAATACCAGATAACGTCGGTCATGATGACGTCATAGGCAGGCGGTGTGCTTGCCATTGCCGTGACGATTTTGTCGTGCAGAGCATCGTAAGACACATATTCCATTTCAACCTTGACGTTCGGATTGGCCGCCATATATTCTTTGGCGACGGCATCCATCTCGTCATTGGACATGGCGGCTTGCGTCTGTGTGATGACGTGAATGGTCACGGCATCTGCTGAGCGGCTGGCTTTTATGCCACTGGTAGCCACCAGAGCAACGATTACAAATGTAAGGAACAACTTTGATATGGTTCGCATGCTGTTAACTCCTGTAAATAATTTGGCAGTGGAGAGGCATCTTTAAATGCCCAATCTTGGATTTGAACCGACCACTTTTGCTCTAGATAAACACATCACCCCCTTAAACTGCAACTGTCACGATGAAGCAACAATGGTCGATCAACCCGCGAACAGCGCCGTTTGGCCCCAGGCAGCCTTTACGACACCTTGTGGACGGTGTAGAAATCTTCTGTGTTTTGCAACACGGTCACGATTGAACCCAACACAGTTGCCTGATAGCCAAGTTGGGAAGAAACTATCGTTGGTGGAATTGGCACTGCACCTTCGATACGCTTGAGAATAGGCGAAACCAGGTCCCGTGAACGGGTCATTCCGCCGCTGAGCACAATCAATTCGGGGTCAAAAATCGTGCAGATATTGACCACAAGCATAGCGAGGTAATCTAGAGCCTCATCGATAACCGTCTGTGCCCAGGTCTCGCCATGATCCATCGCCTCGAATACAGTTTCTGCGTTCATACTCGCCAATTCAGCAGAAGTCAGGCGATCCTTCAAGAGTTGTCGCGCACGTTCGGCAATGCCTGATCCTGAAGCTACATTTTCTAATGCGCCAAAGCCGTCATAACGCTGGCGTAAGAATTCCCGCGCTGGAATCACGTAGCCCACTTCACCAGCGGATTCGTGCGCACCGCGATACAACGCGCCGTTAAGGATTATTCCGGCGCCAATGCCCGTCCCAAGGGCGATTAACATCACCGTCTGGACATTTTGTGCTGCTCCAAACCAGTGCTCGCCTAAGGTGGCTAAGTTGGTATCGTTGTCCACCATGACGGGCAGGTCAAATCGCTCCGCCAGCTTTTCCCGCAGGGGGTAATTGCGCCAGTTGAGGCTGGGCGCCCAGGTGACGATCCCTTCGCGATGCAGCGTGATACCGGGTGCGCCCACGCCGATGCCATGCAGACGTCGGCCTTCCAAATGCGGGCTGGCTAACAGGATTTCGATAGTCTCAGCCAAGCTTTTGAAACTCTCTTCGCCGGAGGTGCCGTGGCCTTTAACCTCGACCTCTTGCAGGATTTTTCCGCCGAGGTCAGCGATGGCACCGTATATCTTGGTTCCGCCCAGATCAATGCCGATGACAACATGCCCGTTGGCGTTAAATTCCAGCAAGGAGCGGCGCCGTCCGCCAGTCCATTCTTTTTCACCCTGTAGACGAACCAGCCCTTCTTCGATTAACTCATCCACAATCCGCATCACGGTGGGCAGACTCACATCGAGTCTTTGCGCAATTGCAGTACGCGAGATCGGGCTTCCGCGCCGGATGATCTCCAAAATGGCAGAGCGGTTGATCCCTCTCATCCCTGGTGCAGAGAGCGTCGGTGGGGTTCTCAAGCTATAAACCTTCTTCTGTGATCATTAGTTATTTTCAAAGTATAATAGTTACAGTCTGTAAGTAACTTAGCAATAAAATATCATACATATGAAACCGTGTCAAGCGATCTGGGGCCTCTGCGCTTTGCTGGCCGCTGCATTAACGGTACACTTGGCTTCGATTTGAAAATGGATTAAGTCACAGTCAGGGAATTTATGCACGCCGTACGCAAAACCGTAGCCTCACTAACCCTTGTAGTTCTCGTTGGCCTGTTGACGATGAATACCACGCCAAGCCGCGCACAGGAGACCACCACGGCAACTGCTACTGTTGCTGCCAATTTGCGAAGCGGACCGGGCGGAAATTACCCATCACTGGCTTCCGTTCCAGCGGGGACTGCGCTCACCGTATCGGCGCGCAGTGAGGATTTCACCTGGCTGCTAGTTCATACAGTTCGCGGTACTCGTGGCTGGGTCTCGGTTCGGCAGGTGCAGATTGCTCAGAGTGTTAACGTTGCCAATCTACCGATCAGCAGTGAAATCATCTCCAACCCGTTCTCGCCGTCGCAAAACGGTCAGCCATCGGCAACTGAACCAGCCTTTACACCCGTTCCTTTTGCTCAAGGTGATCTTGGAGTCAATGCCGCGCAAATCACCCCAGGAGTACGCAACGCGATGCGGAAGGTGTATGCACTGGGCCTCCAACTTGGCAACAATCCGCGAGTATTCTCGAAAGTGGGAGATTGCCTGGAAGGGCAGGTCTGGTTCCTGTACCTTCAGGACGTGATCAATCATTTCATGGTATCGCCACGTCCGGGCGTTCCGAATCCATATATCGCGGCGAGTCAAGCCGCACATGCTGCTTTTACCTCTGCCTCCGTGCAAGATGCAGAATGGGCTGATCCGAAGTTGTGTCAAGTTGGCGAGTCGCCGCTGGCCTGTGAATATCGTATTAACAAACCTAGCGTCGCCATTATCATGTTTGGGGTCGTAGACGTTGAATCGCTCACAGCGGCACAATTCAGTAGCAGCCTGCGCAAGGTGGTGAAGCAAACTTTGGCGCTTGGCATTATCCCAATTATGAGCACAGCGCCGGAAAATCTGGCCTACGGCGATAAAGCGGCTCAGTTCAACCGGATTGTGACGCAGATCGCCGCCGAGAACAGCGCACCCTTGATCCATCTGCGTGACGCACTGTACCCGCTCACTGATCATGGCCTGGATCATGACGGTTTGCATCTGACGCCCGGTGCTGCTTGGACGCGTGTAGCCTTCACGGCGCCGCAGCTTCAACTTGGCCTGCCCGTGTGGAACCTATTGGCCCTTCAATCACTCGATAATGTGTGGCGTCACATTATGAATTGAGCCATGAGGCTTTCATTTGATGAGCCGACTCGAACTTCGCCACGTCACCAAAACTTTCTTTGAAAAGGGGCGCGAAACGCCAGCACTAGACGATATATCGTTCACCGTTGGCCCCGGTGAGTTCGTGACGATCATCGGACCAAGTGGCAGTGGCAAAAGCACGATGTTCAACCTGATCACCGGGTTGCTCAAAGCAGATCAAGGTGAGGTGATTCTGGATGGCGAAGTGATCAACGGGCGAACCGGGCTAGTCGGCTATATGCCGCAGCGCGATCTCCTTCTGCCCTGGCGCAACGTGCTGGATAACGTCACACTCGGTCCGCAGATCACTGGCAAGCCCCGTGAGGCCGCTTACCATCGCGCACAAGAACTGTTGCCACTTTTCGGCCTGGAATCTTTTGCCGATGTTTATCCCGCGACTCTATCCGGCGGAATGCGCCAGCGTGCCGCTCTGCTGCGTACCTTCCTGCTGGAACGCGAGGTGATGCTGCTGGATGAACCCTTCGGCGCGCTCGACGCACTTACGCGCCGCGACTTGCAACTGTGGCTACTGGATGTCTGGGCACAGTTCAAGACCACCATACTTTTTATTACGCACGATGTCCATGAAGCGTTGCTGCTGGCGGATCGCGTCTTGGTGTTGTCGCCGCGTCCGGGGCGAATCAGCCATGAAATGACTGTTGATATACCGCATCCCCGCGCCGAAACCAGCGAAGCACTGATCCAGGCGCAGGCAACACTACTGCACTATCTGGGCAAATAGCTGGACAAGCGAAGGAGCATTGCTGTGCTGATCACCGCTGCCGAACAAATTACGCCCGCGTGGTTAACCCATATTTTGCAAAAGCAGGGCGTGCTTCCTGTCGGGCAGGTCATCGGCATTGGGCATCAAACCAATCAAACTTATACAGCCAGCGTGAGCTATCTCGGCCTGACCTATTCGGAGGACGCGCCTGCATCGGTACCCCACGATCTCGTATTGAAAGCAGGCGCTCGACGTATCGAAGTAGAGTTTTTTAATCACATTGCGCCCGCCATGCCAGACGCTCCAATCGTCCGCTGTTATGATGCGGCGTTCGACCCTGCCAGCCAAAATTCGCATTTGCTTTTTCACAATTACGATCAAACCCATTTTACGTTAGGCTCTGGCGATTCATTAACTACAGAACATTTCCAATCAATCACTCGTACCCTTGCAATTATTCATGCGTACTGGTGGGAGAATCCACGGTTGCGTCAAGATTTTGTGCGGCTAGGCGAGGACATAATGGGCTTTGTACGTGCCCAGGCCCAACAAGGATTTCCCAAATTCGTCGATGCCCTGGACAATAAGTTAACTCTCGGCTGGCATGCGCGCTTTGAGCGCCTGTTTGCCACAGGGCCTCTGCCCCAACACATCGAAAGACTTAACGCCGGACAGCAGGTTACGCTCCTTCATGGCGATAGTCATCCCTGGAACTTTCTTTTTCCCCGGAACAGTGAACAGGATCAACTGCTCCTACTCGATTGGGCCGTGTGGCGAATCGGTGTGGGTACTGACGATCTGGCTTATACAGCCCTCTCCTTTGAGCCACAACACCGCGCCACGATTGAGCAAGATGTTGTGAAGCAGTATCATCGCCAGCTTCTAGAACTTAGGGTTGCCAATTATTCATGGGAGCAATGCTGGCTGGATTATCGTGATTCTGTGGTCAACAGTCTTTACTGGCCCATTTTTCATTTCGCCTTTGGCGCACCTGATGAAATTTGGCAGCGCGAACTAACGGGCGCGATAACGGCATTCGATATCCTGTCGTGTGCGGAATTGTTGGAAGCGTAAAGCCAGTGGAAACGCAGATCACGGTCTATAAGCTCGATCATACCGGGCGCGAGAAGTGGCATTATAGCGGGATGGTACTGGATCGCGGCGAGAACTGGCTGCGGCTGGAAGCGCGCTTCAATGGCCCGGAAGCTGACGATGGCTATATCGTTTGGCGGCACGGCGATCGTTTCGTAGAATATTTTTACAGCGAACGCTGGTACAACATTTTCGAGATACACGATGTCAACGACGACGCAATCAAGGGTTGGTATTGCAACGTCACCTATCCCGCCACGATTACCGATCAATCAGTCCAATGGCGCGATCTGGCGCTGGATGTGTGGATCGGCCCGACTGGTGAATTGCGCATTCTCGATGAAGATGAATTCCAAGGGCTATCTCTGGATGTTGCAACGCGCACCCGCGCTTTCCAAGCCGTTGAGGAAATACGTGAACACTTTGCCCTTTTGACGCGATCCCGTTACCTTAAGCCAGTGCTATAGTGTGCTGATTGCATAATATTTCGAGAGGATTTCCACCATGACTTTATCGGTAGCTCGGCCCCCCCGACAATGAATACGATCCTTATTACGCCGGGTATATACGGCGTGTACCGGACGGCGACATTTTCGCATTGTTCGCCCAACAGATCGAGACACTTCGTAATCTGCTGTCAAAATTGACTCCTGAACAGGGTAATTTTCGCCACGGCCCAGCCGAATGGAGCATCAAGGAAGTGGTGGGGCATCTCATTGATACCGAACGCATATGGGCTTACCGTGCTTTGCGGATTTCGCGCAACGATCATGCGCCACTGGCGGGTTTTGAACAGGATGACTATGTGCGCGAATCAAACTTCGGCGAGCGCACGTTGACAGACCTGCTAGAGGAATTTGAATTGATCCGGCGGGCAAATATTCTGGCCTTTAATCGTCTCTCGCCTGAGGCAATCCTGCGCTGTGGCACCGCCAGCAATGCCGTGATAAGCGTTCGAGCCTTGCTCTATATGATGCCGGGTCATGTGGAGCACCATCTCGAAAGCCTCCGCACGGACTATCTGCCGAAGTTATAGGGTTATCAGCGCCTACTGCGAAGTGTCGTTACGCCTCGTCTGCACAGGCGAATCCTCTGGCAGCGAATATCGCAATATTTCTGCGGCAAGTTTCTCGAACGCGGTGCGCAGTTCGCGAGGCTCGCACACAACGACGGGAACCCCCAATCCAACCAAAAAGCGAGCCAACACGTCAAGGTCGTCTACGCCAGTCCGAAAGCGTACCCCATCGAGTTGCTGTTCAAGGGTTCCCATTCCTCGCGGGATGGCCTTCGAAGCGTGTTCGAGGCTTGTTGCAAGAATAACTTCCACATTCCACTGATCCGGAATCTCAGCGAACGATTGAAACAGGAACTCCAAACTGTCGAAGTCTCGGGGAGCGACGAAGGTTTCGCTTTGCAACTTTGCATCGACAATTCGATCCACTCGAAAAACGCGCAGGTCGGTTCGCAGGTGACAATAGCCAACCAGGTACCATTGCGTACCCTGGCAGACTAAACCGTAAGGATCGACGGTGCGCACCGTTTCGGTATTTTCCACCTTATAAACAATCCTTATTTGGCGTTTAGCGTGGATAGCTTGCCCAAGGAGAGTCAGCAAGGACTCGCGAATTGACCATTCGCCATGAGGCATATCAAGGACCACCGCGCTCGTGATTGATTCCGCTTGTTGGCGCAACGCTTCTGGCAGTACCCGCTGCAACTTGACCATTGCACCTTCTACCGAGCATGATGTAGCGTCCAAACCGAGGTGACGTACCATCTGAAGTCCCAAAAACAAGGCTAATACTTCTTCATTGGTAAACATCATCGGCGGCAGTTTAAAGCCAGGACGCAGGGAGTATCCGCCGTTACGACCCATGTCCGCCTCAATGGGAATGCCCATGTCCTGCAACATCACGATATAGCGGCGCACCGTCCGTGCATCGACTTCTAGCCGAGCCGCCAACTCCGAACTACTCAATTGCGGGTGTGACTGTAACATCTCAAGGATGGTCAGCAGCCGCGTCGTAGGAGAATACATCGCCAATTTTCCTGAGTTATCTTAAGTAGGATCGATCTTAGCCTACTTCAATTTTATCCTGATTGTATAAGGATGATAAGGAGATACAGCATGGCACAACCTGATCTGTTGGGGATAGTTGCGTGTGATATGGCAACGTCATTGCGGTTTTATCGGTTGCTTGGTTTGGATATTCCAGCAAATGTCGAGGCCGAAGATCACGTAGAGTACGTGACACCGGGTGGTTTCCGGCCGGGTGGTTTCCGGCTGGCCTGGGACACGTTAGAGATGGCTAAGAGCATTTATCCAGACTGGGTTGAACCTGTCGGTCAACGCATGACATTGGCTTTCAAATGTTCAAACGCTGCCGAGGTGGACACATTGCATGAACGGCTAGTCCAGAGCGGTTATCGCAGCCACAAAGCGCCCTGGGACGCGTTTTGGGGCCAGCGCTACGCCGTAGTCGTTGACCCGGATGGAAATCACGTAGACTTGTTTGCTTAACACACGCAACGTTTGAGTGACAAACTGCTTCGGTTACTCGTTTGTTGTGAGCGGGTGGGAAACTGGAACTCTCAGGCAGCTATCGTCCACGATCTTGCCTTCGGTAGTCACCCGCGTCAAAGGCAGGGTCGTATTGCTTGAGCTAACACCAATGGAGAGATGGTGACTTGAAGCAGGCGAACTAAGCGCGATGAGGACACCTATGATCATTATCGTGAGCAAACCATTTATAGGGCGCATTAAGCCTCCCAAACCTCGTGTTACTTTGGTTTT
>WNFM01246114.1_pt1 | contig 18436 bp, 24 predicted proteins | sample 5400271 | NCBI WGS metagenome assembly WNFM01 (sample SAMN13153352, study PRJNA577476) | soil metagenome | isolation source: 60 cm saprolite on Douglas fir-dominated hillslope | place: USA:California | collected 2013-09-17 | reverse complement strand
CGGTGACCACGACGCTGTATGTCGGGACTTTGACTTGGGGCTTGGGGAGGGGGACGAAATTGCTGGTGGTAACCGGCGCCAGGATTTTGTCGTCAGCCGCCTTCTCCGGGAACTGATCGGCGTTGATATGGCCTTTGGAAGGGGAAACGGTCGGCTTGTAGGTTGCACAACCGCCGACGGCCAGGACAAGCAAGGAAATGGCTGCTGCCAGGACATTGGCCGACAGCATGTGACGCCTTTCGGCGGCATGCACCGAGGCATGCGACGCCGCGCCGGTACGTGAAGCGGCTTTCCCCCCCTGAATGACCATTCTAGACCCGTTAAAAGTTTTTCGTACTTTCTCGTCTAATCCCGAGGCATTTAATATGCTGATTTCTATGACCTTTGACGGGCGATTTCAGAGCGGATGCCCTGGATAGTCCGGTAATAAGGCCGGTTAAATTTCAGTTCGTCCGGCAGACTCTGCAGTGTCCGCGTAACCTCATTCCGGGTTGCGAAAGTCCCATATAAAACGGTCAAGGAAGGGTGCCGATTCGCCATGGTACGGTACACATAAACCTTTTCTATTTCAAGATATTTACCGATCGTTTTGAAATACTCTCTTAGGAGTTCCGGATCGTCCGAACCGAGTAATTGAATGCTGTAGAAAGTGCCGCTCTGCTGGCCAAGCCACTGGTCCGTTGCGAGCAAGCGCTGTTCCAGCACGTCGGATGGAGGATTCGCAGCGACGACAGCTTCCGTGGGCGAGCTTGCGATTGCCGGGACAGAAGGGGCATTCGCCGTCACCACTGCCTCCGGACCATTGTTCGCCGGATACTGAGCTGTTGGGGTCGCTGCCGGCATGACCTGCACCTTGGGGGTGCTGAACGCCTGATAGGCGGCAAAGGCTGCAATGCCGAGCACTCCCCCGATCGCGAGTCCTCCGATGGCATAGGTGACAGGCGCGTAACCGCGGGGAGGAGGCTCGACGTTGCTGAATTCACTATCCCGCACTGCCGCCTTGACATGATCCAGGCTGACGTTGTGCGTGCCTTCGGCAAAGGCGGCGAGCAACGCTTTGTCGGCCACAAGGTTGAGCCGCCGTGTCAGGCCGTCGCAGGCTTGAGTCATGTAAGCGATTACTCTCCTGCTGAACAAGTCTGGCCCGTGATACCCGGCGGCTTGCAAACGAAAAGTCAGATAAGCCCTGACGTCTTCGTGATCGAGTGGCAGGAGGCTGAAACTGTGCGTAATGCGTTCGCGAAGCTGACGAATGTTCTGCTGGCGCAGGTTGTCATCCAGTTCCGGCTGGCCGAACAGCACGATCTGCAACAGTTTGTGGTGCTTTGTTTCCAGATTGGATAGCAGCCGGATTTCCTCCAGCGTGGAAATCGGCATTCCCTGGGATTCTTCCACGAAGACCACGACCTGCCGCTGCTGGCTGTGGCGTTCCACCAGATAATCGTTCAGTGCATGCATGACTTCCAGGCGGCTTGCGTCCCTTGGTACGCGTAGCTGCATCTCGAACGCAATGGCGTGCAGAATTTCTTCCGGCGAGACGCTCGGATTTGCCAGATAGACCGTTTCGACGTTCGGCGGCAACCGGGTTTGCAACACGCGGCACAGCATCGTTTTGCCGCTGCCCACTTCCCCGGTGACTTTGATGATGCCTTCTCCGTGAGTGATCGCGTAGATCAAGGCTTCCAGAATCGCGCCGCGGTTGCCGCCCTCGAAGAATACATCGGTATCGGGCGTGATCTTGAAGGGGGCGTGGGTAAGACCGAAGAATGCGTAATACATCAGGTTCCCTCCTCCATGCCGGAAGCGTAATTCTGCATGCGGCTGTACAGGGTCGTGCGATGGATGCCCAGCAATTTCGCCGCCTGGCTAAGGTTGCCCCGCGTAATATCCAGGGCTGCTTCGACATAGCTTTTCTCCAGATCGCGAAGCGCTTCGTCCAGGAGAAAGCCTTTCCTGGTCTGCAGATGCTTGCGGGCTGCTTCCACCGTTGCCTTGAAGTCTTTGACCTGACCGGCCTCGGAGGGCGTCGACATAGGTTCTTCCCAGTCGAATTCACCCAGCAATTGCTCACTGTTGATCGTCTCGCTCGGATATTTCGTGCTAAGCCTGATCACGATGTTTCGCAACTCGCGCACGTTCCCCGGAAAGCCGTACTGCATCCACAATTCCAGGGACTTGTGGTCGAGTTTGAACGGCTGCACGTTGCTCTGCCGCGCATACAGCGTGGAGTAGTGATCGAGGAGCCTCATCTTGTCTTCGCCCAACTCTCGCAATGACGGTACCGATACCGAGAATACCGAAAGCCGATGATAGAGGTCTGCGCGAAAACGCCCGGACCGGACTTCCTGGCGCAGATCGCGATTGGTGGCGGCGACGACCCGTGCGTTGGAGACCCGGCTTTGCGTTTCGCCGACGCGCTGATATTCGCCATTTTCCAGCACGCGCAGCAGTTTCGCCTGCAATTCAAGGGGCAGCTCGCCGATTTCGTCGAGAAACAGTGTTCCCTCGTGGGCATCCTCGAAATAACCCGAACGCGAGGAGGAGGCGCCGGTAAACGCGCCCTTCACGTAACCAAACAGCGTTGGCTCGACCAGCGAGGGCGAAATGGCGGCGCAATTGAGTGCGAGGTAGGGTTTTCCGGCGCGCGGGCCCTGTCTGTGCAGCGATTGGGCGACAAGTTCCTTGCCGCTGCCGGATTCGCCTTCGATGAGAACCGGGAACGGGGCCGTCGCATACTGCGCGATCTGCTGATGCAGCTTCGATATTGCAAAGCCGCCGCCGATGATGCCGGTATCCGCTTTGGCCGATGACTGTTCCACTTCGGCCATGCGCCTTGCCTTGGCGAGCATCGCTTTGAGTGCATCCGGCTCGCACGGCTTGGAAATGAACTCGACCGCGCCCAACGTACGGGCATAACGGGCATTTGCTTCGTCGTTCTGTCCTGACAGGACGAGAATTTTGATCGAGGGGGAATGCGCCAGCAGATCGGTGATCAAATGGAAGCCTTCATCCGGACGATGCGGCGTTGGCGGAAGGCCCAGATCCACGAGAGCGAGCTCAGGCGCGGTATCGAGCTGCCGCAGCAGACTTTTCACTTGCGCTCTCGATCCGGCTGCGCGGACGCTATAGTCCTTGCCGAGCACGAAACTCAGCGTATCGATGATAAGCGGGTCGTCGTCGACGATCAGCAGTTCCGGTTTCGATGCGCTTTGTGTATCCATTTGTCCGATTGCCGGCAAGGATCCGGCGGCGTCATGTTATTGTGCCAGAAGAGCCTGATTGTTCATAGGTTTAGGTGGGTCGTCCGATGCAAATGCCGTACGCTATCCGGTTTCGGCTTAAGGTAACTCGACGCTTGCTGGCGAGTCCGACCGAAAATTGTGTATACGGCGACGACGGCCGCTCTCCGTTACAATGCAGCCCTGTTTTATCCAGCCGATTTCTCAAGTGCCATCCGATAACCTCGTCGAATTCTCGCGCGTCGATTTTTCATACGACCGACGTCCCATCCTGCAGGGGGTGGACCTGGCGTTTGCGCGCGGAAAAGTCATCGCCATCATGGGCGGGAGCGGTACCGGCAAGACAACGGTGCTGCGTTTGATCGGCGGCCAGCTAAAGCCGGATCGCGGTGAAGTGCGGGTGGACTCCCATCCGATTCACGCCATGTCGCATGCCCAGCTCTATGCCATGCGTCGCAAGATGGGCATGCTGTTTCAGTTCGGCGCGCTGTTTACCGACCTGAGCGTGTTCGACAACGTCGCGTTTCCGCTGCGCGAACACACTGACCTTCCGGAATCGATGATCCGCGACCTGGTCCTGATGAAACTTCATGCAGTCGGATTGCGCGGCGCCCATGCGCTCAAGCCCGCCGAATTGTCCGGCGGCATGGCGAGGCGCGTGGCGCTCGCGCGCGCGATTGCGCTCGATCCGATGCTGATCATGTACGACGAACCTTTCACCGGGCTGGACCCGATTTCGGTCGGCATAATCGGCAACTTGATCCGCCGGCTCAATGACGCGCTCGGCGCGACGTCGATCGTCGTCACCCACGACGTCCAGGAGTCCATGAAGATCGTGGACTACGTCTACTTCCTGTCCGGAGGCAAGGTCGTGGCGAAAGGCACACCTCGAGAGGTCGTCGAATCCACCGAATCTTTCGTACACCAGTTCGTGCACGGCGAGGCGGACGGGCCGGTGCCATTCCACTACAGTGCGCCGGCCTACGGCGAGGATCTGGGAGTTGGCCGCTGACATGTTAGGAGCCCTTTCAGGCGGATTGAGACTTGTCGGACGTCGCACCATCAACGCCGTATGGCGCATGGGTTCGGCGACCCGCTTCATGGGGCTCGTGATGCTGCGCTCGGGCCTGGCGTTCCGGCGGTTTCAACTGACCATCGATGAGCTTCATTTCGCGGGCGTGCTTTCCCTCATCATCATCATCGTGTCGGGTCTGTTCGTCGGGCTGGTGCTCGGGCTTCAGGGATACGAAACTCTGAAACGCTACGGTTCCGCCGAGGCAGTCGGCACTTTGGTCGCGCTGGCGCTGGTGCGGGAATTGGGGCCGGTCGTCGCCGCGCTGCTGTTTGCCAGCCGCGCAGGATCGGCGATGACCGCGGAACTCGGCATCATGAAATCGACGGAACAACTGTCGGCCATGGAAATGATGGCGGTCGACCCGTTTGCGCGGGTGATCAGTCCGATGTTCTGGGGCGGTTTTCTGTCGATGCCGCTGCTTGCCGCAATCTTCAGCGTGATGGGAATATTCGGCGGTTACCTGATCACGGTTGTCATCATCGGCGTCGACGCCGGCGCGTTCTGGTCGCAAATGCAATCGAACGTCGATCTGCGCAACGACATCGTAAACGGGGTCATCAAGAGCATCGTATTCGGTGCTGCCGTTACAGCGATTGCCCTGTTCGAGGGTTATGATGCGCCGCCTACCGCGGAAGGCGTATCGCATGCGGTCACGCGCACGGTCGTTACCTCCGCCCTGGCGGTTCTGGCACTGGATTTCGTGCTGACGGCGTTCATGTTTACGGGAGTCTGAATCATGCAGCGAACCACACTGGACCTATGGGTTGGCATTTTTGTGACTGCAGGCGTGGCGGCATTGTTCATGCTGGCGCTGAAGGTCGGGAACGCGAGCAGCGTGAGCGTGTCCGACGGTTACCGGGTTATCGCGGAATTCGACAACATTGGCGGCCTGAAGGTGCGCGCTCCGGTAAAGAGCGCGGGTGTCGTGGTCGGCCGGGTCGAGGGTATTTCGCTCGATACACGGACATTTCGCGCCAATGTTGCACTGCGCATCGACAAGCACTATCCGTTTCCCAAGGACTCGTCGGCCTCGATACTGACCGCGGGGCTGCTCGGCGAGCAATACGTCGGCATGGATGGCGGCGGGGACGAGCAGAATCTGAAAGACGGCGACCGCCTGAAGGTCACGCAGTCTGCGATCGTTCTGGAAAAAGTGATCGGCCAGTTCCTTTACGGCAAAGCTGCGGAGACCGGCGCGGCAAAATAACGATAAATCCGCGTTCAAACAGGACAATGCTCATGCAAAGAGGAAGCAAAGAAACTATCGCGCGATGTTTTATCGCCATATTGATGGCGTACTTCTTCGCCGGCTCCGCGCTAGCCGAGGACGTTCCGCCGGACGTGCTGGTGCGCAAGACGACCGAAGAAGTGCTCACTGTCGTGCGCAACGACAAGGATATTCGCGCGGGCAATGTGGCGAGAATCGTGCAGTTGATCGAGGAAAAGGTCGCGCCACATTTTGATTTCGAACGCATGACCCGTCTCGCGGTGGGGCGCGCCTGGCGCGAGGCGTCGCCTGCGCAGCGCGAAGCCCTGGTCAAGGAGTTTCGTACGCTGCTGGTGCGCTCCTACTCGGCTGCGTTTACGGCATACACCGGAATTGCGGTCGACTACCGGCCTTACAAGTTGACCCCCGGGGAGACCGAAACGACCGTGCAGACGCTGATCAAGCTGCCCGGCGGCGCTCCCCCCATGGGGGTGGATTACGACATGGGTAGTACGCCGGACGGATGGAAGGTCTATGACGTGCGCGTGGCCGGCGCCAGCCTGATCATCAACTATCGCAATCTGTTCGCCCAGGAAATCCAGAACAGCGGAATCGACGGACTGATCAAGAGTCTGGTCGAGAAGAACAGCGGCAAGATCCCTCCGGCGCCCAAGAAATGATCGTCAGGCAGGGAAATCGCTATCTGATCGATGGCCCGGTCACGCTCGACAACGTCGGGACCCTGATTGCCGAGGGCGCGGCTTTCGAGGGCGACAGCGTGATCATCGATCTCGCGGGTGTGACTAGTGGCGATTCTTCCGCATTGAGCCTGCTGCTGGAGTGGATGCGTCGCTTTGGCAGCAGCGGCCGGCGTATCGCATTCGCCAACGTAAGTCACAATCTGCGCAGCCTGGCGGAGCTTTACGGCATTGTCGACCTGATTCCGGTCGCCGCCGATTAGCGTTTTCCGACAACCCGACGCAACCCCTTTCCCAGTGCAGCCTGCCATCGAGATACGCGGGGTCTCCAAGGCCTATGGGAGCGTGCGGGCGCTCGCCGACATCGATCTCGATATCCCCGAAGGGGAATTTTTCGCGCTGCTCGGTCCCAATGGCGCGGGCAAGACGACGCTCATCAGTATTCTTGCCGGCCTGGCTCGTGCGGATACCGGCAGCCTCAGGGTGATGGGCCACGATGTAACTACCGACTACCGCAATGCGCGGCGATCCCTCGGCGTAGTACCGCAGGAACTCGTGTTCGATCCTTTTTTCACCGTGCGCGAAACCCTCCAGTTCCAGTCCGGCTATTTCGGACTCGGCCGCAACGATGACTGGGTCGACGAAGTCATGGCCAGGCTCGATTTGACGAATCGCGCTGATTTCAACATGCGTGCGCTGTCGGGCGGCATGAAGCGGCGCGTTCTGGTGGCGCAAGCACTGGTACACAAGCCGCCGGTCATCATCCTCGACGAGCCGACTGCCGGTGTCGACGTCGAACTGCGCCAGGGCTTGTGGCAGTTTATCCGCCAGTTGAACGGCGATGGACATACTATCGTGCTGACCACGCATTATCTGGACGAAGCGGAAGCGCTTTGCAGTCGTGTGGGCATGCTCAAGCAGGGCAAGCTGGTCGCGCTGGATTCCACGCACAATCTGCTCAAAGGTTATTCCGGTGCCCACCTGCGCCTGAGATTGGCGCAGGGCGTCCTGCCGGCGGCGCTCGCACCGCTGTTGGCGACGCCGCCGACCAACGGGGAATACCTGCTTACACTGCGGGACTATGCGGAAGTCGAAACCGTGCTCTCGGAGATCCGGAAAAACAACCTAATGGTGGTATTCATGGAGCTTGAACAGCCTGATCTCGAGGAAGTATTCGTCGAGATCATGCGCAGGGATTGAGCCATGTACAAGTCTGCGCCGATGGCCGGCTTCCCCACGCTGTTTCGCAAGGAGATCACGCGCTTCTGGAAAGTCAGCTTCCAGACGGTCCTGGCGCCGGTGCTCACCGCGCTGCTCTATCTGCTGATTTTTTCGCATGTGCTGGAAGAACATGTGCAGGTCTACCCGGGGGTGCGCTATACGGCCTTCCTCGTGCCGGGGCTGGCCATGATGTCGTTGTTGCAGAACTCCTTTGCCAACAGTTCCTCGAGCCTGATCCAGTCGAAAATCACCGGCAACATCATCTTCGTGTTGTTGCCGCCCTTGTCGCATTTCGAATTCTTTGCAGCCTATGTGCTTGCCTCCGTCGTGCGCGGCGTGATGGTCGGGTTCGGGGTGTTTGCGATCACGGCGATCTTCGTGCCGGTGCCGGTGCAAAGCCCGCTCTGGGTGTTGTCGTTTGCGTTGCTCGCCTCGGCATTGCTGGGTACGCTCGGGATCATCGCCGGCATCTGGGCGGAGAAATTCGATCAGCTCGCCGCCTTCCAGAACTTCATCATCGTTCCGCTGACGTTTCTGTCGGGCGTGTTCTATTCGATGCATTCCCTGTCGTCGTTCTGGCAGGACGTGTCGCATTTCAATCCCTTTTTCTACATGATCGATGGTTTCCGCTACGGCTTCTTCGGCATATCGGATGTTTCACCCACGCTCAGCTTCGCGATTGTGGGCGGTTGCCTTTTGGCTTTATCATTCGTCACCTTGTCGCTACTCAAACGCGGCTACAAGCTGCGTCATTGAAGAGTCGTCTTATGGTCACCCCTGAACAGGTCAAGTCCTACATCCAGCAAAACCTCGCTTGCGATCATGTCGACGTGGCGGGCGACGGCCATCATTTCGAGGCTGTGATCGTCAGCCCCGAATTCCGGGGCAAGTCGCGGGTGCAGCAGCATCAGGTCGTCTATCGGGCGCTGGGGGACCGCATGCGCGAGGAAATTCACGCGCTATCGATGAAAACCTTCACGCCGGAAGATTGGGCCGTCCGCTAGCCCGTACGCCAAGTGGATAAGCTAATCATCCAGGGCGGCGTGCCGCTGACCGGGGAAGTGCGCATTTCTGGCGCCAAGAATGCGGCCCTGCCGATTCTTTGCGCTGCGCTCCTGACGCCCGGAACGCTCAGGCTGCAAAATGTCCCGCATCTGCGCGACGTGACCACCACGCTGAACCTGCTCGCGCAGATGGGCGTGGAAATCTCGCTCGACGAGAAACTGGGCGTCGGCCTGACTGCCGCAAAACTGCATAACCTGTCGGCGCCCTATGAATTGGTCAAAACCATGCGGGCGTCGATTCTGGTGCTCGGACCCATGATTACGCGTTTCGGCGAGGCGCGCGTGTCGCTGCCGGGCGGCTGCGCGATCGGCCAGCGGCCTGTCGATCTGCATATCAAGGGCCTGCAGGCAATGGGGGCGCATATCGACATAGAACAGGGTTATATCCTGGCCCGTGCCGGCCGGCTCAAGGGCACGCACATCGTCCTGGACCTGGTGACGGTAACGGGGACCGAGAATCTGATGATGGCGGCGGTGCTGGCAGATGGCGTCACCGTGCTCGAAAATGCGGCACGCGAACCGGAGGTCATCGACCTCGCGGAATGCCTGAATGCAATGGGCGCCCGCATCAGGGGTGCGGGCAGCGACGTGATAACGATCGAGGGTGTCGAGGAGTTGCACGAGGCGACGCATCGGATCATGCCGGACCGGATCGAAATCGGCACCTTTCTTTGTGCCGCGGCGGCGACCGGGGGTGAAATCAAGCTCAAGGGCACGCGTGCGAATATCCTGGACTCGGTTATCGGCAAGTTGCAGGAAGCCGGCGCGCATGTCGAGCAAGGCGACGATTGGATAAGGCTGTCGACCAATGGAAGCCTCAAGGCCGTGAGCCTGCGCACCGCGCCTTATCCGGCCTTTCCCACCGACATGCAGGCACAATTCATGGCGCTCAACAGCGTAGCGGAAGGTACTGCGGTGGTTACGGAGACGATCTTCGAAAATCGTTTCATGCACGTGCAGGAGTTGCGCCGTCTGGGGGCCAACATCGAGGTGGAAGGCAATACGGCAATCGTGTACGGGGTGAATGCCTTGCAGGGTGCCACTGTCATGGCCACCGATCTGCGCGCTTCGGCGAGCCTGGTCCTCGCCGGACTGGTCGCCAGAGGCGAGACGATGATCGACCGTGTCTACCATCTGGACCGGGGTTATGAATGCATCGAAGAAAAGTTGAGTCAACTGGGTGCGCGCATCAGGCGCGCCCATTGATGGCAGCGGGATATTGTCGGACATGAGCATCAGAATCGCCCTGTCGAAGGGACGTATTTTCGAAGAGACCGCGCCGCTGCTGAAAGCGGCGGGCATCGTCGCGTCCGAGGATCCGGAGATTTCGCGCAAGCTGATCATCCGGACCAATCGCGGCGACGTGAGCGTCATCATCGTGCGGGCTTCGGATGTGCCCACTTACGTGCAATACGGCGCCGCCGACCTGGGAATCGCCGGCAAGGATGTGCTACTCGAGCATGGTGGCACAGGGCTCTACCAGCCTCTCGATCTGGACATCGCGAAATGTCGCATGATGGTGGCGGTGCCCGAGGGCTTCGACTACGAGGCGGCCGTGCGGCGGGGTGCACGGCTGCGCGTCGCGACCAAATATCTCAAGACGGCGCGTGAACACTTCGCATCCAAAGGCGTGCACGTCGACCTGATCAAGCTCTACGGCTCCATGGAGCTTGCGCCCCTGGTTGGATTGGCCGATGCCATCGTCGACCTGGTTTCCAGTGGCAATACGTTGCGGGCAAACCAGTTGAAGGCGGTAGAGGAGATCATGCCGATCAGCGCCCGCTTGATCGTCAACCAGGCCGCCCTCAAGCTCAAACGCGCGGAGATTCAGCCGGTGATCGACGCTTTTCGTGCCGCCGCATCGAAGGAACGGGCATGAGCGGGATAGCGCGTCTGTCTACCCGTGACGCGGGATTCGAGGCGAAACTCGTCAAGCTCCTGGCGTTCGAAAGCGCGCAGGACGAGCGCATCGAGAGCGCCGTCGAGGCCATTCTGCGGGACGTGCGCTTACGCGGCGACGAAGCTGTTCTTGAATACACGAACAAATTCGATCGGCTGGATGCGAGTTCGGTCGCTTCGCTGGAAATTCCCCGGAAAGATCTCGACCGGGCGCTTGCGGGATTGCCGGCGGCGCGACGCGGCGCGCTCGAACAAGCCGCCGCGCGCATCCGCAGCTTTCACGAGCGGCAGCCGCTGGTTTCCTGGCAATACACGGAAGCGGATGGCACTACGCTTGGACAGAAAATCACGCCCCTGGATCGGGTCGGAATTTATGTCCCCGGTGGGAAAGCAGCCTATCCGTCCACGGTATTGATGAACACGCTCCCCGCAAAAGTTGCGGGCGTGTCCGAGATCATCATGGTGGTGCCCACCCCGCACGGGGAGCGTAGCGATCTGGTGATGGCGGCGGCCAGCATAGCGGGGGTCGACCGGGTATTTACCATCGGCGGGGCTCAGGCGGTGGCGGCGCTGGCCTACGGAACCCGGACCATTGCGCAGGTGGACAAGATCGTCGGCCCCGGCAATGCCTACGTCGCGGCCGCGAAACGTCGTGTATTTGGTGTGGTCGGCATCGACATGGTGGCCGGCCCCTCCGAGATCCTTGTGATCTGCGACGGCGGAACCGATCCGGACTGGATTGCGATGGACCTTTTTTCGCAAGCCGAGCATGACGAGATGGCACAGGCGATCCTGCTTTGTCCGGATGCGGGGTTCATCGAAAAGGTCGCCGCCAGCATCGCGCGCCAGCTCAAGGATATGCCGCGCGCCAGCGTAATCAAGGCGTCGCTGGACGGACGCGGTGCCGTATCGCGCCGGAACATCTGGAACTGTCCGTCGAGGATCCGCAGCGCTGGGCGGAAAAAATCCGGCATGCAGGGGCCGTGTTCCTCGGCCGTTATACGTCCGAGGCGCTGGGCGACTACTGCGCGGGACCGAACCATGTGTTGCCGACTTCGCGTACGGCGCGGTTTTCCTCGCCGCTCGGCGTCTACGATTTTCAGAAACGCACCAGCTTGATCGAAGTCTCGCCCGAAGGCGCGCGCAAACTTGGACTGATCGCGGCCGAACTGGCCGCGGGCGAGGGGCTGCCCGCCCACGCAATATCCGCCCAGTATCGGATCCATCGATGAGCCGTTTCTGGAGCGCCGTGGTCCACGGCCTGACCCCCTATGTCCCGGGAGAGCAGCCCAGGCTACCCAACCTGATCAAGCTCAATACCAACGAAAATCCCTACGGCCCCAGTCCGCGGGTACTGGAGGCGTTGCGTGCCGAAATCGGAGATTCGCTGCGGCTCTATCCCGATCCAATCAGCGAACGGCTGAGGCAGGCCATTGCCCTGCGCCATGGAGTCACGGCGGCAAACGTATTCGTTGGCAATGGTTCGGATGAGGTCCTGGCGCACATCTTCCAAGCGTTGCTCAAGCACGATGCGCCGGTGCTCTTTCCGGACATCACCTACAGTTTTTATCCGGTATATTGCCGGTTGTATGGCATCAGGTACCGCGAAGTTGCGCTGACCGGCTCGTTCGAGATCGAGATCGACGATTACCTGCAGGCCAATGGCGGGATTATCTTTCCCAATCCCAACGCCCCGACAGCGCGTCTGCTGGCGCAGACGGAAATCGAAAGGCTGTTGCAAGGTAGCGCCGGTTCCGTGGTGGTCGTCGATGAGGCCTACGTGAATTTCGGCGGCGTGTCCGCGGTGCCGCTGGTGTCACGCTATCCCAACCTGCTGGTGACGCATACCCTGTCCAAGTCGCGTTCGCTTGCCGGGCTTCGCGTCGGTTACGCGATAGGCCATCCGGATCTTATCGAGGCCTTGAACCGGGTGAAGGACAGTTTCAATTCCTATCCGCTGAATCGCTTCGCCCAGGCGGGTGCCGTGGCGGCAATGGAGGATCAGGCCTATTTCGAAGATACCTGGCGCAGGGTCGTCGAAAGCCGCCAACGCCTGGTTGCCGGTCTCCAGAAACTGGATTTCGACGTCGTCCCCTCGACTGCGAACTTCGTGTTTGTCCGTCACCCCCGGCACACCGGCGCGGAACTGGCGGCACAATTGCGCGGGCGCGGCATCGTCGTGAGAAATTTTCAGAATCCGGCCAGGATTGCGTCCTACTTGCGCATTACGGTCGGCACGGATGCGCAATGCGAGGCGCTGATCGGGGCGCTGAGCGAAATTCTCAATGGGTCGGTGGCCGCGTCGCCGTCGTCCGCATTGTCGTAATTGAGTTAGGATAAGGCCAATTCCAGACCGTTCGCCCATGCGCCAAGCCCAAGTCACCCGCAATACCCTCGAAACGCAGATCGAGGTTCGTCTCAATCTCGACGGCAGCGGCAAATCCAAGCTCGCAACCGGGGTGGGATTCTTCGACCACATGCTCGACCAGGTTGCGCGCCACGGCATGCTCGACCTCGATGTCGAGGCCAAGGGCGATCTCCATATCGACGCCCACCACACCGTTGAGGATGTCGGCATTACGGTCGGCCAGGCCTTTACCAAGGCCATTGGCGACAAGAAAGGCGTGCGCCGCTATGGTCACGCCTATGTTCCGCTGGACGAGGCGCTGTCGCGGGTGGTGATTGACCTTTCCGGGCGGCCGGGGCTCGAATACTCGGTCGATTATGCTCGCGGGCTGATCGGCGAATTCGACGTCGATCTGGTGCACGAGTTTTTCCAGGGATTTGTAAATCACGCATCGGTAACGCTGCATATCGACAACCTGAAGGGCCGCAATGCCCATCACCAGGCCGAGACCATCTTCAAGGCATTTGGCCGCGCACTGCGCATGGCTGTCGAACTCGATGCGCGCGCAAGCGGAATTTTGCCTTCCACCAAGGGCAGCCTCTGAACTGATCGGCATGCGGGTAGCGGTTTCGAAGCAGCAAACACTTGGCCAATGATTGATATCGCGGTGGTCGATTACGGGATGGGCAACCTGCGCTCGGTAGCCAAGGCGCTGGAGCACGTTGCGCCGACGAAAGTCATCAGTGTGACCAGCGACCCGGCGGCCATCCGGGCCGCCGGCAGAATCGTATTTCCCGGGCAGGGTGCGATGCCGGATTGCATGCGCGAAATGGATGCGCGCGGCCTGCGGGCGCCTTTGCTCGAAGCGGCACGCAACAAGCCGTTTCTGGGGCTATGCATCGGCTTGCAGATGCTGTTCGAACACAGCGAGGAAGGGGATACTCCTGGACTGGGCGTACTTCCCGGCAAGGTCGTCCGTTTCCCTGCCACCCTTGCCTTGAGCGGTCAGGGCGAAAAGCTCAAAGTGCCGCACATGGGCTGGAACCAGGTTTACCAGGCAATGTCCCATCCACTATGGGACGGCATCGCCGATGGCAGCCGGTTCTATTTTGTGCACAGCTACTATGTGGATACGCCCGATCAGGGGCTGGTGGCGGGAACCAGCCGGTATCCGTCGAGCTTTACCTGCGCCGTTGCAAGGAATAATATTTTTGCCGTGCAGTTTCATCCGGAAAAAAGCCAGTCCGCCGGCTTGCGCCTGTTATCGAATTTCGTTTCCTGGAACGGGACGAAACGCGTGTCCGTACAGACGGGCACCGTCCCTGCGGCTAACGTCTGACACGATTTCATAATCCGAGCACTCATCTCCGGCTGACTGCATCTTCATCCGATCGGTTGGCGATCGATCCCACATCATGTTGATCATCCCGGCAATTGACCTCAAAGACGGACATTGTGTCCGTTTGAAACAAGGCTCGATGGCGGACGCCACGGTTTTCTCCGAAGACCCCGGCGCAATGGCCAGGCATTGGGTCAGCAAAGGCGCGCGCCGCCTGCATCTTGTCGACCTGAATGGTGCATTCGTCGGAAAGCCGAAAAACGAGGAAGCCATAAAGGCAGTCGTCAAGGCGATTGGAGGGGATATCCCGGTGCAACTGGGCGGCGGTATCCGCGATCTCGATACGGTCGAGCGTTACCTCGATGATGGCATTGCCTACATCATTCTGGGTACCGCCGCGGTGAAAACGCCCGGATTTCTGCATGACGCCTGCTATGCTTTTCCCGGCCACATCATGGTCGGACTGGATGCGAAGGACGGCAAGGTTGCGGTGGACGGATGGTCGAAAGTGACGGGACACGATGTGCTGGATCTGGCCAAGAAATTCCAGGACCTTGGCGTCGAAGCGATCATCTACACCGACATTAGCCGTGACGGCATGATGAGCGGAGTCAACGTCAAGGCGACCGTGGATCTGGCGCGCGAATTATCGGTTCCGGTGATCGCCAGCGGCGGCATAACCGACCTGAAGGACGTAAAGGCGTTATGCGAGGCGGAAGGCGACGGTATCGTGGGTGCCATTACCGGCCGCGCAATTTACGAAGGAACGCTGGACTTTGCGGAGGCGCAAAAGCTTGCAGACAAGATGGCGGGCGAGAATGCCAAATTGACCGAAGGAAAGGCTTAGCGGACAAACGGCGCCGCCCCGGCCAGACCGGCCCCGCTTGTATTACCGCCAGACCGCAGTATCCGAATTTCCACTAACCTATCCCGTCTCCTGTCACGCTGTCGCCATGGGCCTGTCCAAGCGCATCATTCCCTGTCTCGACGTCACCGACGGACGTGTCGTCAAGGGCGTCAATTTCGTCGAGTTGCGCGATGCCGGAGATCCGGTCGAAATTGCCCGCCGATACGATGAGCAGGGCGCGGACGAACTCACTTTTCTGGATATCACCGCAAGCTCCGACAATCGCGGATTGCTGCTCGGGATCGTCGAGCAGGTGGCGTCGCAGGTTTTTATTCCGCTTACCGTGGGTGGAGGCGTGCGTGAGGTCAGCGACGTGCGCCGCCTGCTCAATGCCGGCGCCGACAAAGTCAGCATCAATACTTCGGCGGTTCAGAATCCTCAATTGGTCGAAGACGCCGCTGGACGATACGGATCGCAATGCATCGTGGTCGCCGTGGACGCCAAGCGCCTCCCCGGTCCGACGCCGCGCTGGGAAGTGTTTACCCACGGCGGTCGCCACCCCACCGGATTGGACGCGGTGGAATGGGGAAGGCGCATGCAGGCCGCAGGCGCCGGCGAAATCCTGCTCACCAGCATGGATCGCGACGGTACCAAGGCCGGCTTCGACCTGGAAATCACCCGCGCATTCTCCGAGGCGCTGGAAATCCCGGTTATCGCCAGCGGAGGCGTCGGGAGCTTGCAGCATCTCGTCGATGGGGTGCTCGTGGGCAAGGCCGATGCCGTGCTTGCGGCCAGTGTTTTTCACTACGGCGAATTGACGGTGCAGCAGGCGAAGCGCTTCATGGCACAGAACAACATCGAGGTCAGGCTGTGAGCGATGCCTGGCTTGACGAACTGGTCTTCGATGCCGACGGCCTGATCCCGGCGGTGGCACAGGAAGCCGGGTCCGGCAAGTTGCTGATGCTGGCCTGGATGAATCGCGAAGCATTATCCGAAACGGTACGCTCGGGCCGGGCGGTATACTGGTCGCGGTCGCGCAGTCGCTTGTGGCGCAAGGGCGAGGAATCGGGCCATGTTCAGCTGATTAAGCAGGTACGGCTGGATTGCGACGCCGATGTGATCGTGCTCGAGGTGGAACAAGTCGGCGGAATCGCCTGCCATACCGGCCACAGCCGCTGTTTTTTCCTCAAACTCGAAAATGGGAAGTGGGTGGAAACCGAACCTGTCCTCAAGGATCCTGCGCAAATCTACGATTCGAAGCCATGACCGATACCGACATTCTTCGCCGCCTGGCCGAAACCATCGAATCCCGCAAGGGTGCCGATCCGGCCCGTTCCTATGTGGCCGGACTATTCGCGAAAGGCCACGATGCCGTCCTGAAGAAGATCGGCGAAGAGGCGGCCGAGATCCTGCTTGCGGCGAAGGACGGTGATAAACTTCACATCGTTCGCGAAACGGCCGATCTCTGGTTTCACTGCCTGGTCATGCTGGCGTGGCACGGCCTCGGTCCTGATGACGTGCTCGCGGAACTGAAACGTCGCGAGGGCATATCGGGTGTCGACGAGAAAAAGTCACGGGCCGGATGAGTCGGCGATCGACGGCGCTTGCGGAAGAGTTGGCATCTGCCAGAAGAAGAGAAGATGAATGAATACGACGGTCGATAACTGCGTCTTCTGCAAGATCGTCAGAGGTGAGATTCCCAGCCGCAAGGTTTACGAGGACGACGAGGTACTCGCCTTCCACGACATCAATCCGGTGGCGCAAGTGCATTTCATGCTGATTCCCAAGGAGCATGTGGAATCTCTGGAGCATGTGCAGGATCGCCACCAGATGGTGCTGGGGAAAATGATAATGCTGGCGAGTCGATTGGCCCGCGAGCAGGGCTCGCCGGACGGTTTTCGGACCGTCGTCAATACCGGGCGGATCGGCAGGCAGGATGTATTTCACGTGCATATGCATGTGCTCGGCGGCAAGGATCCGCTGCCGGGAATGATTCAGCGCTCAATATAGCTATTTTGATTCAGGAGTACTAAAGATGGGTTCATTCAGTATCTGGCATTGGCTGATCGTTCTGGTCGTGGTGTTGTTGATATTCGGCACCAAGAAGCTGCGCAACATCGGCTCGGATCTCGGCGGTGCGGTAAAGGGCTTCAAGGATGGCATGAAGACGGCGGATGACGACAAACCGGCTGCAAGGCTGGACGGCGCGAATGCCGCCCAGACATTCGAAGGTGAAGTGAAGGACAAGACCAAGAGCTGATCGGGCGCCTTCTTTCCGGCCGCAGTCATGTTCGATATCGGGGCATCCGAGATTTTCGTCATTGGGGTGGTCGCGCTCATCGTGATCGGCCCCGAGCGGCTGCCGCGCGTGGCGAAGACGCTGGGCCACCTGTTCGGGCGGTTGCAGCGTTATGTATCCGAGGTCAAGTCGGATATCAACCGTGAAATCGAACTGGAAGAATTGCGCGCCCTCAAGGCAACGATGCAGGATGCCGCTCGCACCATAGAGCAGTCCGTCACTTCGCAAGTCAACTACATCGACGGCGAGGTCAAGCAGGCTGGTGCCCAAGTGCAGGAGCAGATCGAGTCGGCGCAGAAGCAGGTCGAATCGGCGGTAGCTCCCGTGACCGGAATCCAGTTGATGCCACCTGTGTCGCCAGTATCGGAAACAACTCCCGAGAGCGCCGGGGAAGCAACGCCCGCCAGGCCGGACGCCCCCGAATCGCGGCCCGCTAACGATAAACCGGTCTGATTTACTGCCGGATCCTTTACCGCTCTTTTCCCCCGATAGATTCCACACCGATGGCCGAGCCCGATTCATTCATGTCGCATCTGATCGAGTTGCGCGATCGGTTGCTGCGTTGCGTGCTCGCATTGCTGCTCGTGTTCATCTGCCTCTTTCCGTGGGCGCGCGACCTGTACGCACTGCTTGCGCAACCGATGATCGCCTCGATGCCAGCGGGCGGACGATTGATTGCGACCGAAGTGACCGCGCCGTTCTTCGTTCCGGTGAAAGTGACGATGATGGCCGCGTTCGTGATCGCGTTGCCTTATTTGCTGTACCAGATTTGGGCATTTGTCGCCCCGGGACTGTATGCGCACGAGAGAAAGCTCGTGGCCCCGCTCATCATCACCAGTACGCTGTTGTTCATCTGCGGCATGGCGTTCGCGTATTACCTGGTCTTCCCGGTGGTGTTCCACTTCATGGTGACGGTCGCACCCGAAGGCGTGGCGGTGATGACAGACATCGGCAAATACCTGGATTTCGTCCTGAGTCTGTTCCTGGCGTTCGGCGTGACTTTCGAGGTGCCGGTAGCGGTGGTGATCCTGGTGCGGATGGGTTTGGTAAACGTCAAGACGTTGAAGGAAATACGTCCGTACATGATCGTCGGCGCCTTCGTGGTCGGCGCGATTTTCACTCCGCCGGATGTGGTTTCCCAGGTCATGCTCGCCGTACCGCTGTGGATACTCTACGAGTTGGGAATCTTCGTGTCGCAATG
>WNFM01089343.1_pt1 | contig 18441 bp, 11 predicted proteins | sample 5400271 | NCBI WGS metagenome assembly WNFM01 (sample SAMN13153352, study PRJNA577476) | soil metagenome | isolation source: 60 cm saprolite on Douglas fir-dominated hillslope | place: USA:California | collected 2013-09-17 | reverse complement strand
ATCCATCCGAGGGGCTTCGCCCCTCGGACTCCCCTGCACGCTCTCTCGCACGCCGCTGCGCCGGCGCGCTCCGGTCGCGTGGCTCACTCGCTATCGCTCGTTCGCGTTCCCTTCGAGTCATTGCCTCGTCACTCATCCGACATCCGATATCCGAGGACTTCGCCCCTCGGACTCCCCTGCACGTTCTCTCGCGCGCCGCTGCGCCCGCGCGCTCCGGTCGCGTGGCTCACTCGCTATCGCTCGTTCGCCTTCCCTTCGAGTCATTGCCTGGTCACTCATCCGACATCCGATATCCGAGGGGCTTCGCCCCTCGGACTCCCCTGCACGTTCTCTCGCGCGCCGCTGCGCCCCCGCGCTCCGTTCGCGTGGCTCACTCGCTATCGCTCGTTCGCCTTCCCTTCGAGTCATTTCCTGACGACAGGGAGCGCGAACGCGGTGATGCTGTCGTCGGCGGTCGGGGCGTCGAGGAATCCTCCGCCCGTCGACGTGATGACGACGTACTGGCGGCCGTCACGCCCGAGATACGTGCTCGGCGTGGCATGCGCGGCGGCGCCGAGCTTGACGACCCAGAGCTCCTTGCCGGTCTTCGCGTCGAACGCGCGGAAGCGGCTGTCGTCGGTGGCCCCGATGAAGACGAGGCCACCCGCCGTGGCGATCGATCCGCCGTTGCCCGGACGTCCGGTCTTCTGCTTCTCAAGCGGCAGCGTGTCGGTGACGCCGAGCGGCACGCGCCAGGCGAACTCGCCGGTGTTCACGTCGATCGCCGTCAGGTTTCCCCATGGTGGCTGCTCGCACATCATGTTCGAGTCCGGGTCCTTGAAGCGGCCGCCGCCCGGCACGTTGCCGTAAGGACCGGTCCCGCCTCCACCTCCGCCGCCACCACGACCTCCCCTTCCACGTCCCGCGGGAGGCGCCTGCTGTTGCGCCAGCTCCGGATCGCCACGGCCGGCCGCCGGCGCGGCAGCCGTTGAGGGCGCCACCGTGGTCGGGCGATCCGCATAGCCCTGGAGCTGTCCGTACTCGCTCGAGTTCACGAACAGGTAGCCGAGCGTGGGATTGAACGACGCGCCGCCCCAGTTCACGCCGCCGTGATTGCCGGGCAACTGCAGGCGCAGCCGGTTGTATCCGACCGGCAGGTAGGGACCGCCGAGCTGCACGCCTTCGATCAGCTTCTTGCACACCGCTTCGAGCTGCGGCGTCACGGTCGCGATATCGGCCGCCGTCATCGTCATGCGCGAGAGCGGTGGCGGCTTCACCGGAAACGGCTGCGTCCTGGCCGTGCGCTCGAGCGGCACCTCGCTCTGCGGCACGGGCCGCTCTTCGACACCGTAGATGGACTTGCCGGTGACGCGATCCATCAGGAATACCAGCCCGCTCTTGCTCATGATCCCGACGGCGGGAATCGTCTTGCCGTCCTTTTTCACGTCGAGCAGGATCGGCGGATTGGCCACGTCGGCGTCCCAGATATCATGGTGCACGACCTGAAAGTGCCACAGGTACTGGCCGGTGTTGGCGTCGGCGGCGACCACGCTGGAGCTGAACAGGTTGTCACCGGGGCGATCGCCGCCGTATCGGTCCGTTGCTGGTGCGCCGAACGGCATATAGACGATCCCGCGCTGGGTATCGACGGTCATGAGACCCCAGACGTTCACGCCCGAGCGGTTCTTCCAGGTGTCGCCGGCCCAGGTGTCGTTGTACGGCTCGCCGGCGCGCGGAACCGAGTGAAAGGTCCACGCCAGTTTCCCGTTGTGCACATCCCACGCGCGCACGTCGCCGGCGGGCCCCAGCGCCGGCCCTTCCTGTGTACGGCCGCCGATGATGATCAGGTTCTTGTACATGATCGGGGGCGAGCTGAGGCCGTCATTGCCGGGGAGTCCCTGCAGGATCTCCGGCGTGTTGAGGTCGACCAGACCTTTCCCGCCGAACGCCTCGTTCGGCTCGCCGGTCATCGCGTCGAGCGAATAGAGCTTCGCGTCGGTCGATCCGAAGACGATCTGCGGCGGGGTGTTCGCGTCCCCGGTGAAGTACTCGACGCCGCGGGTCGACGGACTGCCTGACGGCAGCGGGCACCGCCACTTCTCCTTCCCGGTGATCGGGTCGAGCGCGACGACGCGGCCGTATGGCGTCGACACGTACATGACGCCATGAATCACGAGCGGCGTGGTCTCGCCAGAAGCGAAACCGCCGGCACCCCCGCCACGGCCACCGCGGCCACCTCTCCCTTGAGGTGGCGTATCGCCAGCCGGATCAACGGGCGGGGCCGCAGGCGCCGGCGCGCCCGCCGGCTTCATGTGGTACACCCAGGCCGGCTGCAGCTCGCCGACATTGGCCGGCGTGATCTCCTTGAGCGGCGAGTAGCGTATGCCGCCGGGGTCGTGCCCGTACGTCGGCCACTCACTGGCCACCGGGACGGCGCGGGCCGCGCCGCGCTGCTGGCCGTCCGCCACGTAGGTCCACGCCATCGAGCCCGCGGCGCACACGAACACCGTTACCGCGAGCTTTACCTTGATTTTCGCCATGCGGCATTCTCGTCGGTGCCGCCCCTCCCGCCAACGATGTAACGGTTACAACAAAGCCGGCCGTCTGTCAGAACCCGTACTTGATCGCGAACTGCATGATGCGCGGGTCGCCGCTCGTGTTGGTGACGCGGCCGTTGGTCAGGCTGGTCGACCCAACCTGCACGGTCGGGTTGGCCCAGTTCTCGTGGTCGAAGATGTTGAAGGCCTCGACGCGGAGCTCGATGCGCTTGCCGCCGGACAGGTTGATGTTGCGCGAGAACGAGGCGTCGACGTTCCAGAACGCGGGACCAAACAGGTAGCCCTTCGGCACGTTCCCCCACAACCCGGCGGGGTTCTGCGCGAATGCCGCCAGGTTGAACCAGGCCAGCGACGGGGCGCTGCCGGTGGTCGCCCACACGCGCTGGTCAACGGACAGGTTCGGATCGACGCCCGCCACGAGAATCGGCCGCTGTGGCAGCCCCGTCACGGCCGTGTCACCCGTCGAGGTGGGCGTGATCGGGCTGCCGCTGCGCGCCTGCCAGATGATGCCGGTCTGCCAGTCCCTGGTCACCGTCTTGAGGAAACCGGGACCGATGCCCGGGCTGACGAGCACCGCCGACAGGTTGAAGTTGTGGCGGCGATCCGCGACGCAGGGGCCCTTGTTCGTCGACGCATCCGGGCGCGGGTTGCTGCTGGTGATGTCGGCAATCGGCACCGGGAACTGGTTGTTGATATCGGTCCCCGGCTCACCCTCGTTCGTGCAGGCGCTGAACGTGTAGTTCGTGCTGACGCTCCACCCGTCGGTGAGCCGTCGCTGCAAGCCGAACCGCACGCCCTGATACCAGCCCCTCGCGTTGTCGTAGGTCTGCGCGACGCTATTGACGGCGTAGAAGTTGCCTTCCGTCGGGTTGAGCAGCGTCAACAAGGCCCGCGCCTGGCGGTTGGCGGTCGTGGTATTCGAGCAGGGCCCCGCGGCTGTCAGTCCGAACTGCCCGGCGACGCAGTTGCCCGGTATGTAGATCGCCGGGTTTTCCTCGTAGCCGCTCCAGATGTGTGTGGTCTGATTGCCCATGTAGGTGACGTCGAACATCATGCGCGTCAGGAACTGCCGCTGGTAGGTCACGTTCCACTGGGTCACCTGCATCGGGGTGACGTTGACCGGCATGCTGACGTAGACGCCCTGCGTCGGGAACGTCACGTTCTTCGCGGGGAGCTTGACGGCTTCTCCCTGGTGGAAGTAGGTCGCCAGCGGATCGCCGCCGGGCGTGGTCGCCCAGGGATCCGCGAAGTTGATCGGGCAGCCGTTCCTGTTCGGGACCCCGCACGTGGTCGCCGCGATCGCATTGACCGTGTTGCCGAACGGCGCGTTCAACATGTGATGCGCGTACTGCCACAGCTTGGGGGAGTCGTAGTAGTGCCCGATCCCGGCGCGGATCGTCTGCACGTTGTCCCCCTTCGGATCCCAGACGATGCCGACGCGCGGCGCGAACTGTTTGTAATTGTTGTGGTTGTTCGATCCGTTGTTCGGGAAGCCCGGATCGCCCGCAAACATGAGACCCAGCGGTGCGTTCGGATAGACGACGCTCCTGATGCCCTTGTCGAAGTTCGCCCGGCTGAACGCCGTGGTGAAGCCGTTGGCGTCCTTCGCCGCGAAATACGGCTCCCAGCGGATGCCGTAATTCATCGTCAACTTACGGCTCAGGCGCCACACGTCGCCGAGGTACAAGCCGACCGCGTTGATCGACTGATTGTTGAGCTGCGTGCCGCCCTGGCGGAACGTGGCCGGATACCCGAGCACGAAGTCGGCCATGTTCAGACCGCCGTTGGCGTTGGTCGTCCCGCTCGTCATCAGCCCGCTGAAGCCGAAGTTGCCGTTCGCCTGGAACGTACCGTCCCCGTCGGTATGCGGACGCGTCCACACGCCGCCGAACGAATAACTGTGCGACCCTTTGACCCAGTCGAAGTCCTGCGCGACCGACGGCGTGAGCACATAGAACGCGCCCGTAAACGCGGTGCCGCTCCACCCGGCCGTGCCGCCCGCCAGGAGGTCCTGGCCGTTGCCGCTGGTGTACTGGAAGGTCTTCACGCCGAGCGATGTCCAGGTCGGTACGCCCAGGCCCTGCAGCCGGAGCGTCGACGTGTGCTGGAGCGTCACGCGCGTCGCCGCGAACAAGGTCTGCGACAGCGCCCAGTCGAGGCCGCTGGCCATGGTGGTCATCCGCGCGTCGTTGCCGAGACCGCTGCCACTCATCAGCAGCAGGTTCGGGTTCGCCTTGTCGAACTGCGGCGCGTGGAGGTACTTCGTATAGAACACGCGGCCGAAGACCCGCTGTTGCGGCGTCATCTGGTAGTCCATCCGGCCGATGTACTGCTGCTCGTCGCTGTTGTTCGGAATCTGGAGCACGTAGCGTCCGCAGCCGTCCGGGTCCAGCGCCGGGTCCGGCAGCGGCAGCATGCTCATGAGCTTGAGCGAGATCGGGTTGTAGAGGGCCGGATCGATCTGATTGTTCACGAACGGGGCGCCGAGGGTCCGGGCGGTGCCGCCGCGGCACGCTGCGGACATGATGCGCGTGAAATCACCGCGGCGGACGTCTGCGGTCGGGATGACCTGGTCGCCCGCTGTCGGCGCGATGCGCGTGCTGGTGATCTGGGTGCCGCCGAAGAAGAAGAGCTTGTCCTTGACGAGCGGGCCGCCGAGGGTGCCGCCCGCCTGGTTCCGTTTCAGGCCGTCGTCACGCCCGAGCCCGCCGTTCTGCTTGCGCTCGAAGTAGCGAATCGAGTTGAACCGATGATCCCGCGCGAAGTCGAACAGGCTCCCGTGCAGGACGTTGGTCCCCGACCGGGTGACCGCATTGACCGTGGCGCCAGTCGACATCCCATACCGGGCATTGCGGACGCCGTTCTCCGTCTTGAACTCCTGAAGCGCGTCCGGGAACGGCATCGGGTTGCCCGTGTTGTTCTGCGGGTCGTTGTTGTACCCGCCATCCACGAGATACATCGTGCTGTTGCCGGTACCGCCGGCGACGGAGATCGCGACCGAGTTCGGATACTGCCGGTTGTCGGTCAGGGTGGTGTTCTCCACCGCCGACCCGGACAGCACGATGAGCTGGAGCACGCTGCGACCGTTCAGAGGAAGGCTGACGATCTGTTCCTGGGACACCACCGTACCCAGGTTGACGCTCCGCGTCTCGACCATGTTCGCGTCGGCCTGCACGCGGATCGTCTCTGTCAGGCCGCCCACCTTCATCCCGATGTTCACCGACCGCGTGTCGCCGACGACGAGCACGATGCCTGTCTGCTCAAACGTGCTGAAGCCACTGAGCTTCGATCCGAGCTTGTAGGGGCCAACCGGAAGGTTGGTAAACACGTACTCCCCTTTGTCCCCGGTGATGACGAACCGGGTCATCCCTGTGTCGGTCTGGGTCACCGTCACTTCGACACCCGGCAGGGCGCCGCCGGAATCGTCCAGCACCGTCCCTGACAGCTGAGCGACGGCTACGGACTGGGCGAATCCCCCGACCGGCGCCAGCAGCACCGCTATCCCGAGCACGATCAATCTGCGTCGCAGCATCTTCTCCTCCGAGCCACTGAAACCGGACGGGGTCGCGCTTACAGGTGGGTAACACTAGAGCACAACATGTTCTAATGTCAATACAACATACACGCCATGATTGATCCGGGGGGGGCGAGGCCCCCGGATGAAACTAGTCGTTGCCGGCGATGAGGAATTCGGCGATGTCCCAGTTGCCGGTCCGGGGCATGGGCACGTCTCCGCGGGTCCAGACGTCGAGCAAGTATGGGACACCCGAGGCGATTGCCGTGGTTAGCGCCGCGGGAAGGTCATCGGGTTCCTCGACGCGGGCCGCCTCGATGCCGAAGGCCTTCGCCAGCATCACGAAGTCGGGGTTGTAGGGCGCACCGTCCGGCGTCGTGAACTCGGTCGCGTAGGCGTTGTTGAAATAGGTGGTCCCCACCGTCCGGATGGTCGAGAAGCAGAAGTTGTTGAAGAGGACCCAGACGACCGGAATCCCGAGCTCGACCGACGTCGTCAACGCCCCGACGACCGACAGGAATCCGCCGTCTCCGACGAGACAGAGCACCGGCTTGTCCGGCGCGGCGATCTTGGCCCCGATCGCCGCCGCCGGGGCGAACCCCATCGTGGCCATCCCGCCGCTCGTGAGGAACGTCCGCGGCTGCCGCGCGATCAGCTGCTGCCCCGCGCCGTTCTTGTTCCAGCCGACGTCGGTGACGAAGATCGTGTCCGCCGGGGCGACCTTCGAGATTTCGTGCAGGAGCCGGGCCGGATGAATCGGCTTGCCGGCATTGCGCTGCTCCACGGCGAGCTCGCGCTGCCACTCCTCTTTTCTCATGGCGATCGCCGCCACGCGCGTCGCGTTCGGCTTGACCGGCCGCGTGCGGAGCGCGCCGGCCAGCTCCCGCAACGTCGCCTTCGCGTCGCCGACGATGCCGACGTCCACCGGATAGATCTTGCCGATCTCCTGCGGATCGATGTCGATCTGGATCAGCTTCGACGGCGGGATCGCGAAGGTGTACTTCGGGTTCCACGAGCTGCAGTCCGCCTCGCCGAAGCCCGTGCCCACGGCGAGGATGACGTCCGCGTGCCGCGCCGTTTCATTCGCGACCCGTGTGCCCCAGATGCCGGTCATCCCGAGGGACAGCGCGTGGTCTTCCGGGAAGACCCCCTTGCCCATCAGCGTGGTCGCGACCGGGATGGCGAGGAGCTCGGCGACCTGCCGCAATTCCGGCGAGGCTTCCGACAGCATGGCCCCGTTGCCGACGAAGAGGACCGGGGTGGAGGCCCCCGCGAGGAGGTCGGCCGCCGCGGCGATTCCGGCGGGGTCTCCGGCGGTCTTGCCGAAATTCGGGCGCCGCGCGACGGTCACCGGTTCGACGGTGATCTGCTGGGAGAAGACATCCATCGGCACGTCGAGCAGCACCGCGCCGGGCCGCCCGGTCTGCGCGACATTCAGGGCGCGCGGCATCACGTCCGGCAGGTACTCGGCGTCGTCGATGCGCCAGACGCGTTTCGAAAACGGACGGTAGATGTCTCCCTGCGACGCGTCGGCGTGGAAGCGGATGCCCTGGTGCGGCTCGCGCGCGTGGTGATACGACGGGGTGTTGCCGCAGATGACCACCATCGGCGTCGAGTCGGCCGCGGCGCTGATGACGCCGGTGATCGCGTTGGTCATGCCTGGCGACAAGTGGACGTTGACGACCGCGAGCCGGTGGGAGACGCGGAAATACGCATCGGCCGCGTGTGCGGCCTGCTGTTCGTGGCGGAACGAAATGTACTCGATGCCCAGTTTGTGGCAGGCATCGATCAACGCGTAATTCGTGTGGCCGCACTGGCCGAAGACCTTGGTAACGCCCTCCTGCTGGAGGCAGCGGGCGATGAACATCGCTCCAGTCATCTCAAGCTCCTGCGCGCTTACGCGAGATTCAACGTGATGAGCCGCTCCTCGGTCATCTCCTGCATCGCGTACCTGGGCCCTTCGCGCCCCAGGCCGCTCTGCTTGACGCCGCCAAACGGCATGAGATCGACGCGGCTGCTCGACGCGTCGTTGATGTGGACGAGGCCGACGTGAAGGCGCCGGGCCGCGGTCAGGACCCGCGTCACATCCTTGGAAAAAATCCCCGCTGCCAGGCCGAACGGCGTCGCGTTGACCTGCGCGATCGCCTCGTCCAGGGATGTGTAGGGGATAATCGCCAGGACGGGCGCGAAGATCTCTTCGGACACGACCCGCATCGACGCGTCGACGTCCGCGAGAATCGTCGGGTACATCAGGGGCCCGTCGCGCCGGCCGCCGTGGACCAGCGTCGCCCCGGCGCCGACCGCGTCACGGACCCACGATTCGGCGCGGACGGCCTCGCGCTCGCTGATCATCGGCCCGACGTCCGTGCGCGGATCGTGCGGATCACCGACGCGCAGCGCGCAGACGGCGCGCACGAGGCGCTCGCGGAAGGGCGCGTCGACGTCGCGATGGACGAACAGCCGCTGGGTCGACGTACAGACCTGGCCGGCGCGGCGGAAGGCCGACGCCGCGCATCTGGCCGCGGCTCGATCGAGGTCGGCGTCTTCGCACACGATGGTCGGCGAAATGCTGCCCAGCTCGAGCAGGATCGGCCGCAGGCCGACGCGATCGCGCAGCCAGGTGCCCACGCGGGTACTCCCCGTGAAGGTGTAGAAGCTGATGTCGCGGTGCTCGGCCAGCCAGGGTCCCACGACGGCGCCGTCCCCGTGCACGAGACTCACGTGGCCGGATGGGAACCCGGCCTCCAGCAGCAGCTCGAAGAACCGGGTCGCCGTCAGCGGCGTGACCTCCGAGGGCTTCACGACGACGGTGTTTCCGGAGGCCAGCGCGGGGGCCACCTTGTGCACCACCATGTTGAGCGGTGAATTGAACGCTGTGATCCCGCAGACGACGCCGCGGGGAACCCGAATCGTAAAGGCCATCCGGTGCGCCTGGCCGGGCGCCCCGTCGATCGGGACCATCTCTCCAACCAGCCGCTTCCCTTCCTCGGCGGAGACGATGAGCGTCTGCACCGCGCGCGCGACCTCCGCGGCGGCGTCGGTGATGGGCAGCCCGCCTTCCGCGGTAATCAGCGCCGCGAGCTCGTCGCGATGCCGCTCGACCAGGGCCGCCGTCGCCTGCAGGCAGGTGTAGCGCTGCTGAGGGTCGAGAGGAGACGCCAGGAAGGAGTGCCGCGCGGCGGCGACCGCGGCGGCGACCTGCGCCCGTCCGGCACATTCGACCGAGCCGATCACCGCGCCCGTGTATTTGTCGACGACCGCGAGAGGCGGCTCGGTGCCGGCCTGCCAGCAACCGCCGATCAGGAGCCGGGCGTGAACGCCTCCACCCGCCGTCATGCGCGCTCCCTACTCACCGGCGGCACGACCGGGATCAGATGACGCCGCTCGCGCGCAGGCGGTGTTGTTCGTCGCAGGAGACTCCGAGCGCGCCGTACAGCGCCGGGTTGTCCTGGCCGAGCTCCCCGCCGGCCCACCGGATCTCGCCGGGGGACTCGGACAGGCGCGGGACGACGTCGTGCATGCGCACGCCGCCGGAGCCGTTGGGCACGTCGACGGTCAGCCCGCGCGCCTGCCAGTGCGGATGCGACTCGATATCGGCGATCGTCTGCACGGGCACGGCGGTCAGCTGGTTCGCCTCGATGATGGCGACGTTTTCCGCGAGCGTGCGCGCGTCGATGGCGCGCGCGATTTCCTCGTCCAGCTCGCGCGTGTGCACGACCCGCGCGCCGTTGGTCGCAAACCGCGCATCCTCGAGCAGGCCCTCGAGCCCGTAGCTGCGGAGGAACCGCTCGGCCATTTTCGGCGTCGACCCGCTCACCGCGATCCAGTAGCCGTCCGCCGTGCGGTAGCATCCCCGCGGGCCGGCGTTGCGCGACCGGCTGCCGTCGCGGTGCCGGAGGCTGCCGTTGGCGGCGTACTCGGCGGACAGCGGGCCGAGCAGCGAGAACAGCGATTCGAAGAGGGAGAGGTCGATCACCTGGCCCGCCGCTCCGTGGGCGTCCCGGTGATGTAAGGCGAACATGATGGCGTTGCTCGCATAGAGGCCCGAGACGCTGTCGGCGAGGGGAAAGCTCGGCACGATCGGCGGGCCGTCGGGTTGGCCGTTCATCTCGGCGAAACCGCTAGCCGCCTCCACCAGCGTGCCGAATCCCGGACGGCCGCTGTCGGGTCCGGTCTGCCCCCAGCCGGAAATCCTGAGCAGGATCAGGCGCGGATGCCGTGCGCGCAGGGTACCCCAATCGAGCCCGAGCCGCTCGAGCGTCCCGGGGACGAACGATTCCATCAACACGTCGAACTGCGGCAGCATGCGCAGCAACAGATCGCGCCCTTCGGGGGACTTCAGGTTCAGCGTGACGAACCGCTTGTTGCGCGCGTACACCTGCCACCAGAGCGCCTGGCCGGCCGACGTCCAGTGCCGCAGCGGATCACCGGTCCCGGGCTGTTCGACCTTGACGACCTCGGCGCCAAAATCCGCCAGCAGCATGCCCGCGACCCCGCCGGCCACCATGCGCGACAGATCGAGAATCCGGATTCCCTCGAGCGATTTCATGGGCGCGGCCACAGAGTATACTTGTCAGGATAACAATACAAGTCAATGCCGAAGGGCGGAGTTGCTATGCTCGCTGCCGTGTCCAAACCCACCGAAGGCCGCCGGATCGAGATCGGAGGGACCGCGGGGCGTCGTGAAAACCGTATCGTCCCCTTATACCACCAGGTGGAACAAGTCATCCGGCATCGGATCGCCACGCGGGAATACCGATCCGGCCTGCAAATCCCTTCGGAACACGAGCTCGGGCGCGAGCTGAAGGTCAGCCGCGTGACGATTCGCGAGGCGCTGCGCGAGCTCGTCCGGGAGAACCTGCTCGTCAAGGTCCAGGGCAAGGGCACGTTCGTATCCCTCGATCTGCCCAAGGCCCTTCAGCCGATCAAATACAACGGGTTTCTCGAGGATTTGTACCAGCGGGTGCTGCAGCTCGAGGTCGTCAGCGTCGACATGGCTCGGGCGGCGGTCACCGACAAAGTGCGCGCGGTCCTCCACCTCCCGGCCACGGTGACGGAGATCGTGCAGATCAAACGTTGCCGGCACGGGCAGGGGGAGCCCTTCTCGTTCACGGTGAACTATCTCCCCGTCGAAATCGGCTCGCGCGTCGACCCGGCCGTGCTCAAGACCGTGCCCCTCAACACGGTGTTCGAGCGCGACCTGAAAATTCCCGTGGTGCGCGCCGAAGAAACGGTCGAAGCGGCGCCCGCGAACCCGGAGGTCGCGGAACAACTCGGCATCCCGGTGCTCTACCCGGTGATGCACGTCACCCGCGTGATGTTCACCGATGGCAACCGGGCGTTCGAGGTCGTCGAGACCTTCTACCGCGCCGACAAGTACCACTATTCGGTGAACCTGAGCCGGGTCAAGCGCAACGGCAAGTGGACGTGGAGCCACGATGCGCGCAAGCCCAAGGCCGAGGCCAGACGGCGCAAGACTGCGCGGGGCACGCGGTCGCGGCGCGCGAACTGATCGGCGTTCGGCGGCGCTACTTCAGCGGCGAAAAGTCTGTCGGGTTCAGGAAGACCGATTCCGCCTTGGCCACGATGCGCCCCGCGGCTTCGGACTCCGCCTTGACCTTCTGCCATTCAGGATCGGCGCTGAACGCGGCCCAGTTCTTCCGGGCTTCCTCGCGGCTCGGATGCTCCAGGATGTAGACGAGCGTCGTATCGGCCGTCGGCCCTTCGAGCGGCGTCCAGTAGCCGATGCTCTTCATGTTGTGCCCGTCGAAGATCCGCCGCGTGTGGTCCCGGAACCGCGCCAGCACGTTCGGGAGCTTTCCCTCGGTCGCCGTGTAGGTCCGAAGCTCGTACACATGCCCCCCCGCCATCGACGTCGCCTGGGCCGCCACCACCGGGGCCGATGACACCCGCCCGACCGCATACCCCGTCAACAAAAGCGCCACTGCCGCCAGAAGTCTTGTCCTCATGGACGGGTATTCTACCTTTGAAACTTTCCTGTCTCCGCGGGGTTCTTCTTCTGAGTGAGCGGCCCGAGACGTCCCTGGCATGACCGACGTCCCGCAGTTTGAGGCGTTCGTCCGGAGGTATCAGGACATGGTCTACGGCACCGCGGTTCGGCTGCTCGGCAGCCCGGCGGAAGCGGAAGACGCCGCGCAAACCGTGTTCCTGAAGGCCTTCCAGCGGTTCGACGAGGTCGGCGCGAGCCCGGCCGCGCCCGGATGGCTGAAGACGACGACGCGGCACGTCTGCCTCAACCACCTCTCGCGCTACCGCGCGCGCTGGCAGTTCTTCAGCGAGCTGACACGGGCGGACGGCCGCGATTACGCCGACTCGCTGGTGTCGCCCGTGTCCCACGCGCTGGACCTGGAGCAGGCCGAGGTGCGGGAGGAGCTCGAACGGGCGCTCAGGGCGCTGCCCGACCACCAGCGGGTACCGCTCGTGCTGTTTCACTTCGAAGAGATGAGCTACCAGGACATCGCCGGCGCGCTCGGCGCGGCGCTGGGCAAGGTCAAGACCGACATCCATCGAGGACGCGAGGCGCTGAAGCGCCTGCTGCCGGNNCGCGCATGAACCCGGACACCTCCGCCAAGGCTTCGGCGTCCGGGGACGATCTCGAACGCCTCGTGCACGGCGAGCTGCGGCGGCTGCCGGCGCCGCGGGCGCCGCACTCGCTGCTGACGCGGATCATGGCGGCCGTGGAAACGTCGCCGGCGCGGCCCTGGTACACGCGCGCCTGGGTCACGTGGCCCGCGGGCTGGCAGGCGATCTCGATCGCGGCGGTGGTCCTGCTCGTCATCGGCGCCGCGATGCTCGGTCCGCGCGTCCAGGCCGTGTCGTCGAGTGCGTTCGCCGACATTCAGGCCTTCGCCGGCGGCGTGTCCGACGCGGCGCCGGTCGAGACCACCGCGACGAGCGCGCGGATCCTGTGGCGCACGCTGCTCGAACCGCTCGCCACCTACGCGCTCGTCGTCGTCGTCCTCATGTTCCTGGCATGCGCCGTGTTCGGCACGGCGTTGAATCGCGTGGTCATCGAAAGGGCTGAACAGAGATGAATCGAATGGGCGCAACCGTCGCCATGTCATGGCTCGCCGGAATGGCGGCCTTCACTCCGCCGGTGTCGGCGCAGGCCCCCGCCGGGGCTTCCGCGCGCACGCAGGTGGTGGAGACACCCGCGGTGCAAGTCGAGGTGGGCGATCGGGTCCACTGGGGATATCCGGTCGTCCGCATCGGGCAGGGGTACACGCTGAAGGCCGGAGACGCCGCGCGCAACGTCACCGTGATCTTCGGCGATGCCATTATCGAAGGGCGCGTCGATCGCGACGTGGTCGTCGTGCTGGGCAGCGCGCAGCTCACGAGTACCGCGGTCATCGACGGATCGCTGGTGGTCGTCGGCGGCCACGTGCAGGCGGCGCAGGGGGCGCAGGTCCACGAGGATCTCTTCGTGGGCGGCGGCGGGCTGGATGCGCCGGCGGGCTTCTCGCCGGGAGGCCACTACGTCGGGATCGGATCCACGGCGCTCGACGCGTCGTTCCGGAACATCGTGCCGTGGCTCACGCGCGGCCTGTTGTGGGGCCGGCCCATCGTCCCCGGACTGTCGTGGGTCTGGACCATCGCCCTCGCCTTCTTTCTGATGAACCTGCTGCTGGGCGTCGTGTTCGACGCGCCGGTCAAGGCCGCGTCGGTGACGCTTCGCGCGACGCCCCTGTCGGCATTCATGAGCGGCCTGCTCGTGATGCTGCTCGCCGGGCCGGTCTGCCTGCTGCTGGCGGTATCGGTCATCGGGCTCGCCGTGGTGCCCTTCGTCATGTGCGCGCTGCTCATCGCGACCGTGCTCGGCAAGATCGCGTTCGCGCGGTGGATCGGCATGAGCGTCGTGCACCAGGACGACCTCGACAACCGGTCGCTGTCGATGCGCTCGTTCCTCATCGGCTCCGCGATCATGTGTGTCGCGTACATGATCCCCGTGGTCGGCTTCGTGACGTGGGCGATGGCGGGCGTGTTCGGCCTCGGCGCCGCGACTCAGGCGTTCTTCAGCGCCTATCGGCGGGAGCACCCGAGGCCGCCGCGCAGCGTCAAGTCTTCCGCCCCCGAGGCGGCGCCCGCGCCGTCGCCGGCGGCGTCCGAGGGGCCGTCACCGTCGGTGGCCTACGCGAGCGGGATGCCGGCCGCCACGGAGGAACCGCTGTATGCGGCCGTGGCCGCGCCCGCCGGGCCGGCCCCGGCGCGAGGGGCGTCCGAGCTCGTGATGCTGCCGCGCGCGGCGTTCATGGACCGCCTCGCGGCCTTCGGCCTCGACGTGATTCTCATCGTCATCGCGGTGCAAGTGCTGAATTTCGATCGCGAGTGGGTGCGGGTCGCCTTCATCCTGGCGCTCGCCTATCACGTCAGCTTCTGGACGCTGAAGGGCACGACCCTCGGCGGCATCATCTGCCAGCTCCGCCTCGTGCGGACCGACGGCGCGCGGGTCGGCTTCCCGGACGCGCTCATCCGCGGATTGACCGGCATCTTCTCGCTGTCGGTCTTCGGCCTCGGGTTCCTGTGGATCCTCAGGGATCCCGATCGGCAGGCGTGGCACGACCGGGTCGCGGGGACTTACGTCGTGAAGGTCCCGCGCGACTGGCCGCTGTAAACAGAGCCCACGGATCTCCGCCACGGACGACACGCATCCCACGGATCCCTTCAGCCACGGATCGCACGGGTCACCCTGATCTCTTCACACTTGGAGAACGTCGGACACGATCCGACGGTCGGCGATATCAGCGCTCCGCGATCGCATTCTCTCGGAAGTCCTTGCGATATATCTGAATCCGATGGCCCGGAAGATGATGCCGAGCGGATTCTGCGGCTGCCGACAAAGTAGTGCCGAGGATCGCGGTTTCCGTGCGTTCCGCGCAACCAGCGGCAGATCGTTCCGTGTGTTCCGTGGCTCGGCCTGCCTTCCTATATAATCCCGGCGTCAATCCCGCAATCCCCTGGAGATCACGTTCATGAAGCAATCTCGCCTGTTCGCCGCAGGAATGGCCGCGGCCCTTGCGTTTGGCGGTCAGTCGCTCCTCGGCCGCGGGGCCCAGTCCGGATCGGCGGCCGGCCCGGCCGGGCCGTTCGACTCGCTGCACTGGCGGCAGATCGGTCCGGCGGCGATGTCCGGCCGCATCTCGGACATCGCGGTCTACGAGGCCAACACCAATATCTGGTACGTCGGCACCGCGCACGGCGGCGTGTGGAAGACGACCAATAGCGGCACCACGTTCGAAGCGCAATTCCAGGATCAGGGGCTGATGTCGATCGGCGACATCGCGGTCTCGCAGAGCAATCCCGACCTCGTCTACGTGGGCACCGGCGAATCGAACAACCGCCAGAGCACCTCCTGGGGCGACGGCGTCTACAAGTCGACCGACGGCGGCAAGACGTACACGAACATCGGTCTCAAGACCTCGCGCCACATCAACCGCATCGTCATCGATCCGCGCAACAACGACGTCGTGTGGGTCGCCGCCACCGGACCGCTCTTCGGCCCCGGCGGCGAGCGGGGGATCTTCAAGACGGCCGACGGCGGCAAGAGCTGGAGGCAGACGCTGAAGGTCGACGACGACACGGGCGCCAACGACCTGGTCATCGACGCGTCGAACGACAAGATTCTCTACGCCTCGACCTATCAGCGCCGGCGCACGTCGTGCTGCATGAACGGCGGCGGCCCCGGCAGCGGCATCTGGAAGTCCACGGACGGCGGCGACACGTGGACGCGGCTCAAGGCCGGCCTCCCCGAAGGCTCGCTCGGGCGCATCGGGCTCGACGTGTATCGCAAGCGCCCCAACATTCTTTATGCGGAGATTGAGGGTCCGGCGCCCGCGGGCGGACGCGGCGCGGGCGGCGGCGGGGGCCGAGGTGCGGGAGGGGCGCCGGGTGCGGGAGGCGCGCCGGGCGCGGCGGGCGCGGCAGCCCCGGCCAGTGAGGAGACGCCGGCCCAGGCGGCGGGCGGCGGTGGCGGCGGGCGCGGCCTGGCGATCGGCGTGAACACCACGGCCACCGGGCTCTACCGGTCGGATGACGCGGGCGCCACGTGGCGCAAGGTGAACAACAACAACGTGCGGCCGATGTACTTCAGCCAGGTGCGCATCGATCCGAACGACCCCGACGTCGTCGTGATGGGGGGCGTCGACCTGCAGATGACCACCGACGGCGGCAAGTCCATCAATACGGCGGCGGCCTCGGCGATCCACTCCGATCACCACGCGATCTGGATCGATCCCGCGAACTCCAACCACATGCTGATCGGCAACGACGGCGGCCTCGCGCAGACGTGGGATCAGGCGAAGACCTGGCTCTTCTTCCCGAACCTGCCGGTCGGCCTCTTCTACCACGTGAGCGTGGACATGGACACGCCGTTCAACGTCTGCGGCGGCATGCAGGACAACTACGACTGGTGCGGCCCGAGCCAGGTCCGCGGCGCCGCCGGCATCGCGAACTACAACTGGACCACGATCCAGGGGGGTGACGGGTTCGTCGTGCTCCAGGACCCCAAGGACAACCGCGTCATCTACAGCGAGTCGCAGGACGGCAACGTCGTCCGGGTCGACCGCGTGACGGGCGAGACGATGAGCATCCGCCCGCAGCCACCGCAGGGCGAGCCGGCGTACCGGTTCCAGTGGGACACGCCCATCGTCATCTCGCCGCACGACGCGGCGGTCGTGTATATCGCCGGCAACAAGGTGTTCCGCGCGCCGGACCGCGGCCTCACGTTCACCGCGATCAGCCCGGACCTGACGACCGGCGAAGACTCCGACCGCGAGAAGATCGTCACGATGGGACTCAAGGGCAGTGACGTCACGATCGCGAAGAACGACGGCATCGTGTCGTTCGGCACGATCGTCGCGCTCGCGGAATCGCCGAAGATGCCGGGGCTGCTCTACGCGGGCACCGACGACGGCCGGCTCCAGGTGACGAAAGACGGCGGCAAGAACTGGACGGACGTGTACGGCAAGCTGCCGAACAAGCCCATGGGGGGCTACGTGTCGCGGATCGCGCCGTCGCGCTTCGACGCGGGCACGGTCTACGCCACGATCGACGACCACCGCCAGAACAACTACGAGACCTACATCTACGCGAGCAAGGACTTCGGCCAGACGTGGACGTCGCTGAACGGCAACCTGAAGGGCGAGGCCATCAAGACGATCGCGGAGGACCTGAAGAACCCGGACGTGCTGTACGTGGGCGCGGAGACGGGCCTGTTCGTGTCGACCGACCGCGGCGCGTCCTGGACGCGGCCGAAGTGGAACCTGCCGACGGTCCGCGTGGACGAGATCACCATCCACCCGCGCGACAACGCGATCGTCCTCGCGACGCACGGCCGCGCCCTCTGGGTGCTCGATCACATCGAGCCGATCCAGGAGCTCGCGACTGCGCAGAAGACTGAGGCGAAGCTCTTCTCGACAGCGCCCTCGTCGATGTTCCGGCGGCCGGCGCGCGATCGCAATTACGAGTTCTGGGGCAACCAGGTGTTCTACGGCGAGAACCCACCGCAGGCGGCGCAGATCTCGTACTTCGTCAAGAACAAGCCGAACGACGTGAAGCTCAAGATCACGGACGCGGGCGGGCGCGAGATTCGCGAGATCGCGATTCCGGCGGCGGCCGTCAGGGCGGGCATCAGCTCGGCGTGCTGGGATCTGCGTGTCCAGCCGATTCCGGCGGCGGACCTCGGAGGTGCGCGGAGTGGCCGGGGCGCAGGAGGCGCGCAGGGCGCCGGCGGCGGCGCGCAGCCCGCGGCGGATCCGTTCGGATTCGGGTGCGGCGGCGGCGGCGGTGGTGGTGGTGGTGGCGGCTTCGGCGGCGCTACACCGTCGCGCTCCTCGTCGACGGCAGGTCGGTCGAGACCAAACCGCTCCCCGTGACCGGCGCCCCCGACGTCGTCCTGACCGACGCGCAGCGCAAGCAGCTCTTCGACATGAGCCTGGAGATGCACGAGCTCCAGAAGCGGACGACCGACGCGGCGACCGGCCTGGCGTCGCTGAACCGCCAGCTGACCCAACTGTCGACCGACATGGCCGGCAAGACCGACATCCCCGCGGACGTCAAGGCGGCCTTCGAATCGTTGAAGGCCGACGCGGCGGCGATGACGCCGAAGCTGCCCGTCGGCGGCGGCGGGGGCGGGCGTGGCGGGGGCGGCGGCCGCGGCGGCGCGGACCCGAGCGTGGTCGGCAAGATCGCCCAGGCCAAGAACGGCATGTCGGGCGGCATGTGGCCGACCTCGGTCACGATGAAGGCCTACGCGGACGCGAAGGGGGACACGCCGAAGGCGCTGTCGGATGCGAATGCGCTGTTCGCCCGCGCGGCGACGGTCGGCACGTCGGTCGCGAAGTACAACCTGAAGCTGGACGCGCCGAAGCCGGT
>WNFM01234804.1_pt1 | contig 18449 bp, 15 predicted proteins | sample 5400271 | NCBI WGS metagenome assembly WNFM01 (sample SAMN13153352, study PRJNA577476) | soil metagenome | isolation source: 60 cm saprolite on Douglas fir-dominated hillslope | place: USA:California | collected 2013-09-17 | reverse complement strand
AAACGTAGGCCTTCCAGGGCTAGGTACTGGTTGACATACTGGATCTCAGGAATGATCGGGGACATTAACTCGGCCAGGCCACCATGAGCAATAATCTTAACCGTACTCTCCTCGGTTACCCCTGGGATCTCCTTGCGTAAGCGGCTAATCAAGCCCTGCACCAGGCCCACGTGCCCGAAGATGATACCCGACTGCATATTCTCTATCGTGTTTTTGCCCAGGGCCGAACGAGGCGGGGTCAGATCCACACGATAGAGACGCGAGGCAGCACTGCTCAAAGCTTCAGCAGAGATAACCAGTCCAGGCGCGATAGCTCCGCCTAAGAAATCACCCTCCGCTGAAATCACATCGAAGGTAGCGGCAGTACTAAAGGAGATCACGATAGCAGGACCACCATACAGGTGATAAGCCGCCAGGGTAGTAACAATACGATCAGAGCCAAGTTCCCAGGGGTTATCGATGAGAAGCTTTATCCCCAGGTCCAGGGTATAGTCTATGACAAACGCTTCCTTGCCGCAATAACGGTAAGCCAGTTCCTGAAAGACCGGTGTAAGCGGCGGCACAACGCTCGACATGATAATATCGTCAATATCTGTGAGCTGATAGCCTGCATGGCTCGCCAGGTCGCTGAGCACCATAGCGTATTCATCCGTTGTGCGCTGGCGCGCTGTTGATACCACCCAATGGTGATTCATGGTGTCGCTGTTATACAGACCAAACTTGATATTGCTATTGCTGATATCGATAGCAAGCAGCATACATAGTTCCCCTTCCCTTTACCCTTAGAGAGATCTAGGCACCGCAGGATTAAGCAATATGTTGCACGCTAGCCGCGTATTGTTTCAATAGCGCGGCAATCATAAAGGGATCACCATATGACGCGTCGGTGACGACGGTGACTTCACTATCGGTACGCGCATCAATAAAGGCCAGCGAAGTAGGTGTGCGCATACGCTTGCGCCGCCAGCGCATACCGGAAGCGGTAAAACCACGACCGGCAACAAAACCTATCAGATTATCGCCTGCATGCGAGCGCGTGTCTATAGAAGCGCTATCGGTGGAACGTTCAGGAGGAGGAGCAGCGCCCCGCGCAGTGACATGACGTACATGGGTCAGCGGTACATAGATAATTTTTTCTCCCTCTTGTTTGACAAAAGCTTCGGGAGTGATAACAATGACATGCTTCTCTAAGTTGCGCAAGCGGCTTACATCGATGATCAATGCCCAGAGACTCCCCAGACCGGTAAAAAGCAGAATACCCAGCAGAATAGTGCTAAAGATAGCAGGTCCTGTACCACGCTGGTAATTGTAGGGAATCATAATAAAGGCCAGCACAGTAAATAAGCCCATGCCCAGGATAATACCGAGAATCCAACCTGCAATTCCAAGAATAACTTTATCGCGCCCCAGTGGCAACACAACCCAACCATGGGGCGCCTCGGCAGACGTCCTCGCCTGCTCGAGTATTTCAGACGAATCCATAAAAAACTCCTCCTCCCAGGGTTTGGCTCCGATGTATTACATTAAAGATACTATATACTATGCACTTGTTTCCAACAACCTCTCTATCTAAGCCCCTTCCTTCAAAGAGATTGGATGGGCCGAGGTACCTCATCATATTCCCTTTGGCTTCCACGGCAATTTTTCTCAGGCCCGTCCTAACATTTCGGGTCTGTCCCAACATTTATGGTACAATACAAGCATACAATATGTGGTGGTGGAATGTGTGGCCCATAGGCCACACATTCCACCACCACACCCCAAAACCATGAGCCGCGCCGCAGTCGCGGCGAGTCACGGCAACAGCGGAATGAGCCCAAACGAACAAAGGAATATTACGAATTGACGGAGTATTGTAGGGGGCGCCATGGATGATTGGATACGCACTGCGGCAGAGACAGCAGCACGTCAACTTCTTCTACGCTATAAAGAAGAGCACCCGCAATGGCAAGATGATAAAACGCCGCTTGATAGCCTGGCAAACTGGCTGGGTATCGAGGTTGAGACCTTCCATCCCAACGACTACCCGGCAGGCACCTATGGCTTTCTGGAGCCTGGCGAAGACCTGATCTGGCTCTGCCGCGACCTGTCTGCACCATTGCGGCGTTTTACCCTGGCTCACGAGTTGGGACACGCCGTCTTGCATCACGGCACCGGTAGCGAGAAGAGGTGGTACCGGGTCACTAGCATTACAGCGGAAGAACCTCTTGAGGATGAGCCGTGCCAGCAGCCAGATGTACAGGAAGAGGTCCCTGGACCGCACGAGTTAGATACGTTTGAAGACGTGCTGGGCATCGGCATGACCTATGATCCGCGCAGTGAACGGGAACTGGCGGCTAATATTTTTGCTGCGGAACTTCTCATGCCCCTGGAACGGGTACAGACCCTCTATCTTGATCAGAACATCACCCCCAGCACGCTCACCAGTATCTTCGACGTGTCCAATGCTGCCATGCTCAATCGCCTGGTAGGGCTGTTGTCTCAGATTGGGCCTCCAACCAGTCAAACACCAGCAGAGGAAATACAGGCGGGACAGCCAGAAATAGAGCACCCGCGAGAAGTACCCCCACAGAAAAGACTATACGATGAGTTCCAGCAGGCAGCGATTGAGGCAGCCACACCAGCCTTGATCGTGGCAGGCCCGGGCAGTGGTAAGACCAGTACACTGATTGGGCGTGTAGAATACTTGATAGCCAGCCAGCATGTAGATCCAGGACATATCCTGGCATTGACCTTCTCGCGTAAAGCAGCGCAGGAAATGGAAGCGCGCCTCCAGGCCTCAACGCCCGCAACGACGAAGAGTACACCCATGGTAAGCACCTTTCATGCCTTTTGCGCCAATGTACTGCGCAGCTATGCCGGTCTCGTAGGCTTACGACCGGATTTTGCACTGATTGATGAGACCGAGGGCTATTTTTTACTGCGCCAACTAACAAAGGATATGCAGCTATACCACTACCGCAACCTGTTCTCACCTGCATCCTACTTTCCCGATTTCTTGAAGGCCATTTCACGCGCGAAAGACGAGCTGGTTACACCCGAACGCTATCATCAGCTAGCAGAGGCTATGCTGGAGCAGGCGCATGATGAAGAGGCGGAACAGCATGCCAGAAGGGCGCTCGAGGTTGCCTCTATCTATGCCCTCTATGAAGAAGGTTTACAGCGGCGCGGAGACGTCGACTTCGGTGGGCTGATTATGCTGACAGTGCGCCTGTTTGAGCAATACCCTGAAGTGTGCTACGAACAACGCCAGCACTTCCAGCATATCCTGGTAGATGAATTCCAGGACATCAACCGGGCCAGCGGCGTATTGCTGCGCCTGCTGGCAGGCGCAGAACGCCAGGTCTGGGTCGTCGGAGATGCGAATCAAGCTATATATGGCTTCCGGGGCGCTTCCCCGGCCAATATCACCAATTTCCAGCAAGACTATCCGGCAGCGCTTGTGCTGCCACTCAGCCGCAACTATCGTTCGCGGCCCGATATTGTACACCTGGCCGAAGCGTTTCGCTGGCGACAATTGGAGTTGGGCACAGAAACAGAAGTGATCACCAGTCAGCCTGCCCGGCTGACGCATCCCGATACATATGTGACCCTGGCCGAAGCGGCAGATAACGCCAATGAGCTAGCCGGATTGATCCAGGACATTCGCCGTAAACATGCCCAGGGCTTTGCCTATGGTGATATGGCTATCCTCTGCCGTACCAGGGCGCGAGCCAATAAAATTAAGCGAGCATTGTTAGACGCGGGACTGCCTATTATTGAGGAAGTCAGCCTGCTCAACCAGCCCCATATCAAAGACCTGATCTCCATCTTGTTACTCCTGACCGACGCCAGCGGCATGGGTATCCTGCGTGCAGCCCACCAGAGAGACCATGCCCTCAGCCAGAGCGACCTCGAAGCTTTGCTATTGGCCGCGCGCGAACAGGAACGCACACTTGGTTCATTGATTACCAGCGGCGAAATACCTCCTCAGGTGAGTACAGCAGGCCGCCACTCCCTCATGCGCCTGGCAAATATATTACAAAACCTTTTTCGATCTACCCCGAACACATGGTCGCTGCTGGCTCAATACCTCTTCGTTGAGACATCGATCATTCGTGACCTGTTACAGACAAGCAACGAGGGGCAGCTTAGCATCGTCCTGGCCGACTACACCGAATTCCTGCAACTGACCCGCCGCTATGACCAGCAACAACAGGCACACCATGCCCAGCTCGTTCAACAAGCCGAGGAACGCGGAGAAAAGCCTGCACCCGCCCTGACCATCCAGGAGCAGTGCCAGGGCTTATTGGATTACTTGCATGTCATGTTAAGCCTGGGTCAGGACGGTAGCCACCGCCAGCAAAGCACAGGTGGCAACGATACAGAGGACGCCGATGTGCTGCACGTGATGACAGTACATGCCAGTAAGGGACTGGAATTTCCCGTTGTTTACCTACCGGGCCTGATCCAGCGCAATTTCCCTTTACAAAAGCAGTATAATCCTGTACCGATCCCTGCAGGTATGCTAGCAGCCACAAGCGCGGACATAGATGTTCACGAAGTTGGCGAAGCCTGCCTGTTTTACGTAGGTGTGACCCGGGCGCGTGATCAACTGGTATTAAGCTATAGCAAGCGCAACGGCAAACAGGCAGCGAGACTATCCTCTTACGTGGAAGCTTTGCTGGCGGGATTACCTGCAGAACGCATTACCCGCCTGCAATGGCAGGGACTGGTACAAGCATCCGCAGGGAGCGAGGACGACGAAAACGATCTATTGCCTATCTCGCAGCCCAGCCAGGACTTCATCGATGCAGTCAAGGCGCCAAAGCTACTCTCCTCAGCTCTTGAGACCTACCAGCGCTGTCCTCGCCAGTACCTGTACAGCTATATCTATGGCTTTCGCAGCAAAGAGGGAGGCTTCCGCTTGTTCTGGCAAGCCACACAAAAAACACTGGAAGCCTTGCAACAGAAACGCGCGGCTGGAGCGCAACAAGAGGCGCAGCTGCCGACACTGGAGGAAGCTCAACAGATCTACCGAGAGCATTGGCAAGCCCTGGGAGGAGAGGACTTGCCGTTTGCCTCCATCTATGAACAGCATGGTCACGAAGTCACCGACTTGCTACGTCGTGCGCTGCTGGAAAGCGGCGATACGCAGTGGGAACTGCGACCTACCCTGCTAGTTGAGATGGCGGGTAAAACGATCCAGGTGTCTGTAGACCGCGTCGAAGCGCCAGCACAGGCAGGTAAACCCGTTAAATTTGTACGCACACGTTTTGGGAAGAGTAAGGATAAGCCGACGCCAGGCATGCGTGAATTGCTCTACGCGAACGCCTACCGCCAGCATCACTCAGCCCAGAGTGTCGAACTACATATGCATAATTTGAGTACGGGTGAGACCGTCCCCATCACGCTGAACTCAAAGAAAGAGCAGAGCCTGTACAATGAGCTAGAACAGTGCATTCAGGGCCTGGAGCGCAACGAGTTTCCAGCCTACCCTGATGCGCGTAGCTGCCCCGATTGCGCCTTCTTTTTGATCTGCCCCGCATAAAAATATGCTCCTGACAATCAGAAGCAATGAATAGGAGATTCTGTGCCCTCATAGATTATATTAAATAGATCTCGGATTATATTAAATAGATCTCGCTCAGAAATAATTTCTTGACGCTTTATGAGACTTCATATAAAATACTAGCGCGTCATCAGAAATGCTTATAACGCGTCATCAGAAATGCTTATAACGCGTCATCAGAAATACTTATAAAATGAGGAGGCGCCTGAGCAGGTGTAAACATAGTGAAGTTTTTTAAAATTGGTATTTATGAGACATACGCAGCTGGCATCATAGCGTTTGCGGCGGGGCTGCGTATCTTGCTGATTGCCATAGGCTGGCCTCCAACCAACAGTGATGAAGGCGCAATGGGCATCATGGCCTTGAACATTGGCTATCGTGGGGAACACCCAATCTTTTATTACGGTCAGAACTACATGGGGACAGCAGAGGCATACCTGGGGGCATTCTATTTTCACCTGCTGGGAGGCCCCTCGCTATTTGCCCTACGCCTCGCAGTGATCACGTTTGTTACGCTCTTCTTTATAACCATCTATCTACTGACAAGCCTGCTCTTCTCAAAAAAACAGGCCCTTGTCACCCTGGCACTGCTCAGCATTAGTTCGATACAAGTACTGACCCGCGAGACCATTGCGACGGGCGGATCTACACAAACGCTATTTTTAGGTGCACTGGCCTTCTTGTTAACCACATGGCTTGCGCTAACATATAGTCGGGATACATCATTGCGGAAAAAGCTAATACGCCTCGCTGTCTATGGTTGCCTGGGGCTTACCTTCGGTCTTGGCGTATGGAGTGATATGGTTGTCCTACCAATATTTGCCATGGCTACGCTGCTCCTGCTGCTCTTCTGCTGGCGTGAACTCTTGTGGTCATGGATAGGCCTGCTGGCGGGGTCCGTCATTGGTATCGTGCCCATCATCAAGTACGATCTCGGGCAGAAACAAAACGCATTGGATATTCTACTAGGACTCATGCATGGCACCAATGCGCAGGCTCCCAGAACATTGCCAGCAATTATCCATGCTGTAAAGGCAACGGTTCTGGTAACCATTCCCATGGCTACAGGCAGCCCTTTCTGTCCCGTCTCAGAAATCCTATCTCTACAAAGCGATAATTCTCCCCATACCCTCACCTGCACTATCGCCCATGCAAGCTGGGGGCTGGGCTACCTTCTGCTACTAGGAATTGCACTCATTTTCGTGATACAAGGCCTGCGCCATGTCCTGCGGAACCAGGATATGGGTGCAACCGAGAAACATCTAGCAATAGTGCGCCGTATCTCGCAATTGATGTTGCTTGGTGGAGGAGCGCTGGCAATCACGGTCTTCTCTCTGAGTTCAGGCCCAGTGAGTTGGCCTGGCTACCACAATCGCTACCTGGTTACCCTGCTGATTATCACACCTGCCCTCATCGCACCGCTGTGGAGCGCGGCCAGCAAGCTCAAAGATCAGGTAACCACGCGCTTCGAGCGAGGGATAGTCCCGGTCAGTCGCGGCGTACTTGTGCTCGTTGGCTTTATCTTCCTTCTCGGCACCGTCATTGCCTTCATTGAAGTTCCCGCTACCCAGGCAGCCAACCAACAAAGAGCTGACCTGATTGGCAATCTCTCGCGTATAGGAGCCACACATATCTATACTGATTACTGGACCTGCAATGCGCTGGCTTTTACCAGTAACGAACGCATCATCTGCGGTGTGCTCGACGAGAATCTCCAGCCAACGCATAATCGTGCCCCGCGCTACTATGCAATTGTGAGCGCTGATCCACACACGGCCTACGTGTTTCGCATGGATAATCAGCTACCCTCTCTTGAACATAAACTTCAAGCGAAAGACCTCACATACCGGCGCTACGTATTTGATGGCTATGTCGTATTTCAGCCTGTATAGCTACCGCCTGCAAGCCTCAAGAAGATGAGCAAAATGAGAATAACCTATAACCTTTTTGCATTCGATGGCTATATCATTTACCAACCCAATTAAAAAAGGGGAACGGAGGAGTTATGAGCTTTAGATCGTAAGGAATTCCACTGATCCTTCATGCATTATGAGTGTCCACTTGCGACTTCATTAGCTTTTACAGGTTCAGGCTCGGCTGGCACAGCCCGCACTTCCCCTGCCTCTCTTTGTCCCCTACCGCTACTGCGCAGACGTTCACCTAGCTGCATCCACGGCCTCTCCACCTGCACGAAGAGGAGGAACGCACAAGGAACAATGAAGAGAAAGACCCAGCCCCAATACATAGTATACATTACGCTATGTTTCCAACCATGCACATATGGCAGCATCACATAGTGAGTAAAGAACTGAAGCAGAAGCAGATGCCACATATAGAGCCCATAGGAGATGAGGCCGATCCACCGAAGAGGAGTCCACTCGAAGAAGCGTTTTATGCTCGTTGTGCCAAAGAGAATAGCCGCTACACAGAGACCATATCCTACGGCAAAACAAAACTCACCCAGGTAGTCATAGTAGTTGAGCAGAGGATCATAGATCGTCCAGGTATGGAGGTGGCTCTGATTATACTTCCAGGCAGCCATCGACACTAACCATAGCACCCCACAGAGTAACAAAACGGGACTGATACGGCGTATAAACAGATGAAAGCGACTCTCAGGCGAAAGCGAACGCGTCAGGATATAACAGGTACTTAGCAACATACCAATAGCGAAATCTTCGAGGAATTTTCCGTGCTGCCCATTTATTTGTGGACCGTAGGTAAAGAAAAGAACAACATTGAATACCGAGCGAGGAAGATGAAGCGTGACAGAGGGATGCTGTGTCAGGTACAGTCCTTCATAGCGAGAGAAAATCCCCCACGCCGCGACGACACCCAGGCAGCACACCAACGTTATCATCCGCCGCGTGACCGAACCACGCCGAACAAACAGACCGATGCCAAGCGCGAGCAGAGGCAAAAGGAGGTAGAACTGCCATTCGACCGCTAATGACCAGAAGGGACCATTGATCTGCTTGTAGGTTAATGAAGTAGAATCCATGAAGAGCGTGAGGAAAAAGCCTAACGCTGGCAGGTGATTGAAGTGCAGATATTCTGGATGATACAGCAGGATGATTAAAAAAAGCGTCACATAATAAGCAGGAAGGATACGCAACACGCGACGGAGATAGAAAAGACGCATAGAAGGCCAGGACGCATTTTCAAATAAAAGAGCCTTCGCATAGGGCAGAAAGAGTAAAAAGCCTGAAAGGAGAAAGAAAAGTGTGACACCTGTATCTCCCGTAAACGCAACCGCACTGAGCAACTGAGGCATTTTCGCAGTATTCCATAGGGGAAGATCTCTTGTCGTGATCAGGCTAAGATGGAATGTGATCACGCTGAGACACGCAATAGCACGCACTCCATCAAGAGAGGCAATAGTGCTCTTTTGCTTCTTTCCCTCGAACTGCACATGTAGCCACTGTTTTACGCGCAGAAACAGAGTTATCACCCAATGATAGCCATGGCGAACAGATTGCTGCAAAATTAGCAAAATTATCCCTCCCACCCCTACACAGCCAAATACGTATTTTTCGCCTTAGAAACTGAAGATGTTATCGTCTTATTGTGTAGGACGAACAACAGCAGCGTATAATTACTTTTTTGTGAATTGCAGAGAATAGTACCATCTAGCATTGATGGTTATATGCAAGAGAATCGCTGATTCATGACAATGATACAATATCAGGAACAGAACAGGCAAGACCATTTTCGCAATCAGGATGCTCGTCCTGATAAGACTTTTTTGGTGAGAGATAAGAGAGTATTTCATAACTCATCTACCTTCACAGATGAGCTAAAACTCTCTTGGGAGAGCGGATGAGATCGGGGCGTTGGGCATTCCAAGCTGCAAGAGCGACAATAATGGTAGCAGTATAGGTCAAAGCAACTTGTGAGACAATGGCTGTCCAACCAGTTATTCGCAGTTTTTTATAGCTGGAGCCATGGCAGCTGCCAACTGCCATGGCTCCAGCTATAAAAGAATTACTCGCCTGTTTGTCTTGCGGCGCCAGCACTTTGCGCTTCGATGTATACGCCACGATAGGCGGGTGGCAGCATTTCGGCGATTTTGCGCATAACTTTATCGGTGGCTTCGTCGATATCTTCGCGTGTAATCTTATTGCCTTTCGGTTTTAAGATCATCGGCTCACCATAGGAGATGGTCACCGGTGCACCCAGTTTCTTCAGGGCATGTTCGCTGCCCCAGATGGCCACGGGAACCACGGGAGCGCCTGAACGCAGTGCAATCATGCCCATACCAGCATGCGCTTTGGCCAGGGTCCGTGTTCGACTGCGTGTACCCTCAGGATAGATGACTAAAATATTGCCCTTCTTAAGCTGCTCTTCCCCGGCGCGCAAGGCCTGGCGATCACCTTCACCACGTTTCACAGGAAAAGCTCCCAGTAAGCGTACTAACCAGGCAATCTTACTGTTAAAATACTCTTCCTTGGCCATATAGACGACTTTACGCCGGAAGTGGAGAGGTACCAAAGGGATATCGGTCCACGAAAGATGATTCGACGCCAGGATGACGCCGCCCTCAGACGGCACATTATAGCGCCCAATCAGGCGTATACGTGTAATCAGGTGGAAAACGAAAATCGCGAACCAACGTATGGCATGGTAGAGGATAGGCGGCGTAATATAGGGTTCGTAGAGATTCTTGCTGGCCGTGGCCGTTTTCGTAGCTTTTACCGACTGCGCCTGCTTATCCGACGATGTGCTAGTTTCCTGTTCCTGTTTCATGTTCCATACTCTCCAGATGGTGATAAATAATTTCCAGTACTTGTTGGACACTCAGTGAATCGGTGTTAATAACCACAGCGTCTTCTACCTGGCGCAGATTATTGCGATCAATATAGTCACGTCGTTGGATATCTTGCAAGACATTTTCCATGGAAGGGAGGTCGGGACTTTCCGGACCCAGGCGCTCCATCAGCTCCGCAAAGCGACGACGCGCACGTTCTTCAAGGCTGGCAGTAAGATAAATTTTGAGCTCGGCATCGGGTAGCACAACCGAACCTATATCACGTCCGACCATTACAATGCCATCGCGTTGAGCCATGGCACGTTGTTGGGCAATGATGATCGCGCGTACCTCCTTATGCGCGGAGGAGGTCGAAACGGCCTGAGTGACGGCTGCGCTACGAATAGCCCAGGTAACATCGCGGTCATGCACCTTGACGGTATACTGACGACCATCGTCGACGAGCGGACGACCGATAACTATCTCCGCGCGCTGGGCCAGTTGCGCCAGGGCAGGACCATCGTTAATATCTATGCCGCTTTCAAGGGCCAGCCAGGCCAATGCGCGGTACATGGCGCCAGTGTCTATATAGAGATATCCTAAGTGCCTGGCTAATTGCTCGCCTATGGTACTTTTGCCTGATCCCGCGGGTCCATCAATAGCGATACGCCGTGGCCGTTGCATGCATCCTCCGTGTTTGAATGGGATTCGATACTTTCAAGGATTATACCACAACAGTGTTTTGACCTCTTCGTCCGTGAGATATCTCCACTTACCTACCGGCACGTCCCCCAACGTCATGGGGCCGATACCCACGCGCACCAGTTGCAGGACTTGATAACCGACAGCGGCCAGCATCCGCCGCACCTGGCGTTTGCGTCCCTCGTGAATGGTCAGGGCCAGCCAACAATTTGTCCCGGCATGTCTCAGAATGCTCACCTGCGCGGGTGCCGAAGTATGTTTGCGCCCATCATCTTCGTTAAATATCACACCCTCGCGTAGGGCGATCAAAGCGACCTCGTCCGGACATCCCCGTACTAATACCTGGTAGTGCTTTTCGGTCAAGTAACGGGGATGCGAGAGGTGGAGCGCGAAGTCGCCATCATTGGTCAGCAAGAGCAGGCCACTGGTATCGATATCCAGGCGGCCGACAGGATAGACACGCAGACGGCGTAACTCAGATGGCAAGAGATCAAGCACGGTAGAGCGGCCCTGCGGATCATACGCGGTGCTAACATAGCCGATAGGCTTGTGCAGCAGAAGGTAAACCTGCCTGCTGCTGGCAGCCACAGGCTTGCCATCGACGCTCACGCTGTCATGTTGGGGATCGATACGCGTACCCTGGCTGGTTACTACCACGCCATTCACCCGCACACGCCCGGCGGCAATCAACTCTTCGGCATGGCGACGTGAAGCGATACCAGCATGCGCCAGGAAACGGGCCAGGCGTTCACCTTCCGGTTGTTGAGTCATAACAGCCTTTTTCCTACTATACACATATCACATCGCTTCTCCTGGCATGTCTGCTGGTAAATATAGTGCAGACCCTGCTGCTGGCAAGCACCCCTGGGCGCAGCCGCCAGTCGCAGTTGCTGGCACATGGCACGAGTGATGCGGTTTGAACTGAGGCCTGGATGCCGGGTATAGAGCAGTTGAGCCTGCGCGGCCAGGCGGCTATCGTCCTCTATCAAGGCAACGGCCAGGGCAAAAGGTAAGACAATGTTACAAATAAGGATATCGGCCCGTGCGGTACCGAGCCCAGAGAAAATGGCGCGCAAGGCTTGAATTGGTCCATCAGGGACAGGGGTGCTAGAGGTTTGAAACATGGCTTCACGTAGGGTTTCCCAGGCGCTGGCCTGGCGCCATTGTTCGATCAGCCGGTGCAAGATAGACAGGCGGTTGGCATCAAGAGGAGAGGGATCGGCACCGCGTCCAAGGGGTTCAGGGACGCCGGTGGTAAGACCAAGCTGGTACTGACCGGTGGCGCGGAAGAAGGCGCGATCTCGTCCGTAGCCCAGACCTTCAGCGAGAGCGATGAGCAGACAGACATCGTAACTACTGAAGTTGGAGTGGGTTGTGCTTTGATGCAGGCTCTCGACAAAATTATGGGCTTTTTGTTCAAAACGCAGCAGACCGGCTTGCCCCAACAGGTGGGCCTGCTCTTCGTCGCCCAGATAGGGTATAACCGTATGGCAGGGCCACGCTGAAACCACACGGCGTAAACTTGATGCAGGAGGCAAATCATAAAGCGAGCACATGGGGATCTGCATACCATCCTGGCGCGTAATGGGGGAAGTATTATCACACGTGAGCACTACGTGCAACATCACGTTATTGTAGCGTGCATCCCTATGATGCTGGTGAGCACACCAGTCGCTGGCGCGTATGTGCAGCTCGACATCGCCGAGAGACTGCGTTTCCTGCCGGGAGAAAAGCACAATGGCATCATGTATATCCGGCCCGGCAGAGCTGCCTGGTCGGCCGGTAAAAAGCAGTTGACAGGTCTCACCATCGCTCAAAGGCAAGTGCACGCCAACCGGTAGAGCATACCAACGGCGTGCAAGCTCATGCTCGTAGATATGTGCAGATAGCGGACTCTCGCGCACACAAGTTGTTCTCACTCCAGCTCCTGGGGATGGATAACGGGTATCTTCTGAGTAATATCTGACTCACCATTGGCCATGCCTGGTTCAGACCCGTTATCCAGTGGCCTGGTTGTGGACTTGCACTCCTCAACCGGTGTTTCAGCGAGATCTTCCGCGGCAAAGGCCATGCCTTCAGCAACCTCGGCCTCGGCCTCGGCATTCATAGCGGCGTTGCGTGCCTGTTCCTCAGTAGCCTCGGCATCCGCGAGAATGGCATGAGCACGCGTGGCATTGCGCTCGACTTCTTGAAGATAGATCTCCGCGTCTTCACCTACGATGGCACCACTCGCGATAGCAGCTCGCACCTCTTCCAAAACCTGGTCAGCCTGCATGGCTTGATAGCGTGCTTCCTGGGTACGAGCACTACTCGCCTCAGCAAGCGCTTCGGCTTCGGCAGCAGCAGCGGCGGCCACGTCAGCAATCATCATAGCTGCAACCGCTGAAACTACCTCTTCCTCCTCCTGAATCTCATCTATACTCTCCTCGTGTACTGCTGCAGCCGCTAATTGTTGCTCATCTTGTTCTTGTAGAGCAGGTGAGGTTGGCTCGGCAGTGGATGGCGACGCGACTTCAGTATCTACTCGCGTAGGGATATCAGCCTGCGTAAGCGCGGAAGCAGGCTGTTCCGTTTCTGTTTCCCGGAATGATGGGGGCTCAGTTGGAGGTAACTCACCACCCTGGGTATACAGCGAATTCTCTTGCTGTTCCGTCAGCATGGCTGGAGAGAGATCAATGTCGAAGGAGATTTGTTCCTTTTGCTGGGCCTCCTGAGCACGCCGCTCGGCTTCTTGCGCAGCTCGCTCAGCCTCCTGAGCCTGGGCTTTGGCTTTCTCTGCTTCAGACTCGGTCTCAATGAGTTCCCGCATTAAGTGGCGCCCCGAACTCATTTGCTCCAGGCGATTGGCAACCTCTAAAGCTCGCTCCATGGCTGCACGTGCCGCCCGCTCAGTAGTTTCAGCAACCGCACGAGCTATCCTGGCGAGTCCACTTACATCGGTAGAAGCAGACAATGCCTGGGCAGCCTCATCTGTGGTCGTCTCTTCATTGGTAGCAGGCTCTTCAGCAGATGTTTCTGGCGTTATAGTAGTTTGCTCTGCTTCTGGAGTTGTGGTAGCATGCTCTGCTTCTGGCGCAACTTGCCATGACTGGTTAAGCAGCTTCGCCAACTGCTCATGGACGAGTATCAGCCGTCCTTCCAAACGCTGGACGCGTGCCTGGCGCTTCTTTACACGATTTTCGGCGCGCTTGAGACGCTCCTGCGCTTTAGCATAAGCAGCCTGAGCCTCTTGTAAACGCTCCTGGATACGCCGTTCACGCTTGTGCAGTTTTTTCTCAAGTTCCATAGCTTGCTGCTGAGGACTTGGCATGTGTTCAGCCATAGATGATATCCTCCACCATAAAGATTAAGGTATTACTTTTTACCTTTTGCCTTTTTGACTTTCGTACGTCCTTGGTTAGCGTTGGTAACCGCCGTAGTTAACACCGGTAAAGTTGGTGTGGCACCATCGGACAATAGATCTCCTCTCTGCCGGTTGCGCAATATTTCGCCAAAGTGCGAGCGATGGTATAGCATCTCGGTGCGCCGTGAGAAGAGCGAACGCTTGACAATGCGCAGATCTCGCTCAATCTCCACCTCCAGGAAGCCATTATCTTTTTTACCAGAGGTATCAAGTAATGATCCCGCGTTACAGCACAGCAGGCGATGTCCACCGTCGGACAAATCCCAGACATGGCTGCGGTGAATATGGCCACAACAGAGTAAATCAACGTTCAGTTCGATCAATGTTTGTAGAATATCTGCCGCACGAGGAACAACATCACCGGGCCTGAGCCTCTTCGTGGGCACAGGTAAAAAACTATGGTGAGCGCAGAAGATACGAAACTCCCCTTGTGGACCTTTGTTAAAATGCTGGACCATCATATCAAGCTGGCGTGGTGTAATATCCGGTTCGCTGTTGAGACCAACCGCGGCGACACCATGCTCACGATAGAAAAACTCCGTGGTCTCAAAATGATCAAAGAATTTACCCTGTCGCCCTCGATTGACACCTTCGAGACTATCAATTTCATCGAGCAAAGTTATCGGCTCTGGATGAGTCAGCAGGAAATATTCCAAATCGCTACGTTCGGCTGGTGCTGGCACGATTGTTCGGGCCTGATCGCGGTTGCCGGGGATGACCAGCACCGGACAAAAATCCAGGGAATCAATAAAACGTTTAACACGCTGAAACTGTTCATCAAGGCCATCGTTGGTGAGATCACCGGTAATCAAGATAAGATCAGGCCGCAGCGTCTCAAACTGCCGTCCTGCTTCTTTCAGCAGTGTCCAGGTTTCAGGTGATTCTTTATAATGAAGGTCGGAAACATGTAAAATTTTCACCAGGGCAGTCCCTCCGAGTCAATCGTGTGCCAATAAGCCTGAAACGACTATTATGACATTCTTCTATCATATTCTTCTCACCAGGCATTATTGCGGTTCACATTAATTGCTTTTTACCATACAGTCTTTTTAGATGTTCAACAAGAGGCGCATTACAGCACGGCGCAACATAGCCTGGACCTGGTCAATAGGTTGACTACCTTCAATAACCGTAAAACCAAAAGTTTTTTGCATTTGTTGGTATTCAGCATACACCTTCATCTCGAAATCGTAGAAACTTTCCAATGCCTCACCTGCTAAAGCAGGTATCGGCGAAACAAGGGTCACTGCGGCCCTCTCTGGCTTGCGGCTTTTTTTAGCATCTTTCGTTTCCTTCCTGGCCTTGCCCTGTTTGCCAGCGGGCATATCTTTATGCAATGTTTGTAGGCGCTGCTGCTGGAGAGCTACCCGGCGTATTACGGCCTCTGCCGGACTAATATGCAGGTAGAAAACGATATCAGGCTGGACAGAGTAACGATACACATTTTGCACCCAGGCAGGATCCAGACCACGCGCGGAGTCACGCGCAAAGGCTGTATAGGTATAGCGGTCAGCGAGAACGATTTCGCCACGGTCCAGGGCTGGTTTGATGACACGCTGGGTACGATCAAAATGATCGGCGGAATAGAGCAGGCTGTAGGTCAGAGGCCGTAGCATTGGACCATTACGCGCACGTACCAGGATATCAGAGATAAGCGGCGAGGTACGCCACGCAGTTGTCGTGACGCGATAGCGTTGGGCAAGCAGCCAATCACGAAGGAGTTGTACCTGCGTTGTACGCCCTGAAAGATCAATGCCCTCCAACACAATTAAACGCGGTTGCTTAGAAGCGATCTTTGGTGACAACCCTGCTTCACTCTGCCCTGTCTGATACTGCTTCTCCGCCATGATTACCCCCAGTAGTAATTATTATTCATTGGGTAGCACTTTTTCAACTGCTTCGCGCAGCAAACGCTGCTGCTGTTTGACTGACAGCATTGCATCAAGTCGCAACAGTTCATATGGCGCGGTGTCAATCATATGCTCGTAAGCATGCAAGATACGCTGCTGAAAAGCGCGAAAGCTATCGATTGGATTGTGGCTCAAGCCCAAATCCATACCAGCCTGGTAATATTTCAAACGCGTATGATGGCTCAGGGTGCGTTCTAGCGATTGATCCGCGTCGATTTGAAAATAGATACCCAGGTCTGGACGAGCAGCAAAACGATACACGTCCTCGATCCAGGCGCGATCAACGCCACGAGCAAGGTCCCGCGCTACAGCCGTATAGACATAGCGATCCGCGAGCACAACCGCTCCCCGCTGGAGAGCTGGCAAAATATCGCGTTCATAGATTTCGGCGAAGTCGGCAGCATGCAAGATGCTCAAAAGCATAGGGTCCATCGACCCTTGTTTTTTACCCGCTTTCAATGCTCGTTTGATGAGTTTGGAGGCTGTCAATTCGGTACTTAAGACCTCATAGCCTTCCGCTTGCAGCCAGAACTGGAGTAGATGCAGTTGTGTGCTCTTTCCAGAACCATCCAGGCCCTCGGCCGCAATCAAGCGGCCTGGGTAAGTATGTGGGATCAAAAATGAGGAGCCATACGCTTGTGTATTCATCTCAGCCGACATAGATTTAACTCCTCTCACTATAGAGGATACCTCATTTAAATGGAGAATTGCAACCATGTTGAAGATTTTAGGATGAGGGTCATATTTTTGGGTGAGGATGGTCGACCATAGCTCGACCATCCTCACCCAAAAATATGACCCTCATTTAACCTTATGACCTGCGTCTGATGCTGTTATTGAGGGCGTAGGGCCAGCGCCAGACCAGCAAGATGCCTGTGTTAAAGACCAGGGTTATGATAGCGAAGGTGAGAGGTGGAATGCCGTGATCGACGAAAATCCCACGCAGGGCCATAGCAACAGGCCAGGAAAGCAGCCAGGCAAGAGCGGTGCGCTTCGCCATTTTGCGCGGATCGGCAGCGAGGTCGCGGCGGAACGCACCCACGAAAGGGGCGATAATAAACCAGGCAGCCGCAAAGGGCAAAGCAGTCAAAGTTATCTGGGGGATGGCGGCCAGGCCGGATGCTTCACCGTGGCTGCCTCGTCCAATCGCAGCAAAGACGAGAAAAGCGATAGCGTCTCCCAATACGAGTACCGCGATGCGCTGCTTATCTGGCATCTCTGCCGGTGTTTTAGGTGCGCCTGATCTTGTGACAGGCGTATTTTTCGTTTTTTCAGTGGTAGCCATGGGCATGTTCCCTTCACTAGTACTTCGGCGTTGGATTGTCGTTAATCGTCGTAGCGTTGTTGTGCTGCTCACGCACAAGTTCTTCAACCGCGGCCAGTTCCGTGCGAACACCGCGAATACGCAACATGACTATCGCCATGTAGATTAACAAGCCAAGCCAGACGATGGCATAGGCGGCGATAAGATAATTTATTCCTTGCATAGCTATAGTATCCTCTTCTATTCCAGGCTGGCACGCAAGCGTTGGGCCAGCATTTGCGTTTTTTCTAATTGATACAGTTGCACCATCAGAAAGCAGTAAAGCAACGTGAAGGTTACCAATGAGACCATTAATATCCCCACGACCTCGGGCGGCAAAGCACCCGGCGTGCCAACTTCAGGCTGGGGATGCAGGGTACGCCACCAGTTTACGGACTCATAAATGATGGGCACGTCGATAAAGCCAATAATACCGAGAACGGCAGCAGAGCGGGCGCTCGCGTGGGTACGACCCATATAGCTGCGCAGCATCATGTAACCGATGTAGATAAACCAGAGAATCAAGGTAGTCGTCAGACGCGCATCCCAGGTCCACCATGTCCCCCAGGTTGTGCGACCCCAGATAGAACCGGTGACCAGAGCCAGGGTAATAAAAACGGTTCCGATCTCAGCGGAGGCACGCGCTAGCCAGTCCCAGCGCTCATCTTTCTTCCACAGGTAGGCAATGCTGGCCGCTGCAAGCACCCCAAAGGCAAGCATTCCGATCCACGAGACCGGCACATGGAAATAGAAAATACGTTGCGGCAAACCTTCGACGGCATCAGTTGGCGCAACCAGAAAGATCAGTCCAATCGAGACCATCATGCCGATAG
>WNFM01333000.1_pt1 | contig 18450 bp, 20 predicted proteins | sample 5400271 | NCBI WGS metagenome assembly WNFM01 (sample SAMN13153352, study PRJNA577476) | soil metagenome | isolation source: 60 cm saprolite on Douglas fir-dominated hillslope | place: USA:California | collected 2013-09-17 | reverse complement strand
AATCGCAAGTCCCCCATTTGTCTTTTTATTTATTTTTACTTTTGGTTTTTCTTTATTTATTCTAATTCCAGCATTTTCCAATTCTTTGACAAGTTTTTTGAAAAAATCAAGGCGCGTTGGATCTGTCATAAAAACGATTAAATCGCTATTTCGAGCTACAGACAATACTTCTTTCCCTCTTCCCTTCCCTGCTTGTGCTCCTTCAATAAGCCCTGGAACATCAAGAATTTGAATTCTCGCCTGTCTATATTCCATCATCCCAGGAATTACAGTTAAAGTTGTAAAAGCATATTCAGCAACTTTACTTTCAGCATTCGTTAATTTATTAATAAGAGTAGATTTTCCAGCAGATGGTGGCCCAACAAGAATTATAGTTGCATCCCCTTGTTTTTTTACAGCATAACCAGAGCCGCCGCCACTTTTTTTACTTCCACTCTCCATTTGTCGATCAGTAAGTTGCGCAAGCTTAGCTCTAAGCCTACCGATATGATGATCAGTCCCTTTGTGATGAGGAAGTTCTCTTAAACTTTTCTCAACCTCTGCAATTTGTTCAGTTATATCTGCCATAATTGAATTATACCTGAGACTCAGTTATATCTGCCATAATTGAATTATACCTGAGACTTGGATTTGAAGCTAATTATTCTTCGAAAATACATTGAATTTCGAAGTAAAATCATATACACTTAATCATGACAAAAATTTGTACCAGATGTAAAAGAAAACTTGATGAATCCAATTTTAATTGGAAAATAAAAGACATTAAATTAGCCGTTCATTGCAAAGATTGCTCAAGAAAATATATCAGAGAACATTATAAAAATAATTTGCAATATTATCTCGATAAAGCAAAAAAAAGACGATCAGACCTTGCTGTCTTGTATCATGAATATATATCAAATTATTTAACTACTCACCCATGCATAGATTGTGGAGAAAAAGACATATTAGTGTTAGAATTCGATCATAGAGATAGAGAAACTAAAGATTTTGACGTTAGTGCAATGAGTCACAACAGCTCTTCCGTTGAAAAAATGATTTTAGAAGTTTCTAAATGTGATGTAAGGTGTGCTAATTGTCACAGAAGAAAAACAGCTAAAGAGAGTAATAGTTGGAAATTAAAATATGCACCTGTAGCATAACGGATAGTGCGGCGGTCTTCGGAACCGTTCAGGTGGAAGTTCAATTCTTCCCAGGTGCACAAAAGAAGTATTAGTTATTATCCTCTAACCATTTTTTCATTTTTTGTATAGCTCTAGCTCTGTGACTAATTTTATTCTTTACTTCAATTCCTAATTCAGCTACTGTTTGGTTATATCCTTCAGGAACAAAAATAGGATCAAACCCAAAACCATTTACACCTTTAGGCCCATTTCCAATTTTTCCTTCAAGCGTGCCTCTGAATGTTTTTTCAATTTTTTTATTAATATCAACATATGCCAGTAAACAAACATATCGTGCTGATCGATTTGTACTGCTATCTAGTTCCTTAAGAATACTCATATATCTATCCACATCAGTTCCTTTTATAAATCTGGCACTATTAATCCCCGGCCTTTTATCCAAGGCATCAACTTCAAGACCTGAATCATCAGCAATGCAAACATAACCAGATTCATGTGAGTAATAACGAGCTTTTTCTAAAGCATTCTCTTTAAAAGTTTTTCCAGTTTCTTCTGGAGCAGGTATTCGCTTTCCAATTTCATCTAGAGAAACGATTTTTAAATTAGAGTCAACAAGAAGTTTGTTGAACTCTGATATCTTACCTTTATTTGTAGATGCCAAAAGAATTTCACGCATGTCCGATTTTATCACTTTTTAATTTTTTTTCATATTGACATCCATCACCCATAGCTTTATTTTATAAGTTGGTGAAATATATATTTGTATCAGGTGGAGTCGTAAGTGGCCTTGGTAAAGGCATAACGACTGCCTCCCTCGCTTTTCTTCTTAAAAGTCGTGGGTTTAAAGTCACCCCCACAAAGGTCGATATGTATTTTAATGTTGATGCAGGAACTCTTCGTCCCCAGGAGCACGGCGAAGTTTTTGTAACTCATGACGGAATGGAATGCGATGAAGACCTCGGCCATTATGAAAGATTTGTCCACGAAAACTTAAGACGTGAAAACTATATTACAGCAGGCCAAGTTTATGGTGAGGTAATTAGACGTGAAAGAGCTTTCGAGTATGCAGGAGAAACAGTTGACGTTATTCCTCATGTCACAGACGAAATCCTAAAAAGAATTGAAGACTCGGGAAAGGTAAATAAATCAGAAATAGTAATTGTAGAATACGGCGGGACAGTTGGAGAATATAAAAATGGAATTTTCTTTGAAGCTTATAGACTTTTAAAATTAAAACATCCAAAAGATGTAATTCATGTTCATGTTACCTATCTCCCCTATCTTGCAAACGTTGGAGAACTGAAAAGTAAACCAGCTCAAACTTCAGTCCATGTTTTAAATAGCATGGGGATCCAGCCAGAAATTTTAATTGCAAGAAGCGAGATTCCTCTTGATAAAAAACGCCTCGATAAATTGGCTCTTTTTTGCAATATCGCTCCAGGAAGAGTTTTCTCAGTTCCAGATCTTAATACAATTTATGATGTCCCAATTCTCTTTCATAAACCACAACATCATTTAGCTAGTACTTGTCTTAATTTATTGACTCTCAAAAGTAAGAAACATCAAAACTTCAAAGGTTGGCAACAAATGGCTGAAAAAATCACAAAGAAGTTTACAAAAGAACTAAAAATAGTAATGGTAGGAAAATATTTCGCAACAGGAGAATTTCAATTAGCAGATTCATACGTTTCAGTAATTGAATCTCTAAGACACTCAGGTGCAAAGCTTGGGTTAAACGTAAAAATATCCTGGGTAGACACAGACAAGATTGAAAATGATGGACCAGAACTCTTAAAAGGTTTTGATGGAATTATTGTTCCTCAAGGATGGGGATCTCGCGGAACAGAAGGAAAAATCAAAACAGTTGAATTTGCCCGAGTTAATAAAATCCCCTATTTAGGACTTTGCTTTGGAATGCAGATGGCAACAATTGAATTTGCAAGAAACGTTCTTAATTTTAAAGATGCAAATACCACAGAAGCAAATCCTAAAACAACCCATCCAGTAATTCATGTTATGCCCGACCAGCAAAAATATTTAGATAAACATCAATATGGTGGGACAATAAGGCTTGGCGCTTGGGGCTGTGTTATCAAAAAAGGAACGAAACTAGATGAGGCTTACAAAAAATACGGCAACGTTGAAAATGCCCCCTGGAATCTTGACCGAGACAGCAAATCAGCTAAAGGGATGATTTACGAAAGACATCGTCATCGTTATGAATTTAATAATAAATATAAAATACAGTTTGAAAAAGCTGGCTTAATAATTTCTGGTACTTCTCCAGATGGAAAACTAGTCGAAGCAATAGAATTAAAAGACCATCCATTTTTTGTAGGAACGCAGTATCACCCAGAATATATTAGCCGTCCTCTCACTCCCCACCCAATATTTATTTCATTTCTTGCTAGTATGTAACTATGGGTTATGATATAATACAGCAATGTATGATCCACAGATAGGGCAGGTTTTAGGTTTGGCAACCACTGCAGGTTTCCCTGTTGCTGGTATTTTGGAAATTGTAATAAAAACCAGTTTTATCCTTGTGGCAACAAGTTTTATCATTACAAAAATCATAAAACATGCCAAAAAAATCTAATCTCCTAATTAAGCTCTTACCACTTTATTTGATAGTAGGCGTTATTTTTGCAACTCCAATAATACAAAGATACATTATCAATAGCCAAGTAATAAATACTAAAAATCTAGAATCTTTAAATGTGATTACTGGAAAACCAGCAAAACTAAAAATTCCAATTGCCAATATCAATTTGAATGTAATAGACGGAGATCTCAATAAAACAAGTAAGACATGGACACTTTCGCCCGATAAAGCTCTTTTTGCTACAGTTTCCAATCTTCCAAATAACAAAAATGGAAATACTTTAATTTACGGTCACAATACTAACGCTGTATTTTATGGCACCTATAAATTAGTTATTGGTGACGAAGCATTTCTTGAAACAGATAACGGCCACACTTTTATTTATAAATTAACAAATAGTGAAACTGTTAAGCCAACAAATCTTTCAGTTTTTAATTATGTAGGCAAACCTCGTTTAACGCTACAAACTTGTAGTGGTATTTTTAGTGAAAACAGGAAGCTTTTTTATTTTGATCTTGTAAAAGTTATTTAAAATATATGCTGCAAATATTAGTTTACTTAATTTTTTTCTTAGGGGTAATTAATACTCTTCGTATGTCTATTTATTTTATTCTGGGTAATATTTACGATCTTAAAGTTTTGAAAAAAGACAAAAGAAGAAACAAAAAATATAATCCTCTAATTTCGATAATTATACCTGGCTTTAACGAAGAAGAAAGTATATATATGTGTCTTGAATCGGTTTATAAATCAACTTACAAAAATTTCCAAGTTATAGTTGTAAATGATGGATCTCATGACAAGACAGGTCGGGAAGTTTCTAGATTTATAAAAACACATAAAAGAAGGAAGTTGATTTATTTCAGACAAAAAAATTCTGGCAAAGCAATCGCTCTCAATAATGCAATTAAAAAATTTGCAAAAGGAAGTTTAATTATGAGTTTAGACGCTGATTCAATTATTGACCCAAATGCACTCAAAAATAGTGTTAAATATTTTAGGGATAAAAAAATAGCAGCAGTTGCATCAAATATCAAAATATTAAATAACAATACAGTTCTTGGAACCATTCAATATATCGAATATATTTTGGGATATAAACTTAAAAAAGCTTACACAGTTTTAAATAACGAATATATTATCGGAGGAATAGGTTCAACTTTTAGAAAAAAGATCTTAAAGAAAGTTAATTATTACGATACAGACACAATTACGGAAGACATTGATTTAACTATGAAGATATTAAATCTTGGAAACAAAAACAACAAGATAATGTATGCTGCCGATATAATTTGCTACACCCAACCAGCTCCCTCAATCAAATCTCTTTTTAAACAAAGATTTAGATGGAAATATGGCAGATTTCAAACACTTTGGAAAAACAAAGAATTATTTTTTAATCGATCTAAAAAATATTCAAAATCGTTAACTTTTTTCCAATTACCATTTATTATATATAGTGAAATAACTTTTCTTTTGGATCCAATCTTGGTTGGGTTTCTTATTTACATAAGTATTAGATATAAAGACGTTACAACATATCAAAGTATATTTTTATTTTTAGGATTTTATGTAGCCATAGCTATTCTTTCTGAAGAAATGAGTTTTATTGAAAAGATAAAATGTTTATTCGTTGCACCGTTATCTTATATATTTTTCTTCGTAGTTAGTATTGTGGAATATGGAACTCTCATTAAATGTTTTATTGACAGAGATGGCATCTTTCGTGCGAAAGAAATTAACAAGTGTAACTGGGAACATATTGAACGAGTTGCAGTTAGCTAAATAAAATTAGTATTTCTTAGCTTCCATGTTGTAAAATACAAGTAACGCCGAGGTGGTGAAACGGTAGACACGTGGGCCTTAAGAGCCCATTCCCATTTATGGGAGTGAGGGTTCGAGTCCCTCTCTCGGCACAAAGTAATATTCTCTTGCTATACAGCGTGAGGGAATGTAAGATGTATTTGTGGATATCAATGATGCAATTGCTCTTACGATATGGTGGTGCGAAGGAGCAAAATTAAGAAAAGATAAAAGGTGGAAAAATTCTTTTATATATCAGGTTGAAGTTACGAATACGGATAGCAGGATTATAAAGATATTCCTGAGTTATTTAAGAGAAAAGCATTCAGTATCTTTATCTAGAATAAAAGGACAATTGCAAATTCACAAAGGTGATAATCAGAAGGAACTGGAAGATTATTGGTCAAGAGAATTGGGATTACCTTTAGAACAATTTAACAAGACAATAATTCGTTTGAAAGGTAATAAACCAAACAAGACAAAAGGCACTTTTAAATTGAGATTATATGATAAAAATATTTTCAATTTATTACAAAATGATCTTGATTTGTTGTTAAGTAGGTAACGGGGTGTGGCTCAGTTGGTAGAGCGTCCGCTTTGGGAGCGGAAGGTCGTGAGTTCGAATCTCGCCACCCCGACAAAATGCTAAAACGATTTCTAGTACTTTTTACTATATCGACAAGCTTACTTGTCCTATTATCAATTGTGCTTCAATCGAGAACTTTCTTTTCAATTATCTCTCCAACTCCAGATAGTATATTGGCCGGTGAATTTATTGACGTGTCATTAAAAATGCAAATCTCTCCATTCAACAAATCACAAGAGAAAATAAACGGAAAAATAATAGCTAAATTTACCAATACGAAGGACCAGTCTGAAAAAACAATTAATTTAAAAATAATTCCCACTGAAAAAGAATCCAATTATGAACACGGGAAAGAATATATTCTAAGAGCGGTTGCATATATTCCCGAAATCAAACCTGGCCTGTATAATTTACAGGTCTATTTCAATGACTTGTCAGATAAAAACATACTTGTTGCCAAACCAATTTCTATACAAATTAAATCTTTGATGACTGACAAAAAATGGCTATCAATTACTCCAAGTGAGAAAAGTGGCGCATTTGCCACATTTGCTCTTGAGTCAACTGAAAGTAGTATTAAAGTAAATGCACTAGAAATGGGAACTGAAGATGGAGGCACAATAAAAGACGCAATCAACTTTGGTTTATATAACCATGATACAGGTGAAAAAATAACAGATTTGGTTGATCTATCTACTCTAGCAAATACAAATGCAAACTATAATTTATATTATTTAAAAGCCCCAATTACAATTTCTCCTAATCAAAAAATTACAGTTGATCTTAGAGGTATATCTCTTCACACCAATACTCCTAATAGTGAACTTAACAAAGAAGAAAGAAGTAGAATAGACTTTACAATCGCTGGGATCCATGCCGAAAACCAGGATTATGAGACTGTTTATCGACCGCTTGAGATAGCAGCTTCCCTTGTAACTGATCCAAATAAAATTATTACAGTTAGTATGGTCTTTCCATCATCCACTGAACAAACAACGATATCTTCAGATCAAATAAATGTGAAGTGGCTAATGCATTACCCAAGTGCTTATCTAAATAAGAATGAAATCGCTGGATTTGAGATCTTGGTTTGTAAAGATCCTGAAACATCTTGCCCAATTTCCAGATTTGAAGATGCTTCTTATTTTACAAAGTCTCGGGATTTGTTAGATAAAGATTCTCAGTTTTCCTATCCTTTGAATTTATCAACGCTTGCAAACGGCAACTACACTGTAACAGTCACGGCCACAAGTATAACTTATCAAAGAACCGATTTATTATCTCGCATTTCACAATATAGTGATAAAGCAAAAATCAGAATTGAACGATGATCTCTTCTTAAACCTTTAATCCCAAAAGTCTTGCAATTAAGACAATAACTGCAATAACTAAAAGAATATGAATTAGTCCACCTCCAACTCGCAAGGAAAATCCCCCTATCCAGCAAATAAGTAAAATAACAATAATAATATCAAGTATCCCCATTGATAATCACCTCTTTTCTATATTGATATTTTCTGGTCAAACTGTGGAGTTGATTAAAGAGAGCAGTAATAATCTTGTAAGAAGGTAGACTAAGGTTGATACCTGATTTATTAAATTGATATAATACAAAAATCAGCGGGTATGGTGAAATGGTATCACATTTGATTTCCAATCAAATTGCCCGGGTTCGATTCCCGGTACCCGCTCAGACTATAGGTAAAAACTCTTAAACTTCATATCCCCCATTTCTAAGTTTCTGAAGTTTCTGTGGATCAAGAAAATGAATTCCCAATACAAATGGTTTAAGCCATTTGTAAAAAGTAGTTGTGCGCAAATCCAGCTCAACAGCTTCTTCCTCTATTCTTGCTTCTTTACGGTTTAACCGACGAAGAGCAAGTGAAGCTTGATTCTTAATTGGTTTCAATTGGCTCTCTTTAAATCCTTTAGTTATCACATATGCTTTTCCATCCTCTTTTGGAGGAATAATTTGGCCATCTTCAAAGTTACCCTTTATAAAAGCTCTCGTTATCCAAACCATTTGTTGTTTTTGTCTTTGATCAATTTCTATCTTGGTCCAATTATTTTCATCTTCTGGATCTAAATCATCTAAACTATTTGAACCAGTCTTTAAATCATATATAGCTACACCTTCCTTATGTAAACGCATTAGATCTACCCTGCATGGAACTTGTATACCAATACACCCACAATCAATATTTACTATTATCATAACTTCACATAAGATAGGTACTCCAACTATTTCCTCATAATTATTCACAATGTCTTTTACCCATCCCTCCATAAGTTGGTGAGCTGCAATATCGATATCTCTAGAGTTCCATGTTTTATTTAAAAGAGTTAAATTAGGAACAAGTTCAGGAAACAAGGTAAATGTATTATTGTTTGGTTCATAGTTTTTACGAAAATTCTGATAAGCAAGGTTAAGAGCAGTTCTAATTTTATTTTCATCTTTTTCCAATGGTTTAATGTTTTCAGTTGCCTTGCAAAAAGACTTTCTTTCAGAATCTTTAACCGTAGGAAGAGCAGTATTAACATTTTCTCCTGTTTGGCCACTGGCAACCAAAGCAAATAATGAATCAAATAAATGTAAAATAGTTCCTTGCATTGCTTTTATTTCTAATGCTTCTGTATACTTTTGTTCCTTTAAATCTTTTGATAATAATCCGACTTCTCGATATATCTGTGGTATTTTAGTTTCGAAGTCAGAAAACGTTACTCTTGGAAAATATGTATGTGGTTGCATGTTATATTTAACTAGTTTGGTTAAAAACAAATCAACATTTTGCCGAAATAAATCAACAAACTGAGGCGAAGATTCAGTGGTTTGAATATCCATATCTAAATTTGTCTCACCAAGTAATAATCTAGAGTATTGTTTAGCCAACCCTTTCCACCCAGTTTCAGTCAACTGGAGTTTAAGCATGTCTTCTATCTGAAGTACCTTATGAGGACTTTGTGGTCGAGAAATTCGTTTTGCAGCTAGAGGCTCACTAGGAACCACTCCCTTCCATATCGGTAATTGTTCTGCATCATAAATTAGATTAGAAGAATTAATTGGCAAAGTATTTTTTGCAGATTCAAAATCACCCCAGGTATTAGAGGTCGCTTGCTCCTGAATAATGCGCAGTGTACGACTTTCAAGTTCTTGTATTCCATCCCAATCAATAGTTAAAAACCAGGCGTCAACATCATTAAATCTTTTTTCTGAATAAGCCTCATTAACAATAGAGCTGAGGTTTTGTTGCGTGTTCCACTGTTTTTCAGGGTTATTTGGAGAAGTGATAATAACTCCAATATATTCTCGAGTTACTCCGTACCGGTCGACAATTGGAACAGGTGCAAATAAATGATTATCACCATGAACAAATAATACATTTGGACCTTCTTGTTGAAACACAACATCTACATCTTTTTGTTCAATATAAGAACCTATTGGAGATGAACAATCTAAAAATGCTAATCTAAAACAATTTCTTTGCCAAGGTTGCCATGCCTTATACTCAAGATTAAACTGATGTTCAATTTTTTTTATTCTTTCTCTCACTCAAGTGCCCTTTACACAATACTCTGTAAATAGTTTTTAAAAAAGGGGTATTAAAATATCAAAACAGATCAGCTTGTATTTATTCATTAATCAAACTACAATATCTATATGACAGCAAGTGATGATATTACAAATCAACACGACATCTCTGAGATTGACGAGAATAAAGTTGATCCAAGTCTTACCCCAGAAGACGAAGATGATAAATTTATAGAAGGAGAAATTGGAGATTTAGACGAACTACACGTTAAAGCCTTTGGAGACACTAATAATTTGCCAATAGATAAAGAAGTAAATAAAGACGAAATCAAAAGAGTCAAAGACCTCACCAAAAAACAACAAAAATCTTCAAAATAATAAATTAACTATATTGATCATAATAGGAAAAACAACACACTTTCTTTATAAAAGAACTATTTTAAGGTATAATTTGCTCACTTGGTGGCCATAGCTCAACTGGTTCAGAGCGCGTCCCTGTGAAGGATGAGGTTACGGGTTCGACTCCCGTTGGCCACCCCATAGTATTTCAACCTCTTGTAATCCTCATAGTTTTGTTTTATAAATTTACAAATGGCAGAAAGAATTCGCTTAAACGAAAAAGATAGTGGTAGTAGTTTTTTAGAAATGTATTTAAGAGAATGTGTTTATTTAAATACTGATAGTGATGCTAAATATAGTTTGCCAAAGCCATATGAATATGCTGAGATAAGCCAGATAAGAGTGGATCCTTCAAAAGTAGTTCCAACAGCAAAATACGTTCTTCGAAGTAATTTGGCAATGATTAAAGCACTAGATGAAGAACTGTCACAAGAAGGTGTAGACATTTTTGATTTACATGGTGTCATAAAAATTGATGATAACAATTATATGTGCCCACCTATTTTAGAAGTTTGGAATCAAGCACCATACAATGGCAATCCAGTTATAGTCGATGGAGCCCATCGCTTATACACTGCTCGAAAAAAAGGTATTGAAGTAAATTGTGTAGTTATTTCAGGCAAGATTTCAAGTATGCTACCTGTTTTACCTCTTGCTGGTTGGCATGAAGTTTTCGAACAAGATGAAGTTCCAAAAGATAAACGTAATTATCATCCGGGAATTCCGTCGTCATGGAAACAATATGAGTTATATAGACAAAGATTCCATGGATCAACTGGACCAAGGGTTGTCTTGGGTACAAATCCTCAAGGATAAATAAAAAAGAACTTCTTTTGTCCAAACACTTTATAAAGTTTACTTATTTCTTCTATAATCTGTTATAAGATCTCATCACTAACGGTCCTCTACTTCCCAGATATTCCAAGTCTAATTGCAGCAAGTCCAAGTGCACCAAGAACTGATAACCCAATCTGATATATTGAGTCGTCAATATACCCCATTACCTTAAGTTGTGACCAACCAAGAATTAGTCCACTAATAATATACGTCTTTTTTCCTTTTAGAGAATCCCATATTGAGGAAAATATATTGTCTGCTGGAACTGTATTATTTTGAGGATTAACTGGAAAAACCGGAGGTTGATTTTGATAACTTGATAATTGCTGCTTTATATACGGCAAGTCTCTGTCACTTCCAATAATTGCATCAACAAACCCTTGGAAATTTCCTCCAGGCCCCTGAGTCCTTATTTTTCTATAATTCTCAAGATCTTGCAGAGCATTAAGATGGTCCTGATCCAAAGATGTCGACGACGTCGACGTAGAAGAACTACCCGGATTATTCAAAATCTGAGCAGCTTGAGACACAATTCTTTCAATATCAAGCGCATCAGGGCATCCCGTTGCAACAATCTCAGAATGTTTAAGAATATGTGCCCTGTCACAACTTATTCCATAAAACTTACAAATATCAGCAACAAGATTTGCCGAAGCTGTATACAAAATGTCAGGCCTTGGACCATTATAGTTTCCATAGTCCTCGTGTTCTATTCCAATACTTCTTTGATTCATATTATAATTGCCTGCATGATACGCTACCCAATCTTCATCAACCCAGTGTACAAGCTGTCCGTTATAACCTACACCGTAATGGGCAGAAACTTTTGAATTTGGATCATTAAATCTAGAATCAGCCGATGTAATAGTTCCAACCATTGTATGTATTACTATTCTGTCAACGGGGAGTCTATTTTGATCTGCATTAGAAATCGCGACAGATAACTCTTGCACTGGAAGGCTGGTAACTTTTCTTGTCATCTTTTCTTCAAAGCCATTTCAATAAAAACCAACTGGTCACGTCTTATTATTGGTATATTATCATATGCAAAAAACTTTGCATCGCTTACCTCTTTCGTTGGTTTAAATTTTCCTCCAATAAATACTCCAGTATATGTAATATCAAGCCTCGCAGTTTCGCGATCAGTACGAATTTTCATTCTTGTATCAGCGCTCACTATTAATCCAGTCTCCTCGAAGATTTCCCGCTCTAACCCTTCTTTTGGATGTTCTTTTCCCTTTAGATATCCACCAGGCAAGCTCCACGAGTTACCTCGATAAGTATGCTTTACAAGAAGAACTTCATTCTTGTCATTAAAAATGATTCCAGTAACTCCTACTAAAAATTTATCTTGAATAAGCCCCATTATTTTAAGTTGAATATTTTTAGGAAGCCCTAATTTTTTCCAGATTGCAGCAAGGGGGCTTTTCATATCGAATCTTCATCGACGCCATTTTTTCCAAGCTCACTTTCAAGCTTGGTATTTTTTAATTCTAATTTATGAACTGTTTTAGTCAATTCGTTTACTGCGTTTTCAGTTTTCTTAAGTTCTCTTTCCTTTTTGCCTAATTTCCTAAATGCCTTAAACCATCTTAAAAAACTAATAAATATTGCAATAAGAAGTCCAATTCCAATAGAAACTAAAATAATAAAATATAAAGGTAAAGGTCTTGAAGAATACTGTAAAAAGTGTATGCTTGCATCAGTTGTATTTTGTGTGGCAAAATAACCAAATCCAGCTCCAAAAATGATTATCAATATTAAAGTAATCATTCCTAATTATACACCAAAAGATTAAGTTTTCTTTTTGTTTCTAATATATTCCAAGAATGCTTCCTTATCTTTTTCATAGATAGCCCAGAGAGAATAATTCTTCTTTTTATGTTTATATCTAAATACAGCTACAGGGCAATCATCTTCCAATAAATCAACTACGCGGATTGAATCTGCCCCTGTAATTCTAATTCCCTCACTGGAAAGAATTTCATAAAGCCCAACCAAATTTATTTTTTGCTGTATTTCAAAAAAAGATGGAAGCTGATCGCATTCAGGACCAGCAAGTTGTTCAACTCTTCCTTTTTGGAGGTGATCCATTTCCATATTTTCTTTAAGTAATTCAGAAACTAAATCTTTATGCTGGAAGTGGATAAGAAAATAACTAGATTCACCTTTTTGTGGACCGCTTTTTACGACATGTTTAATTTCTGCAAAAGGAATATCCTCCTCGCGAAGGATATCTGCAAGATAATGAAATTCTCTAGATGCCACATGAACGATTCTTGAAAGAGGTATTAAAACATCGTCTTTTCTATGCCTTAAAGACGAATAAACAGATTCATCCACTTCCGCTAGAAGCTCTCTTATTTCATCTTTATCTGTGGCTTTTTTTAATTCTGCGATAAACTGTCGTTGATTTTTTCTTATACGTGGAACTTCAACACCGGCAAGGTTGAGTTGTATTCGATAATATCCGATTTTAGCTATATTAAAATCACCATTTTCTATAATTTCCTCTACAGGAACTCTTTGCTGTAATAACTCATACAATTCCTTTGCTCTACCGCCTCGCTGTATCATTTTATGAAACCTAGTGTCTGAGTTAAGAGGTTTACGTACAGAATTCAATTCCTCTTTTGGAAATTGATTTTGGACATGAGGTGAGCTTTCAGTATAAATGCGTTCAAGGGTTTTGACAATTATTTGTCTACATCTTTCTCTAGAACTAAAATCAGCCTCGTATATCTGAGCTACTTCATCTAAAGATGCAGGGCTTCCTAAGTATGTTGCCGTGATATTAAGATTTCTTGTCAATCTCGCCAACTGTCCTCCAGTTTTTTCTCTTGCTTTTTCCCGAAGCCGCGAAACAGCACCATCTGAAATCGCAGTTCTTAAAAATTCACCTGGAATAGTTCCGCCATGCTCTATTGACATGGCCGCATTATATCAGTTTTCTACCTCTTCACAAATAAAATAACATTAGGAATATCACGACCTGGCCCAGCTTTATACCCTCCATACCAGAGTGCCGCACTTCCACCATCATCAAGATTCAAAGCATTTTCCATTCCCATTGCTTTCATTACAGCAGCGCTATCACCAACACTCGCCCCATAAACCATACCGATGTAAACAGTGTTTCCTTTGTTCGCGACAAATCCTCTGGAAGTCTTACTCGTCATTTTAGGGTCAGAACTTCCCGCAAATGCAATATTTCCTCCTTGAACTAGCATTGGATAATTAGAAAGCATGCTGTCAATTCCCGTGTCACGTCCCCACTGGGATGCTTGCCCAACAAATCTTATATAACTTCCTCCAAAAATTACAGCAGGGTTATTACTATAAACATTATTGGCAGAATTGAAATAATATTTATTTTTATTCATGACAAGTAAATCAAAAGAATTGGTTTTCCCAGCGCAAGACGGATAAGAAGTTGGACAGAAATAGGATCCATTAATTCCTGCATATGCACCGCTTCGAGCTATATACGTTGCAAGTGGTAATACAGGGCAATTGTTAGCGCAATCAGAGTCAGATGCAGTGTCCACTATTATTTTTGTTGTAGATAAGTCTCCAGCAATAATACTAACCAAAAAATTACCATTGACAGTTGTAACTTGTTGAGTACTATATGCGCCGCTTCCAGGAGGAGTCGTGCTTGTTTGGATGTTTGCAGGAATTATAGCAGCAACCGCAACAGTATTAGCAGTTGTTATTGTCGAACTGATTTCGTCAAGAGCAGCGCTCCCGGATGCATAATTTTCTTGCGACAAATAATTAAGTGACTGTGCAAAGATCGTTGTAAGTTTGTTAATTGTCTTTGTGTCACTGGATGAGTCTTCAAAGTCAACAAGTTTTTCATAGGTAGACTTGGCCTTGCCAAAAGTATCATGAATATTTTTAATTTCAACTTCGAGCTCTAAATTCTTTTTTACTTGATCTTCATTTTGAAGATTTGTTAATTGAGTTTGAATACTATCCAATTTTGTTTTTAAGTTTTTATTTATCTTTTCAAGGTTAATATTTGCATTAATACCATAAAGACCAAAAAATAAAATACTTATTACTATAAGAAAGAAGAATATATGACTTTTTTTAAATTTGAAGTTTGTAAATTTAATACGAATATCTTTAATATTCATAACTTTATATTATCACAGGAGAATGATTCCTGAAGAGACTCAAAAATTAGAAGAAGAATTTCACGTATCTAATTTTTCTTAGGAATAAGAGTAGGAGGAATAGTAGTAGCTGGTGCCGGGATTGAAACAGGTTTAGGAGTAGCTACAGGCTTACTTGATGGTTGAGTTTTTTGTTGTTGTACAACCTGTATAAGAGACCCCTTTATAACAGTAGGTGGTGTAGCTACCGGCTTGGGAAGAGAGGTAGACGAAGGCAAAGGCGAGGAACCTGCCTGCTTAAGTGGTGCAGACGTAGAAAGAGGGTTTGTAGTCTTGAGAGTTGGCATCGCTGTTGCATTTGGTATAGTCGAACTATTATTACTCCCCGTTGTCGAAGCAACTGGCGTAACTACCGGTGAAGAAGTTGATGTCGGTGTTGGTGAAGTTGTTATAGAAGAAGACGGTGTAGCAGAATTTGGCATGGATTCACCGTGTACAACTACAATATCTCCTGGCTTTAGTTGACTAAGAGATACGGTAGTGTCAAGACCCTTTATTACTGTCTGATTAGTTAAATCTACCTGCACAGGAATACCACTTCCAGATGCTATAACCAGTGTATTAGTGTCAAGATTAACCTTTAGAACAGTGACAGGAGTTGAATTAGATAAACTGGCTCCCACGTTTGTCAAGATAAAATTTGATGCAACAGCAACAGTACTTCCTACTTTAATTTGCCCAGGATTTTGTACTTTTACCTCATCCTGCCCTGAGTCACGTGTTTTTACTTGAGTTTCAACGGAAGTAGTAACTTCCTTTCCATCTGCTGTTTGAACTGTTATAGAAGTAGGACTTGATGCCACAACTTTACCAATAACTGGAATTTGAGATAGACTATTTGTTGATGCAGTTACAGGTATAAACGGTTTAACATTTTCTGCAGTATTTTTTGCTTGGGCTGCTACTTCCTTAATTATATTAATCTTCTCTTCTTCTGTAGTAGTCTTCTTAACTTCATTTCCTAAAATAGCAAATCTTGTTTCAGAAACCTGATTGATTGAAGTTTGTAATGTTTTATTATTAGTTACACTTGCCTCTTTCGCAATTTTTGTGAGATCTGCATCGATTGTTTGCAAAATCTTATTTGCTTCAGTTGGTTTTCCTTTTTTAATTAAATCATTTGCTTCAGCCAAATTTAATTTAAGATTTTCAGTTTCAAGTTTTGTCCGAAGTTCCGGAACTGGATTGGTTGCCACTCTTATTTTCTCTCCCAAATTAATTAAAAAGTGAAAAGGAGAATCAGATGGAATAATAACAACTGGCAATTGCTTAGTATCAAGTGCTCCTGAAATATCAGTGGCCTTAATTCCAAGATCGCTAGCGGTTATTTTCGGCAATTTTATATTTGCTGTGTTCGCCGCTAAGACATTAGGAAGAGTTAATGGTTCCCCAGCTGCAACAAGAGGGTCAATAGGAGGCAAAGGAGCTTCGCTTGTAGTAGTTTTATTCTCAGAATTCCCCACTAAATTAACATCGGTTGTATAAATTAAATCAGATATATGGGCGACAACTTCAGGATCCCCCATATCAGAAAATATACTTAAAACATATCTTCGTTTAGTATCAGATACTATTCCCCCATCGTGATAATAAGGATCAAGCTCCCCCGTTTTATGAGCAACCGTTACATCTTTTGGCAAAAGGGCTGGAATCATGCTATTAAATTTCTGGCGTGATAACATATCAAAAAGATTTGCAGATCCCGGAAGTCTTTTGCCATTAATCAAAATAAAAGCTCTTGCATAATCATCAGCGTTAGTTGTATTCGAACCAAACCCAGGTGAAAGGGAGTCGATCGCTTCTTGTTCATCATCAAGATTAAGCTTTGCTCCAACACTTGAATTAACCAAGCCTAAATCGTGAACGTATTTGGTTATTTTTACGCGGTCCAATAGATCGAGAAGCGTATTATAAGAACTATTCCCTGATTGCGTAATCATGCGGTCTAAAAGTTCATAAACACTAACTGTATCCCCTGCTCTAAGTAAAGGATATCCGTTTGGGAAAGCTTGCGAGGGTGCTACGTTTTTATCCTCAACTATAACTTGACTATCTAAGCTAATATTCCCCGCGGCCACTTGATCAAAAGCATACATGGCAACATATAACTTTATAGTGCTAGCAGGATCCCAATTTTTATTTGCATTAATAGTAACTGTATTTTTAGCGTTTTCATCAAAGTAATAAACACTCACATGATTTAATTCATGTTGAAGAGCTAAATCAGCATAAACTTCATCTGGAATAGAAACATTTGTTTGTAATGGCTGTAAATTTTGTGGGGAAGGAGAGGGTGTTGGTAATGTTAATATTTTTGCAGGTAATGAAGGCAAAATATGCAATCCAATAAGAAATGCGATTATTGCTTTTAAAATCATGTTTTATTTTATTAAAAAGCCAGCTAAATACAAAAGTGGCGATTGCCAGACAGATATAGTCTTCCCAGTTTGAGCTGAAATTTTAACTTGAGAAGGAAGGCTTACATTTATTAACCCCAAGAGTTTACCTGTTTTTGTCTGATTTACTACGTATTCTGCCTGACCTTTATCTTGAACTAAAGAAACATTTAAATTCGTTGTCACTAAATTTGATTGAGTAATCTTGTCTGCTGCACCTCTAACTGCCTGATCAGGTAAAATTGAAACTTTTTCAGTTGTATTTCCTGTATCAACGCTAACAATATGACTCTTAGAATCAATCTGAATCGGAAGATTTGTTGTTACATTAATATCTTTTTGTTGAATATTAACTTCATTACTCTGATTACTCGCTTGTATTGTCAAAATAGGTTGTTTCTCAGCATTTCTCAAAATTACATTATCAACCGTTTTCTGTGTAGTTTGAATATTTTCCGTGTTTGGGGACGAAGTCGGACTTGGTATAGGCTTAGAACTTCCTGGTCCTTGAGTTGCAACTGGCTTTGCTGATGGCGCAGCTTTGGGTGTTGCTACCGTTGTAGCTGACGAAGTTTTTGCTGTAGTTTCAATTGTTATATTTAATTTCTTGTCATTTGTTGTTGTAGAACTTATCTTAACAGTTGTGTTTGAGTTAGCGGGAGCTACTGGAACCACCTTAGGTGCAGTTGTTGGAGTTTGAGCTTTTGGAGTTTCGATTTTTGGCGTTGAAGGAGGAGGCGAAGAAGAAGTTGTCGGTGCTGGTACAGAAGTTTTTTCACCAAGGACTGGTTCTGTGATAATCAGTTCCAAAGATCCATCATTGTTAATAATAAGATCATCAGCTTTAGCAAGAGCAAAGGGAGCAAAAGACAAGAATACTATTTGACCTACAAGAATTTCAAGTATTATTTTCTTAATTTTCATCTCTTTAATCATTCTACATTATTTTTGAATACGTGCAATAAAATTAGCTAAACTATATCTTCCATC
>WNFM01322720.1_pt2 | contig 18457 bp, 19 predicted proteins | sample 5400271 | NCBI WGS metagenome assembly WNFM01 (sample SAMN13153352, study PRJNA577476) | soil metagenome | isolation source: 60 cm saprolite on Douglas fir-dominated hillslope | place: USA:California | collected 2013-09-17 | reverse complement strand
GTGGCGCCGCTGGCGAGGTAGGGGCTGGCCGAGGCGGGCGTCCGGATCAGCTCCACGAAGGTGGTGCCGAGCAGGCTCTTGGGGCGGATGACGGCGCGCACGTCGCCCCGCACCCGGTAGCCGGGGTCGAGATCCAGCGCGACCAGCGTGTGGCCGTCCGCCCCCGGGCTGACCGCGGCCACGCTGCCGACCTTGACGCCGGAGATGCGGACCTCGTCCTGGGCGACCAGGCCGGAGCTGTCGCTGAACTCGGCGTTCAGGCGGTAGGCGGGCTGCCCGGGAAGCCGGAGGCCGACGCTCAGGGCCAGGTAGGCAAGGGCCCCCAGGCAGAGCACCGAGAAACCGGCGAAGACGGCGCTGTTGATCGCGGTGCGCCTTGTCATCTGGCCTGGAAGCAGGGGGTGTTGGCGTCGAGGACCGCCTTCGGGTCGGCGGCGCCGGCCGCTCCGACGCAGTACACGCGCCACATGTGCTGGCCGGCGGGATCGGTCGCGCTGAAGGCGGAGGCGAGCCGGTTGAACACGGCGTCGATGTCGGGGATCTGGGTGCCCAGCTGGCCGAAGATCGTGGAGCCGTTGGCGAGATAGGCGTTGGTGTTGTCGATCGTCCGGGGCGCCTCGGCGAGCGCTCCATGGAGGCCGGCGGCGTTGCCGGCGAGGGCGGTGTCGAAGATCGCCATGACGTGGGCATCGTCCGAGATCGCCCCCTGGAGGTCGGCCTCGCTGGCCGCCAGCGCCCGCATCAGCCGGTCCCAGTCGGCGATCAGGGCGCGGAACTCGGAGTGGTAGGCGGCGAGGGTGTCCATGATCTTGCCCAGGCTGGAGAGCAGCTGCTGGAAGTGCTGCTGGTTGTCGACCAGCGTCTGGGAGATCACGACCAGGTCGTTGGCGAGCTGCTTCAGGTCCCCGGCCTGGGTGTTGAGGTCGGTGCCCCGACCGGCGAGCGTCTCGCCGAGCGAGTTGATCAGGAGCACCAGATGGTCGCGGACGTTGGGGTCGAGCGCCTGCAGCACCTGGGCGAGCTCGACCGGCGTCAGCGTGTGGTTGAGCGGGATGGTCCCGCCGTCGCGGAGCTTCTGCGCGGTCGAGCCGCGGCTCAGCTCGACGTAGGTCTCGCCGAGCAGGTTCTTGGCCTTGATCACCGCCCGCGCGTCCTCGAACATCGGCGCGAACTGGGGATGGATGGCGAGCAGCGCCTCGGTACCCTTCGCGCCCGGCGCCAGCGCGTCCACCCGGCCGACGCGGAGGCCGGCGATGGTGACGTCGTCGCCGGTCACCAGCTGGGAGCCGGTCGCGAACACTGCCCTGACGTGGTAGACGGGCTGGAAGAAGAACTCGCCGCCCATCTGGCGGGCCAGGAAGCCGAGCAGGAGGAGCGCGGCGATCGCGTAGCCGGCGAACACGGGGAGGTTCTGGCGGCCTCTCATGCGGCGCCTCCGTAGAGGAACCGCCAGAGGTCGGCGTCGCTCGTCCCGCCGCTGGCCGGGACCATGCCCGTCAGCCCGGGAAGGTTGATGCCGCCGGGCGTGCCGGTCGGGCCGGCGCCGGTCGTGCTCGGTCCGACCAGGACCGAGATCCGGGTCGCGTAGCCGTTGGCGTCCTTGCCGCCGAAGACGATCGCGGTCTCCCTGATCGCCGCCGCCTGGGTGGGCAGCGCGGTCACCGCCCCGTTGGAGGTCGTGGCGAGGTCGCCCATCAGCTGGTCCGTGCGGTGGACGAGGACCGGCAGCTCCTGGAAGATCGAGGCCAGGTTGCCCTGCGTGCCCGACAGCGCGGTGTCCGTCCGGGCGAGCGCCGCGTTGGTCTGGGCGAGCGCGCGCTTGATCTCGGCGTCCTGATCGGCGAGGTTCTTGATCAGCCGGTCGGAGTTCGCGATCAGCTGGCCGAGCTGCTGGCGGCGGTCCGACTGGGCCAGCTCGGCGGTGACGGTGTCGAGCGCCTGGATGACCCTCTGGAGCTCGGCGTCCCGCTGCTGGAGGGTGGTGGCGACCTGGGCCAGGTCGGTCAGGTCCCGGGTGCCGTAGCGGATCGTCTCGTTGTTGTCGATGCCACGCCCGGCAAAGCCGCCGCCGAGCTCGGTGACCGCCACCTGGAGCTTGTCGCGGGTCGGCTGGTCGAACGTGTTGATCACGTCCTGGAGGTCGGTGGAGATGCTGACCTTGGTCGCCGGGATCGTCGCCCCGGGACTGAGGGAGTCGCCGGTGGTGCCCGGGTGGAGATCGAGGTACTTCTCGCCCAGCAGGCTCTTCGGGCGGAGCGTGATGGTCGCGCTGCTGTGGACCGGCGAGTAGGCGGGGTCGAGGCTGATCCCGACGACCACGTCGTTGCCCCGCAGCGCGATGCCGCTCACGGTGCCGGCGCGGGAGCCCGCGATCAGCACGTCGCTGCCCGGGTAGAGGCCGTCGGCGCCCGGCATCACGACGTTGAGGTCGTAGCTGCTGCTCGGGAGGATGCCCCGGTAGGAGAAGACGGCCACGGCGACGATCGCCAGGAAGGCGACGGTCCACTTGGCGGCGGCAAGCAGCGCTAACACGCTAGTCCATTCCCAGCGGCCCGGCGACCGCTCCCGCCAGGAACTGGGCGGTGAACTGGTTGGGCGAGTTCTTGAGCTGCTCCTTGGGGCCCTGCTCGACGACCTTCCCGCCGTGCAGGAGGACGATGTTGTCGGCGATCTCGAAGACCGCCTTGATGTCGTGGCTGATCACGACCGCGGTCGCGTCGTACTTGCGCTGGATCTCCTTGATGAGGTCGCAGAGGAGCGCCGTTCGGACGGGGTCGAGGCCGGAGTCGGGCTCGTCGAAGAGCAGGATCTGGGGCTCCATGACGAGCGCCCGGGCAAACCCGGCGCGCTTGCGCATGCCGCCCGAGAGCTCGCCCGGCATCTTCTTCTCGGCGCCGGCCAGGCCGACCTCCTTGAGCCGGCCCATGACTATCTCGCGGACCTCCTTCTCGCTCTTGCTGGTGTGCTGGCGGAGCGGGAAGGCGACGTTGTCGAAGAGGTTCATGGAGGAGAAGAGGGCGCCGTCCTGGAACAGCATGCCGATGTTGCGGCGCAGCTCGAGCAGCTCCTCTTCACCTAGGTGAGGCACGCTCTTCCCCTCCACCAGGACGTCGCCGCTGTCGGGCAGGAGGAGGCCGACGATGTGGCGGAGGAGGACCGACTTGCCGGTCCCCGAGGGGCCCATGATGACGGTGATCTCCCCTCGCGGCACGGACGCGGTGACGCCGTTGAGGACCAGGTGATCGCCAAAGGACTTGACGACTTCGACGCAGTCGATGACCGAATCCGCGCGGTAGATGCCGGCGCCGGTCTGCCCGCTGCCGTTGCCGTTGACGATGCCGCTGGTGCTCATGCGCTTCCTTTCAAGAGGGGATCGGGAGGTTCGGGGTGTGGCCCCAGAAGAGGTTGGTGAGGACAGCGTTGACGACGGTCGTGAGCAGCAGGCTCACCGCCATCGTCTTGGCGACGGCGCGCCCGATGCCAACCGCACCGCCGGTCACGTGGTAGCCGTAGTAGACGCCGACGCTGATCACGAGGAGGGCGAAGACGACCGCCTTGATCAGCGAGTAGGTCAGGTCGAGGAGGTTCGAGTAGCGCCAGAAGTAGGCGCTGTAGATGCCGTCCGAGACGACGCCGATCTGGTAGCGCTGGACGATGTAGCTGCCCAGGTAGCTGACCGCCAGGGCGAACACGTACATCAGCGGGATTACGAGCATGGATGCGATCATCCGGGTCGTCACCAGGAACGGGATCGAGGGCACGCCCATCGTCTCGAGGGCGTCGATCTCCTCGTTGACGCGCATCGTGCCGAGCTCCGCAACGAGGCCGCAGCCGACCTTGGCGCCGATCGCGAAGCCGAAGAAGAGGGGCGTGATCTCACGGGTGTCGCAGAGGGCGTTGAAGACCCCGGCCAGGCTCTCCGCACCACCCAGCTGGTGGAGCGAGTAGTAGGCCTCGACCGAGCACTCGGAGCCGGTGAAGTAGGTCATGACCAGGGCGACCGGGCTGGAGCTGACGGCGATGAAGGCCGCGTACCACCAGATCTCGTCGCGGTAGCGGAGCGCGCGGGGGATGGCGGCGAGGGCGCGGAGCGTGAAGAGGACGATCTCGCCGGCGACCTCGAAAGCGCCGAGCCCCGGCGCCCAGAACGGCTCCCGGACGCTGACCATCGGCTTGATGGGCTTCGCTGCTACCGCCATCTACTTGAGTACGAACTGGTCGTGGAAGAGGGCAAGCACGGTCGGCGTGTAGAGGTAACCGAAGGCGAGGATGGCGACGAAGCAGCGCACGATCGCCTCGTGCACGGCGCGCGCGACGCCCTCGGCGCCGCCCTTGGCGGTGACGCCCTTGTAGATGCAGATGGCGGAGACGATGGCGCCGAAGACCAGGCACTTGAGCTCACCGCCGAAGAGGTCGACGAGCGTGCCCTGGCTGAAGAAGGTGCTGATGAAGGCGCCCGTGTTGACGCCCACGACCAAGGTCCCGACGAGATAACCGCCGAGGGTGCAGAAGGCGATCATCGGCAGGTTGTAGAGGGCGGTCATCACCATCAGGGCCAGCGAGCGGGGCACCACGATGAAGAGGACGTTGCTGAGGCCCATCACGCTCAGCGCCTCCAGCTCCTGGCGCACCTGCCGGGCGCCCAGGTCGGCGGTGATCGCGGTGCCGCTGACCGCCGCGATCATCAGCCCGGTCGCCACCGGCGCGAACTCGCGGACGTTGGCCAGGATCATGAAGCCGCCCAGCTGCTGCTCGGCGCTGGCCGCCTTGAAGAAGTTGCCCGCCTCGAGCGAGACGATGGTGCCGAAGCCGAGGCCGGTGAGCAGCAGCGGGATGAAGTTGGCGGTCAGGATGAACCGGCACTGCTCGAGGAACTCCTGCCAGTAGAAGGGGCGCCGGGCCGCACCGCGGAGCGCCTCGCCGAAGAGTGCGGTGAGCTCGCCGACCGACTGGACGGAGCGGCGCGCGCGCGTGCCGACACTCACGCCTGAATAGACCCTAGACGCTCACCCCATAGCCAACCTGACAACACTCTATACAAGCATCCTTGGTGATAACGCACAAGTATAGATTGTGTATACCGGACAGGAGCTGGTTAGTCAAGCCTTTACTTCGGTTGCCGACGTTCGTTCAGAGGTGATCCGAGCTAGACCACCAGCTCCTTTTCCAGCCCCTCGCTGGCGCCCATGCCGCGGGCGCCGTAGGCCTCGCCCAGGTGGTGGTGGTAGGGCACCCCGGTAAAGTTGTGGTGGCTCTTGGTCGGCACGTCCTTGGCGGGGTCCCACTCGCGCCGCTGGAGCTCGATGTAGCCCTGCTCCCTCCGCTCGTGGAGGGCGGTCAGCACCTCGCTCATGCCGTAGCCGGCGGCGTGCTGCATGGCCAGGGTGATGAAGAGGAAGCCGACGCCCATCTCGCCCAGCTCGTCGAAGGTCATCGGGTCCTTCTCGTTCTGCCACTTGAAGGAGGACGAGTAGTTGAACGCGAAGCGGGCCTTGGGGAACCGCTTGCGGATCTCCTGGGTGAACTGCTCGACCGGGCCGCGGGCGGCGGTCGGGAACTCGCACCAGAGGAGGTCGGGAACGCCGCTGTCCAGGTAGCGAAGGCCGCGCTCGATCGCGAGCTCGATCCCGCGGCTGGACTCCGGCGCCTCGGTCGCGGAGACGCCGTCGGTCCGGGCGATGATGATGAAGTCCTGGTGGCCGAGGTCGTCGGCGACGTTGCGCATCATCCGCAGCTTGCCGACCATCTCGTCGGCCGAGACGAGCGCCTTGCCGGCGATGTGGCCGCAGCGCTTGGGCATGACCTGGTCCTCGATGTGGGCGGCCGCCACTCCGGTGTTGACGTAGAGCTCGGTCGTCCGCTGGACGTTGAAGATGTTGCCGTAGCCGACGTCCATGTCGGCGACGACCGGCGGGATCTCGAGGTGGATCGGTTCGACCCCCTTCTCAGGATCGCCCACCGCCATCGTCAGCTGGAACTTGCGCAGCCCGCTGACGGTGCGGCGTACGCCGTCGGCGATCTCGACGCTGGAGTAGAGGTCCATGTCGGTGGTGCCGAGGTGCCCGACGGCAAAGGAGTAGCCGCTGAAGTACACGGCGTCGAAGCCGTGGTACATGACGAGCTGCGCCCCGTGCGGGTCGTAGACCCCCGGACCGAACACGTAGGGCCTCTCGGTCAGCAGCTCCCGGAGGCGCGCGCTGCCATGCTTCCAGCGCGTCGCGGGGATCTTGAAGCCAGCGGGGAGCAGCGGTGACGAAACCAATTCCATGAACTCAAGGTATCAAGTGATCTTATATTCGTCCAATTGATTGCTCTGATTGTTTCCATAGGCTCAGCCTATGACCTGGTCGGCCTGGAGGAGCAGGTCGACGAAAGCCTTGACGACGCCGCTGGGCGGTCCCAGGTCGCGCCGCCGCATGACCACCAACCGCCGGCGCAGGGGCAGGCCGTCCGAGATGGGAACCCGCCGAAGCGTCCCGGCGGCAACCTCGCCGACCACCGCCGTCCGGGGTAGGAGGGCCACCCCGAGCCGCCGCTCGACCATCTTCTTGGTCGCCTCGATGTTGTCCAGCTCGAACATGCTGCGGGGGACGAGGCCGGCGCTGGCGAAGGACGCCTGGGTCAGCTCGTAGTAGCTGGAGGTGCGGTCGAAGAGGATCAGCTGCTCCCCCGCCAGGTCGGCCATGGTGACCGACCGGCGCTCCGCGAAGTGATGGCCGGGCGCCACCATCAGGCCCAGCTCCTCCTCATAGAAAGGGATGAGCTCGATGTCGTGGTGGCGGAGGTCCCGGCCCAGGCCGAGCTGGACCTCGCTCTTGAGGACCATCTGGAGGACCTCCTCCGAGTGGCCCGTCCGGACCGCGACCTCGACCCGCGGATGGGCCGCGGCGAACCGCTCCAGGAGGGGCGGCAGGAGGTAGGTGCTGACGGCGGGTGCTGAAGCGATCACGAGGTGCCCGGCGGATGCGGAGTTGAGCTCGGCGATCGCCTCCCTTCCTTCCCTCACCGCCTGTGTGGCGCGCTCGGCGAAGGGAAGAAAAGCCCGCCCGGCGTCGGTCAGCCGCATGCCCTGGCGGGTGCGCACGAACAGCTTCTCGCCAAGCTCCGACTCGAGCGCGTGGAGGCGCGCCGTGAGCGTGGGCTGGCTGACGAAGATCGCCTCGGCGGCGCGGCTGACGTTGCCGCGGCGGGCGACTTCGAGGAATCCCTGCACCTGGGCGAGGAGCACAAATGGATTCTATGACTGCTACGGTCCGCGATCAGCCTGATTTCTCTGACTGGACTGCCGACGGTGCTCGGCCTTCGGGCCCTGCGTAGGTGTCGGGTTCAGGCCCGAGGGAGACTCCATAGAAGGGGCGGCGAGGTCGCGCCTGGATGTCGGATGCGGCGTTTGAAGGGCTGCTGAGGTCCAATTGGTACCACTTGTACCTCGCAGACGTGATTCCGAGGTCTAAGTGGTACCACTTGTACCTGTTTCCGAGATTGACGAGGCTGGTTGACTGCCGTGGCGAGGGTCGCGATCGTGCAGCTCGTGGGTTTGCCAACTGTCCCCGCTGCTCTCATGGGAGGCCCGTTCACCTTCGTCGAAGCCGAGCGTGCCGGTCTCACACGGCGACAGCTGCGCGGAGCGAGCTGGCGCCGACTCTCCTTCGGGTGGTACGTATGGGCGGGCCTGAGGGATAGCCCCGAGCTGATTCTGGCGGCTGTCGAGCGACGCCTTCCTACGGGAGCGGCATTCTCTGGCCGGACGGCAGCGTGGCTGCATGGGCTGGACTTCCCGCCAATCAATCCGATCGAGGTCACATTTCCGAGAGTCCAAAAGCATTCGAAATTGGCCGGGGTTGCGGTCCGCAGAGCATCACTCCTTGCCGGCGACGTTGTCGTACGGAGGGGCTTGGCAACGACGTCCGGTCTCCGCACCGTGTTCGACTTGGGCGCTCGACCACCACTTATCGACGCAGTCGCTGCCGTGGACATGGCGCTGCATGACGGGCTTATTCGAATGCCCGAGCTTCGTGACTACGCGACGTCGCATGGTGGATCGAAGGGAGCCAGGCAATTCAGGCGGGTCATTGCCCACGCGGAGCCGCTGGCGGAGTCTCCGATGGAGACCCGGTTGCGGATGTTGCTTGTCCTGGCAGGGCTGCCGCGGCCCGAGGCGCAGGTCTCCTTGCATGATGGGAGCGGTCGCTTCCTCGGGCGGGCGGACCTCTACTACCCGTCCCAGCGACTCGTCATCGAGTATGACGGCGGCACGCACCGGACGAGCCTGGTCGAGGACAACCGCCGGCAGAACCTGCTGCTCAGCGCCGGTTACCGCCTTCTGCGCTTCACGTTCGCGGATATCCGGGAGGCGCCCGAAGCGGTCGTGGACCAGGTCAAGAGAGCCCTCGCATCGTCTCGGGCCGTTGCGCTACGACACAGCGCCAGGTGATGCCTCCCCTTCCATGAACAAGCCACAAGACACGCAACCGACACAAGTCGAACTTGTCCCACGCAAACACGTCGCGGGTCAGCTCGGCTTCGACACCAGGGGAAGTTCGAGGCGGAAGGTCGCGCCTCCCCCCTCGGTCGGGAGGGCCTCCACCATTCCGCCGTGTGCCGAGACGACCGCCGCGACGATCGAGAGGCCCAGGCCGGAGCCGCCCCGATCGCGGCTCCTGCCCGGGTCAGCGCGGTGGAAGGGCTCGAAGACGCGCTTCTCCTCGCCCTTGGGCAGTCCCGGGCCGTGGTCGACGACGCTCAGCAGAGCGTGGCCGTCGGAGGTCGCCAGCTGGACCTCGATCGGTGTGTCCGGCGGGGGGTGGATGATCGCGTTGCGGACCAGGTTGCCGACGACCTGGCGGAGCCGCAGGTCGTCGCCGACCACGGCCAGGGCCTCGCTGCCGAGGAGGTTGATGGCGCGCCGGGGGGCGACCGCGCGGGCGTCGTCGCAGGCGTCGCGGGCGATCTGCTGGAGGTCGACCGGCTTCCGCTCCAGCGGGCGGCCCTGGTCGAGGCGGGCGAGGAGGAGGAGGTCGTCGACCAGGATGCTCATCCGGACCGACTCCTCCTCGATCCGCCGCCGCGCCTTGGCGGAGTCGTCGGGCGAGTCGGCGGCCCCCCGGCGGAGCATTTCCGCGTAGCCGCGGATCGAGGTGAGCGGGGTGCGCAGCTCGTGGGAGGCGTCGGCGAGGAACTGGCGGAGCTGGCGTTCGGACCGCGTCTTCTCGACGAAGGATTCCTCGATCCGGGCCAGCATCGCGTTGAGGGCGAGCCCGAGCCGGCCGATCTCGGTCGACCTCGTCGCCGGCTCGACGCGGCGGGAGAGGTCGCCGCCCGCGATGGCGGCAGCGGTCTCCCCCATCCGCTCCAGCGGCTGCAGGCCGATGCCGATGACCCGCCAGGCGAGCAGGCCGAGAGCGATCAGGACGGCGGTGCTGATGAGCGCCTCCAGGAGGAACAGCTGGTTGAGGGTCGAGTGCGCTTCGGCGAGAGGCACGGCGAGCACCAGGATGTCGTCCCCGGCGCCGTCGATCATCTCGGTCCGGACCATGTAGCGGGCGCCGTCGGAGCCGGAGAGGGTATGCCAGGTCGCGACGTCGGGCCCGCCGTGCGGCACCGGCAGCGGTACGCTCGGCCGGGCGACTGGGGTCGTCGAATCGGGCCCGAAGCCGGTGTCCCTCAGCAGGGTGAGGCCGTCGGGGCTGTAGAGCGCGCCGTAGGTCCCGGTCGGGAACTGGGCCGGCGGAGCCGAATGCCCGCGCCCACCCGGGCCGGAGTCGCTCGACCCCAGCGCCGCCAACGCGGCCGCCCGGTCGCCGGTCAGCTGGTCCATCAGGCGGTTGTCGACGAAGGTGCTGAGCGCGACGTAGGTCGACGCGGCGGAGACGAGCAGCCCGGCGGCCACCAGCAGGACCAGGCCGATCAGCAGCCTCGCCCTGAGCGAGCGGGTCACGCCCGCGGCGGCCGCAGCACGTAGCCGACCCCGCGCACGGTCTGGATGAGGGGCGGGTCGAAGCGGTCGATCTTGCGCCGCAGGTAGGAGATGTAGGTCTCCAGCACGGTGCCGTCGCCGCCGAAGTCGTACTGCCAGACGTGATCGAGGATCTGGCTGCGAGTGAGCACGCGGCCGGCGTTGATGAGGAGGTAGCGAAGGAGCCGGTACTCGGTCGGTGTCATGTCGATCGGGGTGCCGGCACGGCGCACCTCGTGGGCATCCTCGTCCAGCTCCAGGTCGGCGAAGGTCAGCTTGCCGTCCGCCGCCGGGTCGACGCCGTTGCGACGCAGAACGGCGCGCACCCGGGCGATCAGCTCCTCGACGCTGAATGGCTTGGTCACGTAGTCGTCGCCCCCGAGCGTGAGGCCGTGGACCTTGTCCTCCGTCGCGTCGCGGGCGGTGAGGAAGATGATCGGAACCCGCTTGCCATTGCTGCCCAGGCGCCGGAGCACCTCGAGGCCGTCGATGTCGGGCAGCATCACGTCGAGCACCACCAGCGCTGGCTTGAAGGAAGCGACCTTGGCGAGCGCGTCGCGGCCCGTCGCCGCGGTGTTGACCGTGAAGCCCTCGTAGCGAAGAGCCATCGCCACCAGCTCGGGGATGTTCGACTCGTCATCGACAACGAGGACGCGGGGTCCCGCTTCGGCCATGAGTCGAATCCTGGGCGATTTTCCTGTGAGTTTGCTGGGAGTTTCCTGGGTGGTCGGTAGGAAACCTGCTGTCAGAGATCCTTCTCGTAGTCGGCGTAGGCAGGCAGGCTGGTATAGCCGAGCTCCTCGTTGATGTGCAGCATCGGCGCGTTCCGCTCGTCGTTGTCAGTGCGGACCGACCCCACCCCAAGCTCGATCGCCTGGGCCAGCGTCTCCATCTTCACGGCGCGCGCGATGCCGCGTCCGCGGTGGCTGCGCACGGTCCCCGTGAAGCCTGTCCAGACCCGCCCGCCCGCGGGCGGGAAGCGTAGGAAGGACATGCCGACGACGCGGTCTCCGTCGAGGGCGATCCAGATCCGGTCCGCTCGCCGATCGGGGGAGCCGAACCAGGTCCGGTACACGTCGTAGGAGACGGGCATCATCTCGTGGCTCCTCGGCATGTCGACACGGGAGTCGGTATGCGCTTCGTAGAGCGCCCACAGGGGATCTTCGACGGCGTGCTCGCTCAGGGGGATCAGCCGGATACCCTGCGCCGCCATCGCTGCGCGCGACGTCTCGGTCAGCGCCAGCACGCGGTCGCGGTTCTTCTGGAGGTCGAGCTCCCAGACCTTGGCCGTCGTGTCAAGACGGTAGCCCGCAGCGGTCAGGGCCGCGGTGATCGCCGCTTCATCCTCCCCGCAGAAGACCTGCAGCCGTTTGCCCCCCTGGGCGCGGGCGCGCCCTTCCAGGGACTCGATCAGCTCGGGCAGGATGGAGTCGGATTCGGGAAGCCAGCCAACCCAGGCGATGCTGTCCCTGTCCGTCATCTGGCTCCAGTCGGGCCGAAAGAGCATCGCGTAGCCGACCGGGCGGCCGTCGGCCTCGGCGATCCAGCGTTCGGTGTTGGTCCCCGGCTCCGGCGTCTCCCACTCGTAGCGAGTGAGGACCGGGTCGAGCGGCTCGTCGGGGCGGAAGCCGGCCTCGATCGCGACGACGCTGTCGATATCGTCGAGCGTCGCCGGGCGCAGGTGGATCGTGGCTTGGGACATGACCGCCAAAGATAGCCGATGGCTTCGTCGCGTAGAGAGGTGGGCCCGGCTGGCTTCGATCCAGCGACCAGAGGATTATGAGTCCCCCGCTCTGACCAGGCTGAGCTACGGGCCCGCGGCTAAAGTTTATTGAGGCTGCCGGAGATCGCCGCAGCTAGCGGCCGGAGAGGATCCGCTCCCGCTCTTTGGGCGAGAAGGATTCGCAGGCCGCCAGCTCGAGAGCAGTCGCCCGGTCCCGGCGCCGGTACCGGTAAGCGTCGGCGGCGCGGCGGACCGTCCATTGGGGGTGCGGGCGCTCGGTCAACGTGACCGCCTGACCGGCCTCGACCAGGCCCTCGCGCAGCACCCGGAGGTACCAGCCGTGGCGCCCGCTCTCCTCGACCCGCCGGAGCAGGTCGGGCCGCTTCCAGCGGTAGGCGATCTTGTAGCAGGGCCCGCGAGGCTGGCTCACCTGGACGACCGCCTCGCCGACCTCGTACACGTCGCCGAGGCAGACGCTCCGCTCGTCCTGGCCACTGATGGTGAAGTTCTCTCCGAAGCCGCCCGGGCCCATCTCCTCAATGCCCATCTCCCGCCGCCAGAGCGGGTAGTGGTCCGCCGAGTAGCAGAGCACCGCCATCTCCGGTCCGCCGTGGACGCGGGGATCGGCCTGCCGGTCCCCCGTGACATTGGTGGCGGTGAGCAGCGCCTGGCCCTCGATCGCGCTCTTGAAGATCGCGCTCCGCCACTGGTGGTCGATCGGCTGGGGGAGACCGACGTCGCTCCCCAGCAGCCGCGGCCGGCCGACCTGGATCGAAACCAGGCGTGCGCTCACGCTTCGGGTCCGATCACCTCGACCTCGTTCCCCTCCGGGTCGTCCACATAAAAGGTGCGGACGCCGGGCAGGACGGGGTGGATGCCGCCGCGCACTTCGAGCCCCGCCGCGGCGCAGCGCTCGCGGAGCTCCTCGTAGCGGTCGGGCGCGACCTTGAAGGCCAGGTGGTGGAGGACCCGGTCCCGCTTCGCGGCCGGGAACGCGCCGGCGGCGCCGTCGGGGTGGGGCGAGAGCACGATCATGCCGGGGACGCCGCCGGAGACCTCGCCGGTGCTCAGGAAGCGCGCCGGCACCTCCGGCCGGGAGATCAGCTCGAGGCCGAAAAGGTCGCGGTAGAAGGCGAGCGAGCGCTCCATGTCGTGGGTCCAGAGCACGATCTCGGCGAGCCCGACAACGGGGGAGCTCACGCGGCGACCGCCTTCATCATTGCGACCAGGTTCTCGGTCCTCGCGCCCGGCGGGACGGAGCAGCCGGGGGCGAGCAGGAAGCGCTCGCCGGCCGTCTCGCGGAGGGCCTCGCGGGCTTCGCTCACGACCTCCTCGGGGGTTCCCCGGTAGAGCGTGGTGCGATGGCCGAGGCCGCCCATCACCGCCTTCCCGGAGAGCCTGCGGCCCTCGGCCAGCGAAGGGTTGCCCGGGTCCGCCACCGACCAGCTGATCGCCTGCACCGGCAGCCGGCGGGCGATGTCGAAGTGGAGCCGGCCGCGGCAGAGATGGAGCACGTTGAACCAGGCGGCCTTCGGCAGGGCCCGCAGGATCCGCTCGTCGTGCGGGTAGAGCCAGCGGTCGTACTCCTCCGCCGTCATCATCCCGGCGCTGGCGTAGCCGGAGATCGCGTAGAAGATGCCGGCCGCCCCGGCTTCGACCGAGCGCGCCGAGAAATCGATCATCGTGTCGGCGATCCGCTCCAGTGCCGGCAGCACGTCCTCCGGGTGCCGGCGGAGGTCGCGCACCGCGCGCCGCTTGTCCTTGCCGACCAGGTAGCCGGCGACCGTGATCGGCGAGAAGACGGTCTGGATGACGGGCACGTCCGGCCCCAGCTCGGCGACGGTGAGCCGAAGCGCCTCCACCTGCTCGGCGAGCGACGGCGCGGTTGCGGCGGCGAGCTTCAGGCGGGGCCAGTCCTGGAACCCCTTGATCGGGTGCTCGAGCTCCCGGGGGGAGCGGAGCGCGTGGCCGGCACTCTGGTAGCGGGCGCCGAAGGCCTCCGCGAAGCTGGACGCGCGGGGTTGGAACTTGACGAAGTCCCACTGGTAGCGGCGGGCACGCTGGACGGTGACCCGGGCCAGCGCCTCGGGCGACCATTCCTCCCGGTAGGTGTGGCCCCAGGCGGCGGCGGGCGGACGGTCGAGCTTGGCCCCCTGGAGAGCCGCCTCAATCCGGGAGCGTGAATTCACGCTCCGAGTTTAGCTTCGGCTTGCCTCCCCATCGAATGGGGAGGCCCTCCTTGCCCGCAGGGCCGGGAGGGGTGGGGCTAGCAGCCGACCCAGCCGATGAAGTTCTCGAGCCGGGTGCGGTCGAGGCCGCGGACGATCTGGGTCCGGTCGATGGTGATGACGGGCGTCACCTCGCCGTCGAGGTCCTCCCACTCCCGGCGGGCGTCTCGGTCGACGTCGATCGTGCGCATCCGGTAGTCGATCCCGCGGGAGTCGAAGTATTCCCGCATCGTTTCCGAGTCCGGGTCGCCGGCGCGACCGTAGAGCACGATGTCCATGGGTCCAATCTACGCCCGGTCCGATGGGCAGGACCACGAACATAGATTATTTCTATGTCGCCATCGGCCCCGCTGATGGCTTGGCTCGGGGGTGATCGTATGATCCGAAGCAAATGGATCGAGCTGCCTGGCCGGCGGAGGCGGAGCGGCTGCGGGCCGAGGCGGAGGCCAAGCCGATGAAGCTGCCGGTCAACCGCCGGGTCGACGAGAAGCATCGGACCATCACCGAGGACGGCCTCTCGGTCTGGTACACGATCCAGGTCTCGCCCCACAGCCGGATCTACGACGTCCTCTTCGAGCGGTCGGACCGGATGCCTTCCGAGGAGGAGTGCCAGGCCTGGCTGGAGCTGCTCATCCCCGGCAAGGCGACGGTCGAGTCGCCCTCGCTGCCGGGCAGCTTCGACCGCCGCTTCGACTCCTTCGAGCGGGACCCCACCCGCGAAGCGCCGCTGGCCTGAGTCGGACGAGTGACGATGAATCGGGGCGCCGTCGAGCAGCTGCGGAAGGCGGTCGGCGCCGACCACGTCGTCACCGAGCCGCACGACCTCGTCATCTTCGAGCGCGACGCATCGATCACCGGCGCCCTGCCCGATGCGATCGTCTTCCCCGCCAGCACGGCCGAGGTCTCCCTCGTCATGCGGATCGCCCAGGCCCAGGGCCTCGCCGTCGTCCCCCGGGGAGCGGGGACCGGGCTCTCCGGCGGCGCGGTCACCCTGCGGGGCGGGATCGCCCTCTCCCTCGCCCGGATGCACCGGATCCTGGAGATCGACCCCCGGGGCCGGACCGCCACCGTCGAGCCGGGCGTGGTCAACCTCGACCTGAGCGTCGAGGCGGCCCGCCACGGCCTCTTCTACGCCCCCGATCCCTCCTCCCAGAAGGCGTGCACGATCGGCGGCAACGCCGCCGAGAACTCGGGTGGTCCGCACTGCCTCTACTACGGCGTGACCACCAACCACATCCTCGCCATGGAGGTGGTCCTGGCCGACGGCTCCGTCCACTGGGTCGGCGGCGACGACCCCGACCGACCCGGGCTCGACCTCCTCGGCGTGCTGGTCGGCTCGGAGGGGACGATGTGCGTGATCACCCGGATCCAGGTCAAGCTGCTGGCCGTCCCGGAGGCCGTCCGCACCCTGCTTGCCGGCTTCCCGACCATCGAGACCGCGAGCCACGCCGTCTCCGACGTCATCGGCCACGGCATCGTCCCGGCGGCCCTGGAGATGATGGACGAGACCACGGTAGGCGCGGTCGAGGCCCACTACCACGCCGGCTACCCGACCGACGCAGGCGCGGTCCTCCTGGTCGAGGTCGACGGCCTCGCCGAGTCGGCCAAGGAGCTGATGGGCGAGATCCGCCGGATCCTCGAGCGCAACGAGGCCTTCGCCCTCCGGCTGGCCGCGGACAAGGCGGAGCGGGAGCTGCTCTGGGCCGGCCGGAAGGGGGCGATCGGCGCGCTCGGCCGGATCAAGCCGAACTACTACCTGCACGACGGGGTGGTGCCCCGGACCCGCCTGCCCGAGGTGCTCCACCGAGTCGGCGAGATCGCCGATCACTACCGGCTGCCGGTCGCCAACGTGTTCCACGCGGGCGACGGCAACCTCCATCCCAACATCCTTTTCGACCTCCGCGAGAAGGGCGTGATGGAACGGGTCGAGAAAGCCGGCGAGGAGATGCTCCGGGCCTGCATCGACGCCGGCGGGACGCTCTCCGGCGAGCACGGGATCGGGCTCGAGAAGAACGCCTTCATGCCCTGGATCTTCGGCCCCGACGACCTCGACGCAATGCACCGGGTGAAGGACACGCTGGACCCCCACGGGTTGCTCAACCCGGGCAAGGTGTTCCCGAACTCGGAGCAGACGGTGCCGCGACTGGTCGCCCGGATGGGGGTGGCATCCCGGGCCCAGTGGTGGTAGACGGGCTGGAGGCGATCTCCAGCGAGCGCCCCGCCGGCGCCGAGGAGCTCGCCCGGGTGCTCGGCGATGCCGCCGGCGACGGGCTTGCGGTGATCCCGGTCGGGGGCGGCCGGGCGCTTGGCATGGGCAACCCGCCCGCCCGCTTCGACCTCGCCCTGGAGACGTCCCGCCTCGACCGGATCGTCGAGTTCAGCCCCCACGACCTCACCGTTACCGTCGAGGCGGGGATCACGCTGGAGGCGCTCCAGGAAGAGCTGGCCAAGGCCAGGCAGTTTCTGCCCCTCGACCCCTTCGGAGGGCCCGGCCACAGCATCGGCGGCCTGCTCGCGACCGGCTGGTCGGGGCCGCTTCGGCTCCGCTACGGCACCGCCCGCGACTACCTGGTCGGCCTCCGCGTCGCGCTGCCCGACGGCAAGCTGGCCCGGTCCGGCGGCCGGGTGGTCAAAAACGTGTCCGGTTACGACCTGAACAAGCTCCACCTCGGGGCGCTGGGAACGCTCGGCGTGATCGTGGAGGCCTCCTTCAAGCTCTTCCCCACTCCCCTCTACGAGGAGACCGTCCGCCGGCCGGCGACGCGCTTCGACGAAGCGTGGACCGAAGCGGAGCGGGCACTCGGCTTGAAGATGCCGCCGGTGGCTCTCGAGCTCGTCAAGGAGGAGGGCGCTTACAGCCTGGTCGGCCGGCTCGCCGGCAGCGAGGCCGGGGTTCGCCGGATCCTCGGCGAGCTGGGCTGGGCCAAGGCGCCGTCCACCTTCTGGAAGGAGCACGGGCGGCGGGCGGGCAAGCGCTGGGCGCGGCTGTCGGTGCGACGCGGGCTGCTTTCCGACCTGCTCCGGTCGCTCCCCGAAAAGGCCCGCTGGATCGCCCAGCCTGGCGTCGGTGTCGCACACTGGTTCGACTTCGACGCCGCCGAGCAGTTCCTCACCGTGCGCCGGGCGGCCGAGGCGGGCGGCGGGTCGCTCGTCCTGCTGGCGGCACCGCCGGACTTCAAGCAGGAGGTGGACGCCTGGGGCACGCCGCCGACTACGGTGGGTCTGATGCGGCAGCTGCGGAGCGCCTTCGACCCCCGGCATACGCTTTCCCCTGGACGCTACGTCGTCTGAATGGCGATCGACATCCGCAACGCGGGCGTGTTCCAGGGGCCGGACGCCCCGGCCGACGACGACCTTTCGACCTGTGTGCACTGCGGCCTCTGCCTCAACTACTGCCCGACCTACCGGGTGACCAACCTGGAGACCGAGTCGCCGCGGGGGCGGCTGTACCTGATGACGCAGTGGCAGCGCGGCCAGCTGCCCTTCACCGAAGAGCTCGCCCGGCACATCGACCTCTGCCTGGGCTGCCGGACCTGCGAGGCGGTCTGCCCGTCCGGCGTCCCCTACGGCCGGATCATCGAGCACGGACGGGCCGAGGTCGAGCGCCTGCGCGGCTTCAACCTGGCGCGGACGGGGGCCACCGTGGTGATGCGCCAGCTGCTGGCCCATCCCCGCCGGCTGCGGGCGTTCGGCGGGCTCACCCGAGTCGCGCAGAAGGTCGGGCTGACGTCGATCGTGGCGCAGGGCCGGCAGCTGCCGAAGCTGCGCGGCCAGTACCGGCCGCCAGCCGGCCGGGTCTCCCCCGCGATCGGTCCCCGGCGGATGCGGGTGGCCTTCCTGACCGGCTGCGTGATGCCGATCATGTTCCCCGAGTCACACGCCGCCTCGGTGAAGCTGCTCCAGCTGGCCGGCTGCGAGGTCTGGTTCCCGCCCCGCGAGAACTGCTGCGGCGCGCTCTTCGCGCACAACGGCGACCTCGCCACCGCCCGATCCTTGCGCGATCAGAACGAGGCTGCCTTCGACGCCGACCGCTTCGACCTCCTGGTCGTCAACTCGGCCGGCTGCGCGTCGCACCTGAAGGATTTCTACAGCGGCCTCGGTCCCAAGACGAGGGACCTGTTCGAGTTCCTCGCCGAGGTCGGGCTGCCCGAGCCCAGCCGCGAGATCAAGGTCCGGGTCACCTACCAGGACCCCTGCCACCTCGCCCACGCGCAGCGGATCACGAAGCAGCCCCGCGACCTGCTCCGCGCCCTGCCCGGGGTCGAGTTCGTGGAGATGCCGCACGCCGACATCTGCTGCGGCTCGGCCGGGATCTACAACGCCCTCGAGCCGGCGATGTCGGCGCGGATCCTGGCGGAGAAGATGGACAACCTGCTCTCGGTCGACCCCGAGCTGGTGGTGACCGCCAACCCGGGTTGCCAGATGCAGCTGCAGGCCGGCGTCCGCTCGAGAGGCCGCCAGATCCCGGTCAAACACCTCGCTGAATTGTTGGCCGAAGCCTACTGACGACGTATCTCTCCCCCGCTCGGGGGGGACCACCCCGCGCCTATG
>WNFM01244239.1_pt4 | contig 18462 bp, 18 predicted proteins | sample 5400271 | NCBI WGS metagenome assembly WNFM01 (sample SAMN13153352, study PRJNA577476) | soil metagenome | isolation source: 60 cm saprolite on Douglas fir-dominated hillslope | place: USA:California | collected 2013-09-17 | reverse complement strand
CCTTATGGCTTGACCCGTCCGGTTGTCCCCCCGGACGGGTCTTTTATTTTCAAGCCGGCTTTTTTGCGAAAAGCGGCCCACGCCCGACGCGGCGCATTAACACTTTCTTTACCTTGCTCAGTGAAGTTGCCGCAGGGCCTTGCGCAACGTCACCATGCTGCTGTGCGGCTTGACTCCGGCGAGTGCGAAAAGCCCCGTATTTGTGCGGGTTTTCCTTGGTTGAATCGCGTTGACGATGCTCGCACGCTGGACAAGCGAGTAGTTTTCCACAGAATAAGACTGTCACATTCGGTTGATTCGTCTCGGTTGCGTCTGCGTCCGTCCTTCTTCCAACGGGCTGGTTCATGACACATCTTGGAGACGTGGCGCGCGGGCGCGATACCGTAGCGCGGTGGTGCAATCTCGCCGAACGCCGGCTGGAATATCTCACAGACCTGTTCGAGACCGGGCGCTGGCGGCGCTATCACAGCGAGCGGGCCTTCCTCGAAAATATCCAGGAAGCCAAGGCCGCCGTCGAGACCTGGCGCGATCTGATGGCGCGCGACGCTGCCCCAGACCACCTGGCGATCGATTTGACCGGCGTCGGCCGCAAGCGTCCGGCATTGCTGCGTCACGACGAGATCGGCGAGCAGGCAGCATTGCTGACGTCCGAACCGGCACCAATCATGGTCGAGCCATTGCGCGAGATTCCCGATGATGTGCTGGCGGCGCTGGAGAGCCAGTTGCTCGACCTGGACGAGACGCCGTCGGTGTCCGATGCGCCTGACTTCGACGACATGCCGTTGCCACCGCTCGATCTCGACAGGATCCACGAACGCTATCCGCTGCTACATAACGCGCTGTAGCAGGTTGAAACCCACTTTTGCTGTCATGGCCGGGCTTGTCCCGGCCATCCACGTCTTCCTGCTGCAGGACTGCCAAGGCGTGGATGCCTGGCATGACGGAGTAATTACCGCCGCACCGCGTTGGTGCCGACCACGACTTGCGCAAACCGCTGCGCGCCTTCGGCCGACAGGTCCGTGGTCACGGCGCGGGCGTGATCGAGCCCGACCACGGCGCCGCGCGGTGTCTCTGAAATCATGTTGTTGTTGACCAGCGCCGTGCCCGCGCCCGGTACCACCGATACGCCGATGCCGACAAAGGCGTTGCGGATCACATTGCCCGTGATGGCGACGTCGCGGAGATATTTGCCCCAGCCGGCGACGATCCCGAACGACGGCGCATTCTCGATCACGTTGCCGGTCACCGACGAATCCGCCTCGATATAGATGCCGACGCCGGCATCGTCGTCCGGCGCAGTGCCAATGGGGCGTTTCGGCAACAGGTTGCGGATGATGTTGCCCTGCACGACGGCGATGCGGCCGCCCTCGTTGAAATTGCAGACGGAGACGCCGACGGCGGCGCCATCGACCGTGTTGTTGGCGATCACGGCGCCCTCGAAGGAGAACTCCGAATAGATCGCGACCTCACGGATATCGCTGACGCTGTTGCCTGATATCTGGATGTTGGACGCCGAATTGCCGCGCACCGCGGAATAATCGCAATTTTTGATGCGGTTGCCGCGGACGATGACATTGCCGGCGCGGAACGCGTTGATGGCGTTGCCGTACTGGCCGGAGCCGCCGGGCCCGGCCTTGATGTTCTCGATGCGGTTGTCGAGAACCTGCGTGCCGTCGTCACCAACAGCGGTGCGCAGGATTTCGATGCCGTTGTCGTTGGTGCCTGAAATGGTGTTGCGCGAGACGATCAGGCCAAGCGCATCGAACGACGCCACCGCGGTGGTCGCGATGCCAGTGAAAATGTTGCCGGAGATGTCGCCGGAGACCTGCTCGAACCAGATGCCGTTGCCGCCGCTGGCCGTGATCTCGCAATCGGTGATGCGAACGTCGCGTCCGCCGAGGCAATGCACGAGGCCGCGCCGCGCCGGCAGCGGAATGCCAGAGCCGTCGAGCGTGAGGCCGTGCAGGCCGATGCTGCCGGCGCCTTCGCCCTGCAGCATCGAGGCGCCGCCGTTGAAGACGAGCTTGGTCGCGCCGCGCACGCCGACCAGTTGCGATCCGTTTTGCAGGCGCAGCATTCCGGTGCGGTAGACGCCCGGCGGCAGCGCCAGCGGCACTTGCGCACGCGCGGCCTCGTCGATCGCGCGTTGCAGGTTTTTGGTCTGGTCGTCGGGGCTGCCAGGACGCACGCCATATTGCGTCACGTCGCGTCCGAGCGCCGAGGTCAGGGGTGCCGCACGCGCGGCATCCGTCGATACGGCGAGCGCGCCGACAACACCGGCGGCGGATGCTCCAATAAGATGGCGGCGGTTGACGTCCATGAGGAAATGGCCCTGCGTTCGCGTATCGATAGGTATCGCGGAAATGCGGCGGCGCATGGTGAACGCGCAGGCGGAAGCGGGCGATTGTTCGGGGTAGGGTTAATGTCGGGTGCGAAGTTACGAAGTCCGTCCCGCCAACCTTACCATCTCCAGCAGCATCGCTTCGCCGGCATCGACCAGCTCTTCCAGCGTGATGCGCGGAAAACCCATGCGGCGCGGGGAGCCGCCGCGGGCCAGCGGCGGGATGTGAACGAAGGCTGCAAGGCGGGGGCCGTTGTCGGCTTCCACGGCTTCGATCGCGCGCCAGCTCAGATAGTTGCAGAGGTAACTCCCGGCGTCGCGCGAGGCGCGGGCGTCGAGACCGGTGCTATCAGCGGCGCGCAACAATTTTTGGCTATGCGGGCCGAACATTTTTGCAGCGGCGCCACCCTCGATCGATCCCTTGCGCGAGCGGGCCTGCGACGCATCGGGCCACAGCATGGTGACGGCGTTGCGGGCGCGGGTTTCGACCCTGACATAGTCGGTGCGCGAGGCTAGACCGAACATCAAGAGCGCGTGCGGCCTGTGCTGCGCCAGCGCCAGCGGCAACTCGCGATCGACCGCCGTGTAGGTCACGGGAAAAATGTGGCTGGAGAGTTCGACTTCGGCAAACGCCGGACGCCGCAGTTTTGTCAGCCGCGCCACCAGCGGCTGCGTCGGATTATAGGGCGCGCCGGGAAACGGGCCAAAGCCGGTAACGAGAATGCGAAGCTTGTCGCTCACCGCAGGCAACTCCTCCCATCGTCATGCCCGCGAAGGCGGGCATCCAGTAAACACCGGCGTCTTTGTGATTCTCACTAATTGCTCTGGAATACTGGATCGTCCGCCTTCGCGGACGATGACACCCTCACATGCTGAACGTTTCTCGCTCACCGCAGCATCTCCGCGATCTGCTCGGCGGCGACCGCCGGCGTGATCCGGCCGTCGGCCACTTCGGCCTCGGTCTTTTTCACCCTGGCGCGGATGGTGGCATCCGAACGCAGCCGCGCCATCATCCGCTGTTCCAGCATCGACCACATCCATTTCACCTGCTGCTCGCGCCGCCGTGCCGCGAACTCGCCGGAGGCATTCATGGCGGTGCGGTGCTCCAGGATCTTCTGCCACAGCACGTCCATGCCGGTGCCGGTCAGCGCCGAATAGGTCAGCACCGGCGGATGCCAGTGCTCGGAGCGGGGGGGGAGGATATGCAGCGCGCCGCGATATTCGGCCGCCGCCAGATTGGCGCGCTTGATGTTGTCGCCGTCGGCCTTGTTGATCGCGATCATGTCGGCGAGTTCGACCAGGCCCTTCTTGATGCCCTGCAGCTCATCGCCGGCGCCCGGCAGCATCAGCGCCAGAAAAAAGTCGGTCATGTCGCAGACCGCGGTCTCGGACTGGCCGATGCCGACGGTCTCCACCAGCACCACGTCAAAACCGGCCGCCTCGCACAGCAGCATCGCCTCGCGGGTTTTAGCGGCGACCCCGCCGAGCGTGCCTGACGCGGGCGAGGGGCGGATGAAGGCCGGTCCGGGCCGACGATGGATCGACCGCCAGCACCGCGACGTTGTGACCGCGTTCGATCAGGAACATGCCGAGCGCATCGATGGTGGTGGATTTGCCGACGCCGGGCGAGCCGGTGATGCCCACGCGGATCGCCGTACCCGTATCGGGCAACAGCGCCTGCACCAGGTCGCGCGCCGCGGCCTGGTGATCGCCCCTGCGGCTTTCGATCAGCGTGATCGCGCGCGCCAGCGCCGCGCGGGAACCGGTGCGGAGGTCGTTGGCGAGTTTGTCGATGTCGGGGATCTTCGGCAGGGTCATGGCTTAGTTTACAACGGCGAGAGGCCACAGGCGAGGGGCCCATACCCCCGGGGCATCATCATGCCCCCGGGGCATCACCATGTCCCGGCATCCCCATCGATTTTTGCACTCGGGAATCGGGTGGGTTTGGCGCGGCCGAAGCCTCACCATCCGGCGACGCGTTCCGCGAGGCGGAGCGAGCTTCCGGAGCCGAAAATGACAAAAGCCTATTACAGCGCCGTGCTGGATTACCCCCTGGAGACCGTGTGGGCGCTGATCCGTGATTTCAACAATTACCCTGTTTATATCGACGGGGTCTCCGAGAGCCTGATCGAGGACGACCGGCGTGGCGACGAGGTCGGCGCGGTCAGGCGCTTCTGCTATCTCGGCAACTGGGTGCGGCAGCGGCTGGCCGGCCATTCCGACGCGCAGCACGCGTTGACCTATGCCGGCATCGAGCCGTTGCCGTTTCCGGCAGGGCTGGTGCCGGACGCACCAGCGCCGACGCGTTATGAAGGCACGATGCACCTCATTCCGGTCGTCGAGGGCAACCGGACTTTTATCGAATGGTCGGTGATGCTGGATGCGGCGCCGGATGATGCCGATCGCTGGCATCAGCTCTTTCAGTCCTGGATTCCGGACTGGACAAATTCGCTCGAACGTTCGTTGGGCCGCCTTGCCGCGTGAGAAGCCTTATTGCGGTCCGTCGTCATCGCCCTTGGGCCGCGACCCGCCGAAGATCTTTGCGCCTTCCGGCGCAAGGTACGGCTTCAGCGTTTCCCAGGGCACGAAGGCGATGTACTCGCCTTCGACGTAGGGGCCGACCGCATAGGGCGGATAGTGGAAGGTCAGGCCGGAGCTCTTGCCTGCGACGGTCGAGGGCGCCAGCGTCACCGCGCCGATCTTGAGCAGCTTGGGCTCGACGCTCCTAAACCATTCGTCCGTCGCGGTCTCGCCGGTGTCGCGCTTTTTCTTTTCAGCCGTGAGCGACGCGAGCACGGCCTTGACCATCGCCTTCATCGTCGCCCCGCCGTCGGCGGTCTCGGCGAAGAACGGCCGGATGCTGATGCGCTTGCTGGCTGCGGAATCCCACAGGATGGTATTGACGTCGGAATTCGGATGCGCGCCGCCGGTGTCCATATAGTCGGATCTGACGATGCTGACATAGTGACCGTCGACCACCGAGCGCGTCTCGTATTTGCGCTCCATCGACCAGGCGCCGTCGCGGAACATTTGCGGGTCCTGCTTACGCTCCTTGTCGGCATCGGCGCTGTTCTTCGCAGCCCAGGCCTTGCCCTCCGTCAGGCAGTCCGCCGCCAGCGCCGCATCAGCCTTGATCTTGGCGTCGAGCGAGACGTTGGTGTCGATGGATTTGGTTTTGATGGTGAAATCGGGCTTCGGTTCGGCGGCGGCGTACGCAGCATTGAGTGAGGCGAAGCATGCGATGGCGCACGCAAGGCCGATGCCGGCGAACGTGACGAATACAGCGTTGCGCAAGAGGCGCTCCTTTGGAATGGAAAGGCCGTTCGGGCGGCGAGCTACTCCGCCGCCTCGCTATGCCCCAGCCGCGCGTTGAGCTTGTGGATCAGCTCTTCGGCGGCATCCGAGATCACGGTGCCGGGCGGGAAGATCGCCTCGGCGCCGGCCTTGTAGAGCGCGTCGTAATCCTGCGGCGGCACCACGCCGCCGATGATGATCATGATATCCTCGCGGCCGTGCTTCTTCAGCGCGGCCTTGAGCTCCGGCACCGCGGTCAGATGAGCTGCCGCCAGCGACGAGACGCCGAGAATATGCACGTCGTTCTCGACCGCCTGCCGTGCCGCCTCGTCGGCGGTGGCAAACAGCGGCCCGATATCGACGTCGAAGCCGACGTCGGCGAAAGCAGACGCGATCACCTTTTGGCCGCGGTCATGGCCGTCCTGGCCGATCTTGGCGACCAGGATGCGCGGGCGGCGGCCCTCGGCGGTCTCGAACGCGTCGATCAGGGTCTGCACTTTTTCGACCCGGTTGGACATGGTGGACGCCTCCCGCTTGTAGACGCCGGTGATGGATTTGATTTCGGCGCGGTGGCGTCCGAACACCTTCTCCATCGCGTCCGAAATTTCGCCGACAGTGGCCTTGGCGCGCGCGGCGTCAATGGCGAGTGCCAGCAGGTTGCCGTTGCCTTCGCCGGCGCTACGCGTCAGCGCCGCCAGCGCCGCATCGACGTCCTTCTGGACGCGCTCGGAGCGCAGCCGCTTCAATTTGTCGATCTGCAGCCGACGCACGGTGGAATTTTCCACCTTGAGCACGTCGATCGCGGCCTCGTTGACCGGCTTGTACTTGTTGACGCCGATCACCGCCTGCCGTCCGGCGTCGATCCGCGCCTGGGTCTTGGCCGAGGCTTCCTCGATGCGCAGTTTGGGCACGCCGGCCTCGATGGCTTTCGCCATGCCGCCGAGCGCCTCGACTTCCTGGATGTGACCCCAGGCTTTCGCCGCGAGGTCGCGGGTCAGCCGTTCGACGTAATATGAGCCGCCCCAGGGATCGATGATGCGGTTGGTGCCGCTTTCCTGCTGCAGGAACAGTTGCGTGTTGCGGGCAATCCGCGCCGAGAAGTCGGTCGGCAGCGCCAGCGCTTCGTCGAGCGCGTTAGTGTGCAGCGACTGGGTATGGCCTTGGGTGGCCGCCATCGCCTCGATGGTGGTGCGCGTCACGTTGTTGAACACGTCCTGCGCCGTCAGCGACCAGCCGGAGGTCTGGCAATGCGTCCGCAGTGACAGCGAGCGCGGATCCCCAGGGTTGAACGGCTTCAGCAGCTTGGCCCAAAGCAGCCGGGCGGCGCGCATCTTGGCGACTTCCATGAAGAAGTTCATGCCGATCGCCCAGAAGAACGACAGCCTTGGTGCGAAACGGTCGACGTCGAGGCCGGCGGCAAGCCCGGCGCGCAGATATTCGACGCCGTCGGCCAGCGTATAGGCGAGCTCGAGGTCCTGCGTCGCGCCGGCTTCCTGCATGTGATAGCCGGAGATCGAAATCGAATTGTACTTCGGCATTTTTTGCGAGGTGTAGGCAAAAATGTCGGAGATGATCCGCATCGAGGGAACAGGCGGATAGATGTAGGTGTTGCGCACCATGAACTCTTTCAGAATGTCGTTCTGAATGGTGCCCGACAATTTTTCCGGCGGCACGCCCTGTTCCTCGGCAGCCGCAACGAACAGCGCCAAAATCGGCAGCACCGCGCCGTTCATGGTCATCGACACGCTCATCTGGTCGAGCGGAATCCCTGAGAACAGCGTGCGCATGTCGTAGATCGAATCGATCGCCACGCCGGCCATGCCGACGTCGCCGGATACCCGCGGGTGATCTGAATCGTAGCCACGATGGGTGGCGAGATCGAACGCGAGAACGCGTTGGAATCTTCCGCCGTGGAGAACCCGGCATATTGCCGGATGGTCCAGGGCTGGTTGACATACATCGTGGGGTAGGGGCCGCGCAGATAGGGCGCGGTGCCCGGCCAGGTATCGAGGAAGTCGATGCCTTCGAGGTCGCTTTCCGAATAGCACGACTTGACCGGGATTCCCTCCGGCGTCAGCCACGGCTCGGCCTGGCCGGCTGGCGCTGCGGGGGCGATCGGTTCGAAGGCGAGTTCTGCAAAGTTCGGTATGCGGCTCATGGTACCCATTCTAGCATATTTGGCGGTCGTGAGCTCTAATCATGGTCAGGATGCTGGTGGCTGACGATGCCGCCGAGCTTGTCCGGGCCGTAATTCTGCATGGTCGTCTGGCTCGGCAGGTTGGAGATGCCGACCACCCAGCCGAGCCGGGATTCGGTTCCATATTGCCGGGTCGGAACCAGCCGGTTGGGCTGGTCAAAGGTGCCGGTCATGATCTCGATCCGGGGGCCGTCGATGCGGCGGAAGCTCAAGGGCGTGCCGCAATCCTTGCAGAAGTCGCGCTCGGCGATCGACGAGGATTTGAACGCGGCCGGCTGGCCGCGGGTCCAGGTGAAGTCAGCATGTTCGATATCGGCAAAGGAAGCGAACGGCGCGCCCGATGCCTTTTGGCACATCCGGCAATGACAGACGCTGATCTTGGCCGGCGCACCCGCCACCGCAAAGCGGATCGCGCCGCACTGGCAGCCGCCGGTCAGAACGGTTTTGCTTGCCGCCGTCATGTTCACTCCATCCGCTGCCAGGCATCTCTCAACATCGCCAGCGCGTCGCCGCCGGCGAAAACGAAATCGCCGACGCCCGCGCTACGCAGCGCGGCTTCCTGCTCGCCGGGCCGCCCTGCCAGATAGATATGCTTCGCGCCGGCCGCTTGAAGGGCCTGGGCTGCTGCGACAGCGTGTCCGGCATAGACCTTGTCGGAGGAACAAAGACACGCCGTGGTCGCACCGGAGGTCTTGAATGCGGCGGCAAGGGCGGCCGGATCGGCAAAGCCCTCGGTGTCGAGCGCCTCGATGCCGCCGGTCTCAAAGAAGCTCTTGGCAAAGGCCGCGCGCGCGGTGAAGTCGGCAGCCGTTCCGAGATTGGCGAGGAATATTTTGGGCCGTGCGCCGGTGGACTTGAGTCTGGCATCCGACTTATCGCGCAAGGCTTCGAACGGCGCCGCCAGCCGCATCGGCGGCAATCTGTCGAACGTGATCTTCGCCTCGCCATAGGGCGGCAGCACCACCGGCCGCGCTTCGAGCACCGCGACGTCGGCCTCGTGCAGGTTCGGGAATTCGCTGGCGCCGGTCAGCACGTCCCGCCGCTTGGCGATGTTGGCCTCGCGCACGGCCCGCGTCGCGACGACTTTACGCTGGAGCACACCTTGTTCGAGCGACGCGAACAGCCCGCCGGCCTTTTCGATCTCCTGGAACAGCGCCCAGGCGGCTTCGCAAAGCTGTCTTGTCAGCGTCTCGATGCCGCCGGAGCCGGCCGCGGGATCGGACACTTTGGCGAGGTTGGATTCCTCCAGCAGCACCAGTTGGGTATTGCGTGCGGCACGTCTGGCAAATGGGTCGGGCAGGCCGCGCGCCAGGGTATGCGGCAACACGGTGATGGCGTTGGCGCCGCCGAGGCCGGCGGAGAAGGTCGCCATCGTCGCGCGCAGCATGTTCACGTAGGGATCGCGCTGCGTCAGCATCCGCCATGCGGTGTCGGCGGCGACGAACAGCGGTTTTGGCGTGAGGCCGCAGGCCGCTTCGATCCGCGCCCATAGCAGCCGCAGCGCGCGGAATTTCGCCAGGTTAAGGAATTGGTCGGCATCGGCGGCAAGCCGCGCAAAGACCATGCCTTGTGCATCTTCCAGTGAAACGCCGGACGTTTCGATCGCGCGCAGATAGGCGACACCGGCAGCGAGCACGAACGCCAACTCCTGCACTTCCGATCCGCCGGCATTATGAATCACCCGTCCATCGGCGGCAATGAACGGACCCTTGAAGCCCATCGCGGCCAGGCCACGGACGGCGTTGGTCAACGCCGGCACGATCTCTGCCCAGGTGAAGGGGCCGCGGCCCCATGCGGTGCAGGCCCCGAGCGGATCGAGACCGAAGCGGATATCGCAGGCAGCAGGGTTCAGGCCCTTGCGCTTGATATATTCGGCGACGTGAATGGCGGCCATCCGCGACTGCGGACCGACCTGAAGTTCGATGCCGATGCCGGCATCGAGGAAGACACCGTTGAGGACCTGTTCGACGGCTTCCGCGGTCGGCGGCAGTCCGAAGCCATGGGCGCCAGTGGAGCCGGCGAACACCAGCACAAGCCCGGTGGCGCCGTTCTCCAGATCGTGCAGCGCCTGCACATTGGCAGCCCTCGCGTCGGGATGATCGATCCGCTGCAGGATCTGCCAGGGTGCTGCGGCGGCGCGCCCGGCGACCGGCGCAGCACCTTGGGCGCGACGATAGATCGGATCGATCTGCAGTCCGTCGGAGGTCTTGCTGACCAGTTTCTCGAACGGTGCGCCCTTCAGCACCCCGTCGACCAGCTTGCGCCAGTCGTCGTAGGTCGCCGGGGCAAAATCCGCGGCCAGTTTTAGTTCATCTGTCGTGGTGGTCATCCGGCCCGTCGTTCCCTAGCCCGTTTCCTGCAGCGCGTCTTGTATTGGGCCGGAAATTGCCACGGAGCGACCGCCAAGCCAAACGGTTGTTTTGGGTCAATCCAAGCCTCAGTCCAAGTCCGGTAACCGCTGGATACCTTCGGTCGAAAGTCCGGCCAATGCCTCGGCTACGCGGCGTCCCGCGATGATACGGTCGGGCACAATCTCGGCGAGCGGCACCAGCACAAAGGCGCGCTCGAACAGCCGTGGATGCGGCAGCGTCAGCTCGGGCTTGTCGATCTTGACGTCGTCATACGCGATCAGATCGAGGTCCAGGGTGCGCGGACCCCAGTGCCGCTCTTGGGCGCGGTCGCGGCCGAATTTCTTCTCGATCTTGTGCAGCGTAAACAACAGCGCGTGCGGGTCGAGGCTGGTGTCGATTTCGATGCAGGCGTTGACGAAGGGATCCTGCGCCTCGTCGCCCCAAGGCGGCGTGGTGTAATCCGACGACCGCGCCAGCAGGGCTGCCTGTGTCATGCCGCAGATGTTGGAAATCGCCTTACCGAATGTCGCGCGAACGTCGCCGACATTGCCGCCGAGCGCGATCAGCACATCCGCCATGTCAGGGCGCTTGCCGGGTGCGCGTCAGCACCACGCCGACATCCTCAAAGATCGCAGCGATCGGCGCGTGTGGCTTGTGCACGGTGACCTTGACTGCGCTGACGCGCGGAAACGCCGCCAGCACCGCTTCGGCGACGGCGCCGGCCGCGCGCTCCAGCAGTTTGTAATTGGTATTCTTGAACGCCGCCGTCGCGGTCGCCACCACGTTGGAATAGGACACGGTGTCGGCGAGGCGATCGGTGTGCGAGGATTCCGATAAGTCCGCGGCGAGCTCGAGATCGATCACGAAACGCTGGCCGACTTCGGTCTCATGTTCCATTACGCCATGGCGGGCATGAATCACGACGCCGGTGATGAAGATCGTATCGGTCATTGCTGCTTTCCGAGTTCCCTGATGGCCGCCGCGACGCGCAGCGCCTGGACGGTTTCCGCGACGTCATGGGCGCGGATGATCCGCGCACCTTTCTCGGCCGCCAGCAGATGCGCAGCGATCGAGCCGCCGAGCCGTTGATGCGGCTCCGACGGCGTCACAGTGCTGATAAAGCGCTTGCGCGACGCCCCGACCAGCAGCGGCGGACCCAATGAAGCGAGTTCGTTGAGCCGCGCCAGCAGCGTCATGCTCTGCTCCGGCGTCTTGCCGAAGCCGATGCCGGGGTCGAGCACGATATTGTCAGGCGAAATCCCGGCCTTGGCGGCGATGCCGAGCGAGCGGGCGAAGAAGTCCGCAACATCTTTCATGATGTCGATGGTGGGATCGGCGCGGTCGCGGTTATGCATGATGATGATGGGCACCCGGCGCGTGGCGACGAGGTCAGCCATTTTGGGATCGTGCTGCAGGCCCCAGACGTCGTTGGCGATGCGGGCGCCCTGGTCGAGCGCCCAGGCCACAACGGATGATTTCATGCTGTCGATCGACACGGGAACGCCTGATGCGACGACCTCGGGCAGCACCTCGCGCAGGCGGTTCAGCTCTTCCTCTGATGTGATCGGCTCCGAGCCATAGGGCCGGGTGGATTCCGCGCCGATATCGATGATGTCGGCGCCCTCAGCGACCATCTTTTGGGCCTGCGCCAGCGCGCGCTCGGGGGCCGTGAACTGTCCGCCGTCGGAGAAGGAATCCGGCGTCACGTTCAGGACGCCCATCACCGCCGGATATGGCCGGAGCAGCAGCGTTGACAGCACGGAATCTCCGGTCGGCCCGGCTGCCTCGTTCGGCTCCCTGGCGGGTCTGGAAATGGTTGCGATCATGCGGTCGCTTTGCGCGGTCCGCGTCATCGAGTCAAGGCGGGAGAGGGGGCTGCGGACGCAGGCCGCAGCGGCTTTTTTCAGTAGCTGATTTTCGGTGCCAGCTTGCGCGCCTGCTCGATCAGTTGCTCGACCGACCGTTCCGAGGGCAGAACGCGGACCAGCCGGCGCTTGGTGTTGACGTCTTTGATGTTCTGGGCCAGCCGCGCCGGATTGCGGAGCGCGAGTTCACGCACGGTGGTGACGCCGGCCGCGCGCACCAGCCCGACCTTGGCCTTGCCCATCCCGGGAATGCGCATGTAGTCGGAGAAATTGGCCCATTCGAGCAGCTGCTGCTCGCTGATCCCGGTCTTGGTCGCGAGCGCCTTTCGTCCCTTGACGGTGCGGGCGGCTTCCAGCAGCGCACTGGTGGTGCGAATGCCGAGCGATTTCAGTTTCGAGGCGGAGTAAGCACTCAGGCCTTCGATCGCGGAAAGGGGGTATGTCATGATACTCGATGCAAAAGAATGTGCTGAAGCCAGAGTCTGCGCCAGAAGTGTGTGTTTAGGCGAACTGGCTAAGGCCTGGTGTCCCCGAGATGATCTCGCCCATTTTGTCCGCTCCGATTTTGTCGCGGCCGAACCGAAAAAGTTCACGCGCGACGTTCTGAATCTCGTTCATGCCGAGGCCGAGCGCCATCAACTTGGTACCGAGCGCCATCAGGCCGCCGCCCATCAGCCTCGAGAGGCCGCTGTTGCTGCTCGAGGCCGCGATCGCAGCTTCGGCACCCGGAATCTGGTCGATCAGAGCCTGGACCTTGTCGGAAGGGCCCTCGTTACGGAGGAAACCCAGAACGATGCCGATGGTTTTTTCCGCGACAGCGTTGTCAATGCCGACCTTGGCGGCCAGCGTTCCAATCAATTCGTCCATGTGGCCCCCGCCCTCAGCCGGTTTTTACCGGGTCGTGTGCTTGTAAATTGATCTTGAGCGTCCACGATGTGAAATACAAGCGATCCGCACACACCAAGGCCGTTTTGGTTCTAGATCGCGTCGCAAGTGTTGCAGCAATGCAAGAGTGAACACCGGATTCACGCCCATTTTGTCGCACCACGACAACCGTTTCGCGACCTGACTTGGAAAAAAGGACCTGGCTTGGAAAAAAGTATGAGATGCGCGGCCTTTGGGGCGCGGGGGATACGTCCGATATCAGACCAACGGTTTCAATCGACGGCAGGGATGCGATATGATTGTGTCGGTGGGCAACCAAACCTTCCTGATGCAGGCGAAGAGGCGATGTGATGGCGACCTCCGATAACAAGACGGCCGATACCGACGAGAAGATTTTTATAGGCAAGGGCGACGAGGCCGCCTGGCTGACGCTCGCGCTCGCCAATCGGCATGGTCTCGTCACCGGCGCGACCGGAACCGGCAAAACAGTATCGCTGCAGGTGATGGCGGAAGGTTTTGCGCGTGCCGGCGTTCCCGTTTTCGCCGCCGACATCAAGGGCGACCTTTCCGGCATCTCCGAAGTCGGCGAGGCCAAGGACTTCATCGTCAAGCGGGCCGGCGAGATGGGCCTGACCTTCCAGCCCGACCAGTTCTCGACCGTGTTTTGGGACGTGTTCGGCGAGCAGGGCCACCCGGTCCGCGCTACCGTCACCGAAATGGGGCCGCTGCTGCTGTCCCGGATGCTCGATCTCAACGACGTGCAGGAAGGCGTACTCAACGTTGCATTCCGTGTTGCGGACGAAAGCGGCCTGACGCTGATCGACATGAAGGATCTGCGGGCGCTGCTGGATGCGATCGTGCCCGATACCGGCAAGAAAGGCCCTGATGGCGGCGAGGATCCGCTGGCGTCGATCCGCAAGGCCGCGCAGGGCTATGGCAACGTCACCAAGGCGACCGTCGGCACCATTCAGCGCCAGCTTCTGGTGCTGGAAAACCAGGGCGGCGCCAAATTCTTCGGCGAGCCGGCGCTGACGCTGAAGGATTTCATGAGAACCAACAGCGACGGCCGGGGCATGGTCAATATCCTGGTCGCCGACAAGCTGATGCAGAGCCCGCGGCTCTACGCTACCTTCCTGTTGTGGATGCTGTCGGAACTGTTCGAGGAATTGCCGGAGGCCGGCGACCTGCCCAAACCCAAACTGGTGTTCTTTTTCGATGAGGCGCATCTGTTGTTCACCGACGCGCCGAAGGCGCTGATGGACAAGATCGAGCAGGTGGTCCGCCTGATCCGCTCCAAGGGTGTCGGCGTCTATTTCGTCACCCAAAACCCGATCGACGTGCCCGACAAGGTGCTCGCGCAGATGGGCAACCGCGTCCAGCATGCGTTGCGCGCCTTCACCCCGCGCGACCAGAAGGCGGTTCAGGCCGCCGCACAAACCTTCCGGCCCAACCCGAAACTCGATACCGCCCGCGTCATCATGGAACTCGGCAAAGGCGAGGCGCTGGTGTCGTTTCTGGAAGGCGGCGGCACGCCGGCAATGGTCGAGCGCATCATGATCCGGCCGCCGACCGGACGGATCGGGCCGATCACGCCGGACGAACGCAAGGCGATCATGAACAACAGCCCGGTGAAGGGCAAATACGACACGTCCATTGACGCCGAGTCCGCCTATGAGATGATTCAGAAGCGCATCGCGGGAACGGCAGCGCATCCGGATGATGGATCGGGTGGCGGAGGAGGCGGCGGAATTCTGGGCCAGATCGGTTCGATCGTCGGCACCATCTTCGGCACCAATGTTTCGCGCGGCAGAATGTCGACCGGCCAGGTCATCGCCAGGAGCGTCACCCGCTCGGTCACCAACAAGGTGGTCGGCGGCGTCGTGGCCGATCTCGGCAAGTCGGTCGGCGGTGCGCTCGGCGGCTCGGTCGGGCGCGCACTGGTGCGCGGCGCGCTCGGCGGGTTGCTGCGAAGGTGATCTCTGCCGCGAACCCTGATATCCGGAACAAGCGTGTGTTGAGATATCCGTCGCTGCGGGCGCCGATCGATGTCCTGTTTCTACTCTGTTGTATTGCGCTGACGGCCGACGTGCTGGTCCCGGAAATTTGGGGCCACGGCAAGAGCAAGGACTATCCGTTGTGGTTCTGGGCCGGGCAGCAGGTGCTGCACGGCGGGAATCTCTATCCGGACAATCCCGCCGATTATTTCGAATTCATCTATCCGCCGCTGTCGGCGGTGCTGCTGGCGATACCGAGCTACTTCGGCAAGATCCCGCTTTATCTCTGCCTGTCGCTGCTCAATGTCGTCGCGTGGTGGATGACCGCGCAGTTCGCCAATGCGATGACGGGATCGGGGCGGACACCGGGCCCGTGGTTGTTCGCGCTGCCGGGCTTCGTCACGGTCACGTTCGTGTTCGACATGTTCGACCTCGGGCAGCCGAACCTCGTGCTGTTGGCGCTGATGCTGTACGGCTTCTGGCTGTTGCGGGATAACCGCAACTGGATGGCCGGGAGCATGTTTGCGCTCGCCACCGCGATCAAGGTGTTTCCGGTTGCGGTGCTGCCCTATCTGGTCTGGCGCCGGCAGTGGGTGGCGGCCTCGAGCATGCTGGTTTTCATCGCCGTGTTTTTGTTCGTGCTGCCGGCGCCGTTCCGCGGCGTCGAGCGCAACGCCCATGAATTGAAGACCTGGTACCAGGGCATGGTGGGGTCGAGTTCGGAGAAGGGGTTCGGACAGCGCGACGAGCAGAACTGGTCGTGGGTCAACCAGTCGATCATCGCGATGACGCATCGGCTGACGCGGCCGATCAACTACAACCAGGAAAATCCCGCAAAACCCGTCCGCACCATGAACGTCGCCAATCTCGACTTCAAGACCGCGAACCTTCTGGTGGTCGCGATCTCGCTTTTGATCGGGCTCGGCTACGTCGCTGTCATGCCAAGGGCTACGCGCCGGACCGAGCGGTCGGATGCCGAGGAGATCGGCATTCTGTTCTGCCTGATGACGGCCGCAACGCCGCTGGCGCGTCAATATTATTTCATGTGGCTGTTTTTCCCGATGACGGTCCTGATCCATCGCGCCGCCTACGATCCGCGCGCCAATGTCAGGACCGGCACATGGCTATTGCTGGCCGTCGCCGGCTTGCTGATGTGCCTGTCGTTGCCGGTGTTCCCGAACGACCTGCAGGCCTACGGCAACAATCTCGCCGCCACGGTCCTGCTGGTGGCGGGGCTGGTCTGGCACATCCGCAATCCACCGCTTGCGGACGCTGCCGGTGCTTTGCCTCCGGCGACCGGGCAAGCTACAACCTGACGCCAGAAAAACCGCGCCCGCAACCAGGGCAACCCGCCAAGGAACGGGCAAAGAAACAAGCCAAGGAATACGCCATGTCCAGCGCAAAACTTCAGCCGGTTCTCGACCGCATCGACGCCGATTTCGACAACAGCCTCGATCGGCTGTTCACGCTGTTGCGGATCAAGTCGATATCAGGCGATTCGGCGTTTGCGGAAGACTGCAAGGCCGCGGCCGAACCGAGGTGCGGCCGACGGCCGGACATCCCGCCATCGTCGCCAAAGCCAATGGCGGCGCCGACGGCCGGCCGCATGTGCTGTTCTACGGCCATTACGATGTCCAGCCGGTCGATCCGCTCAACCTGTGGCATCGCCCGCCATTCGAGCCCGTCGTCACCGATCATGCCGATGGCCGCAAGATCATCGTCGCGCGCGGCGCGGAGGACGACAAGGGACAGTTGATGACCTTCGTCGAGGCCTGCCGCGCCTGGAAACAGGTGACGGGTTCGCTGCCGGTCGACGTCACCATCCTGATCGAGGGTGAGGAGGAAATCGGATCGAAGAATTTCGTGCCGTTCCTCGAAGCCAACAAGGGCGACCTCAAGGCCGACTTCGCGCTGGTTTGCGACACCGGCATGTGGGACCAGAACACGCCGGCGATCACCACCTCGCTGCGCGGGCTCGTCTATGACGAGGTCAAGATCAAGGCCGCCAATCGCGACCTGCATTCCGGCATTTTCGGCGGCGGCGCGCGCAACCCGATCCGGGTGCTGACGAATATCCTGGGCGGCCTGCACGACGCCAACGGCCATATCACCATTCCCGGCTTCTACGACGGCGTGAAGGACCTGCCGCCGGATATTTTGGCGCAATGGAAGAACCTCAACCTCACGCCGGAGTCGTTCCTGAAGCCGATCGGCCTTTCGATCCCGGCCGGCGAAGAGGATCGCCTGCTGATCGAACAGGTCTCCTCGCGTCCGACCTGCGACATCAACGGCATCATCGGCGGCTATACCGGCGAAGGCTCCAAGACCGTGATCCCGGCCGAGGCTTCCGCCAAAGTCTCGTTCCGGCTGGTCGAGGGACAAGAGCCTGCGAAAATCCGCAAAGCCTTCCGCGACTACGTCACCGGGCGGCTGCCGGCCGACTGCAAGGCCGAATTCACCGACCATTCCAACGCTCCCGCGATCGCGCTCGACTGGAACATGAAGCCGCTGGCGGCGGCGAGGCGCGCGCTGACGGAGGAGTGGGGCAAGGAAGCGCTGCTGATCGGTTCAGGCGCTTCGATCCCGGTCGTGGCGGATTTCAAGCGTACGCTCGGCCTCGATACCGTGCTGGTCGGTTTCGGTCTCGAAGACGACAACATCCATTCGCCGAACGAGAAGTACGATCTCAAGAGTTTCCACAAGGGCATCCGCTCCTGGGCGCGGATTCTCGATGCGTTCGCGGAGGCGGGGAAGTAGGGGCGGATCAGCCAGCCGAAATGGAATCAACGGCGCCGGGTCGACACGCGCGGGTTTCCGAATTGAAAGCGAGCGCCGCAACAGTCTGTTTCGTCGATCAAATTATTGCGACTCGTCATGGCCATCTAAGCAACGCCGCCGCCCGAAACGGGCTGGAATAGCCGCGTGCTGGGTGCTAACTTGACGAGCATGAGGAAGTCAGACGTCACTTGCCCCGAGTGCCAGGCCGGCTATCGGCGCATCGAATTGAAATCGAAACCTGGGACTCTCGGCGAGTTCCGGTGCCTGACATGCGACCATCTGCTCGAGACATTCGATGGCTCCGCGAACGTGGCACTTCGCCTCACGGTGCAGCCTGCAAAGAAGGCCAAGAATGGCACGCACAGGGCGCATTCAAACGGGGCCGCCTGAAATAAATTCGTCAAAATTGGTGGCTAACCTTTCGAATGGCTTCGATGCGATGACGCCGTCGTAGCTCTTCTCGACGGGTCCCCGTGGCCGAACCCCGAGTGCGGGGGGGTTTCATTCCGATACTCGCCTCACGAGATTGCGGCGGTTTGCGCCATTTTTTCGACAAGCACATCATTTCAGTATTGAACCATGCGCGGACTGGCGACGGCTTTCCTGATTTTCGTAGCACTCTCGGCGGTCGTCCGAGGGAAGCCGCATGATTGCGTGCTTCGGCCCACCATGGCGATGCCGGCGGTGAGCGTTCCCTAACTCACATCAGGACCGGCGACTGAGCCATGAGCGCTTCTGATGCAGCCAGCCAACAACG
>WNFM01253817.1_pt1 | contig 18463 bp, 13 predicted proteins | sample 5400271 | NCBI WGS metagenome assembly WNFM01 (sample SAMN13153352, study PRJNA577476) | soil metagenome | isolation source: 60 cm saprolite on Douglas fir-dominated hillslope | place: USA:California | collected 2013-09-17 | reverse complement strand
CAGGGAAAAACGAGCCAAAACATTCACATAGCACGAACAAATTTAGAGGCCAACCAACTAGCATCGAAAACTGCCGAAAACAATTTACGCAGAGACCTGGCCCAAGTGCAAGCCGATTTGTCGTCAAATGAAGAGCGCATAAAAAACTCGGAAGGACAAGTGAACTATGCTCGCGAAGCGCTTGGACTCGCGCAATCCAGGTACAAACAAGGAGTTGCCACGCACTTGGATCTGCTTAATGCATCGTCTAATCTCGAGCGGATTTCGCTAAATCAAATTCAATTTCAATATCAGCTTTGTGTAGCAAGAATTGAGCAAGCACGATTGCTTGGTTGGAAGTATTGGGGAGAGTGACAGGTCATTTGCATTAACAGGAGAAAAACCAAATCTTTGTAAATGCTTTTACTTGCTGACATAAAAAAAATACAAGATTTCTTGGCTACTCAGCCAGTCACCAAAGCCTTTGTTTTTGGTTCGGTGGCAAGGAATGACGAAAATTCGGAGAGCGATGTTGATTTGTTGATAGAATTGGATCATCAAGCTAAGGTCGGGTTGATGAAGTTTGCCTCGATAAAATTTGGGCTTGAGAATATTTTACAAAAGAAGATAGACCTTCTCTCTGAAGGTGGAATATCGAAATTTATCTCTCCAGCCATAACAAATGAAAAAAAATTGATCTATGAAAAGCGGGCTTAGCGACAAGGCTCGCTTATACCATATCATTGAAGCTATAGATGAAATTGAATCGTACGTAAAGGTTTAAGTTTCGATGATTTTATATCGGATTCCAAGACTCGGTTTGCAACGATCAAGCAGTTGGAGATTATTGGAGAAGAAAAGGTGTCTACACCTCTGCTCTTTGGCAAACAGGTGTAGGACACCTCATATTGAAAGAATGCATTATTTTCGTGCATTCTTTTTTTATGGAGCTGAAAGCTAACGATCCTAAATTAAAAAGCTGGGTGGAGGTACCCACGAATTCCGACTTCCCAATTCAAAATCTTCCCTTCGGAATTTTTAAAACTAAATACCTCTCACCGGTGGCAGGTATAGCTATTGGCAATCATGTGCTTGATTTGGTTTACCTGCACGAAAATGGATTCTTTGATAAGCTCAATTTGCCTCAAGGAATTTTCAATCAAAAATATTTGAACGATTTTCTCGCTCTCGGAAGAAAGAAGGGCCGCGAAGTGCGCGAGCGGATCTCTCAATTGCTCCAGCACGACAACGAGGAATTGAAATCGAATAAAGCTGCCTGCGAGATTGCCCTCATTCCTATGAGCGAAGTGCAAATGCAGATGCCTGTTCGCATTCCTAACTACACCGATTTCTACAGCAGTGAGGAACATGCCACTAATGTTGGCTCGATGTTTCGCGATCCCAAAAATGCACTACTTCCCAACTGGAAACATTTGCCGGTGGGTTATCATGGTCGTGCCTCTTCAATCATTGTTTCAGGAACACCAATCCATCGCCCGAAAGGACAAGTCAAACCAATTGATTCTGAAATGCCGGTTTTTTGTCCGACTCAAAAAATGGATTTTGAATTGGAAGTTGCTTTCATCACTTGTACCGAAACAAAACTCGGTTCGCACATTACAACCAAAGAAGCCGAAGAAAATATTTTCGGCCTGGTTCTCTTCAACGACTGGAGCGCACGGGACATTCAAACCTGGGAGTATGTTCCCCTGGGTCCTTTCCTCGCCAAAAATTTCGGTTCAACTATTTCCCCGTGGATTGTTACACTTGATGCGCTCGAACCATTCCGAGTCAAAGGCCCGGAGCAATTTCCTGATGTGCTTCCCTATCTCTCATTTGAGGGAAATAAAAATTTTGACGTTACACTGGAGGTATTGATTCAATCGGAAAAGTCTGAAGCAACCACGGTGAGCCGCTCCAACTTTAAATACATGTATTGGAACATGGTTCAGCAGTTGGCTCACCACACGGTGAATGGCTGCAATATTCAAGTCGGTGATTTATATGCCAGCGGCACGATTAGCGGGCCATCACCCGGTTCTTACGGCTCTATGCTTGAACTTGGGTGGAATGGTCAGAGGCCCTTGCATTTATCTGATGGAAGCGAACGGAAATTCCTTCTCGATAATGATACGGTCATCATTCACGGCCATGCCGAAAAGGACGGTATCCGCATCGGTTTCGGGGAGTGTAAGGGAAAAATTTTGCCCGCCATTTAATCCTCATTTTTCCTTTAAAAAAGTCGAAAAACCTTGACGTTTTGAGCACCGAATCCACTTGATTTTTATTACCTTCACGGCTCAATTTTTTACCCGTTTTAACTCGATTTTACAGTGGCAGAAAACACCGGAGAACCCCTCGAAAGACAGTCCATAATCCCCATCAATATTGAAGACGAAATGCGTGGCGCGTACATCGACTACTCGATGTCGGTCATCATTTCGCGAGCCCTTCCAGACGTACGCGATGGTCTCAAACCTGTGCATAGACGCGTGCTCTATGGTATGCTGGAATTGGGCGTAAACTATAACCGCCCGTATAAGAAATCAGCGCGTATTGTCGGTGATGTGATGGGTAAGTATCACCCGCATGGTGATGCTTCGATTTACGATACCATGGTGCGGATGGCCCAGGATTGGAGCATGCGCTACATGCTGGTCGATGGGCAAGGAAATTTTGGTTCCGTAGATGGCGACCCGCCAGCTGCGATGCGTTATACGGAAGCTCGTTTGCGCAGGATTGCCGAAGAGCTCCTATCTGATATCAATAAAAACACGGTCGATTTTCAGCCGACCGGCAAAGGTTCCGAACCTATTGATCAATGGCTCTTCGGGAATTGCTGTGGGTATGGCCACAAACATGGCACCACACAATTTGAGTGAAGTAATAGACGGTACAATCGCCTACATCGATAACCGTGAGATTACTATCCCCGAGTTGATGAAGATCGTTCAGGGACCTGATTTCCCAACGGGTGGAATCATTTACGGCTACCAGGGAATTCAGGAAGCATTCCTTACAGGAAGAGGAAAAATTGTTGTTCGTGCCAAAGCTGAAATTGTAACCAATGCTAATGGCAAAGAGCAAATCATTGCCACTGAAATTCCTTATCAAGTAAACAAGGCGCAGATGATCGAGCGCACTGCTGTCCTTATTAATGAAAAGAGAATCGAGGGCATTAGCGATATGCGTGATGAATCTGACCGCGATGGTTTCAGAGTAGTGTATGATTTAAAGAAAGATGCGATTCCCAACATCGTTCTTAACAACCTTTTCAAACACACACAATTGCAGTCTTCCTTTGGGGTGAACAATGTGGCATTGGTAAAAGGCCGCCCGCTGACACTGAATTTGAAAGACTTGATTGTGCACTTCGTGGATCATCGCCATGAAGTGGTTGTTCGCAGAACCAAGTTTGAGTTGGATGAGGCCGAAAAGAGAGCACACATTTTAGAAGGCTACCTCATTGCACTCGATCATTTGGATGAAGTGATTGCATTGATTCGTAGTTCAAAAGATCCGGACGTTGCGAAAGCAGGATTGATTGAAAACTTCCAACTTTCTGAAATCCAGGCGAAAGCAATTTTGGAGATGCGTTTGCAACGCCTGACCGGCCTTGAGAGAGAAAAAATTCAAAACGAATACAAGGAAGTAAAAGAACTCATCGCAAAACTCAACGAAATCTTAGGAAGCGAATCTGTGCGAATGAATATCATCAAAGGTGAATTGCTTGAGATGAAAGATCGCTATGGCGATGCGCGAAGAACGCAGATCGTGCACAGCGAAGATGATATCACGATGGAAGACATGATTCCCAACGAGGAAATGGTGATCACTATTTCAAACCAGGGATATGTCAAGCGAACATCGCTATCCGAATATCGTACGCAAGGCAGAGGAGGAATAGGTTCGAGGGCTGCCGGCTCAAAAGACGATGATTTTACTGAGCACTTATTTGTAGCACAAGCGCATAACTATTTGCTCATCTTCACGGAGTTTGGAAAAGTGTATTGGAAGAAAGTTTATGAAATACCCGAAGGAAACAAAACGTCTAAAGGACGAGCCATTCAAAATTTGTTGAATATCGAGCCAGGTGATAGCGTGAGAGCTGTGCTCAATCTTAAAAACCTGAATGACGAGGAGTACCTGAACAATACTTTTGTTATACTTTGTACAGAAAAAGGAATCATCAAGAAAACTTTGCTCGAAGCCTATTCTCGCCCACGGGCAAATGGAATTACAGCCATCACCGTGCATGAGGGCGACCGTTTGCTGGATGCCGCATTGACCAATGGAAAAAATCATATTATCATTGCCAAAAGCGAAGGCAAGGCAGTTCACTTCAATGAAGCTGATGTTCGGCCGATGGGCAGAAATGCAGCAGGGGTGAAGGGAGCTACGCTGGAGAATGATGAAGACAAAGTGATTGGTATGGTCTGCATATCTCGCGAAGACGCCAACTTGCTCGTAGTTTCTGAAAAAGGATACGGCAAGCGAAGTGATATTGGAGATTACCGCATCACCCACCGTGGTGGAAAAGGCGTGAAGACCATCAACATCACAGAAAAAACTGGCAAGCTTGTTGCCATCAAGGAAGTGGTTGACAAAGATGATTTGATGATCATTAATAAATCGGGCATTAGTATTCGCATCAGCGTGGAAGAACTGCGTGTGATGGGCAGAGCCACGCAGGGTGTGCGACTGATCAAACTCAATGAAGACGATGCCATTTCATCCGTTGAAAAAATTCAAAAGATGGAAGGCGTGATTGAGAATGGAACCGAACCTGAACCTGAAACTCCGATAGAGTAATTGAACCTTTAACCTATAACTAATAACTTAGAATTTAATTTGCATCCCATGAAAAAATCAATTTTCATATGTCTGTTGAGCCCGATGATTGCGTTTGCGCAAAAAGAAATTAAACCGAGTGTTTCTAAAGCTGAATCTGCCTTACTAAAAGGCGCATTTGACGAAGCCAAAGCCATCATCGATATAACGGTCAACAACCAGGAATTTATGGTGGATAAGAAAGGCAATCCATCTAAGAATGCAGCCAAAGCCTGGTACCTGAAAGGTCTGATTTATGCAGGTATCGACACAACCAAAGTTGAAAAATTCAAGTCCTTAGATCCAGATCCTTTTGCAGTTGTTAAGCAATCACTTGAAAAATGTAATTGTGAGTATGCTTCTTATATTTTAACGCCAGGCCTGACCAAGGATGAAGTAAAAAAGCATTTTGGAGATCCAAATAAAATTAATGCGGAACAGTGGGTTTATAATGGCGCCTTTGTTTCTTTTAAAGAAGATAAAGTGAACAGTTATCAGGATAATGGAAAGCCCATCGAGCCCAAAAGTGAAAGTTACGTAAATAAGCTTCTCTTGGGTCAGCCGTTGCCAATGACTAATCACGAAGTAGCCAAGACTTTCGCGCAGAAATATTTGGAAAGAGGGTATGATGCTTATAAAAACAAAGACTACAAGAAAGCCTTAGTGGACGTAGAGAAAGTAACTTTCTTCCTTCCAAACGACACAACCCAATTAATGAATGTGGGCGTGTACTTTGCTCCTCAAGCAGGTGAAGATGACAAAGCCATTTCTTATATCAATAAGTATATAGCTGCCGGTGGAAAAAACACCGATGCTTACATTCAGATGTACACCATTTATATGAAGAGAAAGGACACGGAGTCTGCTTTGAAAGTGGCAAAAGAATTATCAGCCAAATATCCGAACAACGTGGATTTTTTGAACATGGAGTACAACATCTATGCGCAGAACAACAGGTTGCCTGAAGCCAAAGTACTTATGCAAAAGCGTGCGGCAGCCGATCCTAAAGATAAGGAGTCGCGGTATTTTCTGGGTTTGATAAGCAACGAATTGAAGGAGACTGCTGAAACAATGAAATGGATGCAGGAAGCATTAAAGGTTGACCCTGACTACTATGACGCAAACCTGGTCGTAGCTAAACTGATTTACACCGAAGCACAGAACATGCGCAAAGAGCGTAATGCCATCTCTGGGTCAAAACCGGCTGACCTTGCCAAGCGTAAGGACCTTTATCAAAAGATACCTGTGAAGCTGAAAGAATCTGAAGTTTATTGGAAGAAATGCCTCGAAACAAAACCAAATGAAGAGGAAGCGCTTTATGGAATTTTTTCTCTCTACAACGACATTTCCACTTATGATGAAAAATATGAAGCAATGATTACAGAGCTCAAGAAGAAAATGAAATCATTAGGCTTGGAGGTGGATTAGTATCAAAAATCAAAAAATCAGGAGGCTGGAGTTTTCCAGCCTTTTCTTTTTCCCGGTGCATTGACTGAATTCTATTAAGGATGAAGAAGTTTTTCAAATGGATGGCAATAAGTTTGGGAGTTGTACTTACCCTTACGATAGCTGCATCTGTCATTTTACCGAGAGTTTACAGGGAACAAATACGAGTGGATCTGGAAAAGGAAATAGATCGAAATGTAGATGCCGATGTTACCTTCAGCAAAGTAGAGCTTACACTGCTTCGCCATTTTCCAAACCTGACGCTCTCGCTCAACGATTTGCTGATCAAAGGGAAAGAAGAATTCAAGCACGATACGCTCGCTGCCATAAAGGAAGTTCAATTAGAAGTAAAACTTTGGAGCTTGATTTCGAAAAAGGAGGTTGAACTAAAAAGCCTTCACTTGGTTAATCCCGAAATCAATGCATACGTTCTCAAAGATGGCAAGGCCAATTACAATATTGCAAAGCCACGCGCCGCTGATTCTACTTCTTCAGCTCCCGCAAAACCATCTTACTTGAAAGTGGCCATTGACAAAATCACAATCGAACGTGGAAAAATAAAGTACAATGATTGGCAAAGAAATATTTTTGCAGCTGCGATAGACGTGGAGCACAGCGGCAGCGGTGACTTTCTTCAGGATACTTTCGATTATGATACCCAAACTTCAATAAGGCAGTTTTCACTTAACTACGATAATGTCCAGTACTTCCTCAAAAAGACGATTGGCATTGATATGATCATGGAAATGAATTTACCTGAAAGTAAATTCACTTTTAAAGAAAACAGAATTCAAATCAATCACTTCATTTTCAGCATCGATGGATTTTTTCAACAGGTAATCGGCCGTTATGCAATGAATCTCAAATTCAATGCACAAGAGACTGCTTTCAAAAACATTTTGTCACTGGTGCCCGGGTTGTACATGAAAAATTTCGACTACATGGAGACGCGTGGCGACCTCGGCTTTAGTGGTTTTCTCGATGGCGTCTATTCAGACTCCACAAATGAATTGCCTGCATTTCATCTTGATGTGAATGTGAAAAATGCAATGGTAAAAATAGATAGCTTGCCCGAAGCATTCAATAACATTCAGTTTGAACTTGTGGTCGATAACAAAGAAAGAATTTTAGACAGCACGGTTTTTGATTTGAAAAATTTTCACGTTGAGCTGGGTAAACATCCTGTTCATGGAAGGGTTAAAGTGGAGGGTCTGCACAAGCCAAGAATTCATGCCGATATTTTAGCTGATGTGGAGATCGCATTGCTTGAGCGATTGTTTCCAATCCGGAATTTAGTTCTCAAAGGAAAAGTCAATTTTGAACTGAAAGCGAATGGAGTTTATGACCGGAAGAACTCCATCATCCCGCCATTTAATCTTAACCTGAAATTAACGGACGGCTTTGTGCGATACGATAGTCTGCCTAGACCGGTCTCGAATCTTCAATTTCATCTGAGTGCCAATAACAATACAGGCGAGCTAGCAAATACTCAGCTCGATTTCCGGCAGATTCATGCGGAGGTGGATGACAACATCCTTCATGGTTTTGCAAAACTGAAGGGCTATCCGGATGTTGAAATCGATGCTGACCTTGATGCAGACCTCGATCTGGAAGACGTAGAGAAATTCTACCCGATTGACGGCTATGCGCTCAAAGGCAAGTTTAATCTTGATGTTCTCGCCAAAGGAACTTACAATAAAGAAAATAAAAAATTTCCGCTGGTAGACTCTAAAGCATCACTCACCAATGGAACGATTCAGTACAAAAATTACCCACCTCTAAAGGACATTCATTTTTTTGCTGAGGCGGTAAGTAAGACGGGTAATCTTTCTGACGCAAAACTGGCTATCAACAAACTTACGTACACCCTGGAGGATGAACCTTTTGAGATTACAGGAAGCCTCACCAACCTCAATAATTATGAATATTCGTTTAACGTAAATGGAAAGGCTGATTTATCAAAAGTTGCCCAAGTGTTCCCGATGGAAGGAGTTCAGCTTTCAGGTTTAATTGATGCACAATTCAAAACAAATGGTTTCGTCAGCGACATTGAAAACAAAAACTATTCAAGGATAAATTCCTCTGGAAGAATTATTGTAGCCGGTGTGAGTATAAGTGGCGGTAAGGTTTCTAACCCTATCAAAATAAATAACGCATTATTTACGTTCTCGTCATCAAAAATTATTCTCGAAAACCTGGATGGAAAATTTGGGAAAAGCAATGTCGTAGTGAAGGGAGACATCAGTAATTACATGGCATTTGCGGTAGGTGCTAAAGATTTGATTAAAGGAGACTTGAACTTGACTTGTGACACCCTAGACCTTAACGAATGGATGCCGCCCCGAAAGACAGCCACAGGCAAACCAGTGCCCACAGCCGACACAATTCACTCAAAGCTTACTGTTCTTGAAGTACCTAAAAATCTGGACTTGGTCTTTGATTCGCAAATCCACATGGTAAAGTATGAAGATTTGAAAATTTCGGAGATGAATGGTGAAATCAGAATCAAGGATGGGGTAATGAGCCTCCACGAAACCGGCTTCAACTCCCTCAATGCAAGATTCAGCGTGACTGCAGACTATAGCACAAAAGATTTGGCTCACCCTCTTTTTGATTTGGATCTGGATGTAAAAGATTTAGACATCAATCGAGCATATCGCGAAGTGAAATTGATAAGAGATCTGGCACCGTCTACAGCTAATGTGTACGGAAAGTTTTCGGTGACTTATAAACTCAAAGGCGAATTTGCGAAAGACATGAGTCCTAAATTAGAAACCTTAAATGGTGGTGGGATCATGCGAATAGCGGAGGCTAAGATTAACGGAATGAAATTATTTGAGGAGATCAGTAAGAGCGCCAAGAAAAACGAGATCAACGATCCGCACTTAAAAGATTTTACAATGGAGACCGAAATTCGCGACAGCAAAATCATCGTAAAACCCTTCTCCATAAAAGTATCAGGCTTTGACGCGGATATTGAGGGTGTGAACACGATGAACGGAATGGTGAATTACTTAGTGAAAATCGAACTGATCCCTTTCACCAAAATAAAAATCCCATTCCACGTTACGGGCAAATACGATAACCCCAAAGTAGCGTTGGGTAAGGGGCACACTCTGCCGTATTGAAAGTATTCTAATACAAGTTGTCGAACCCAGTTAGTAAAAAGAAAAAGTCATCGCTGTAAACGATGACTTTTAGATTTTAAAGAAGGAAGAACTAATTCAAAAACTCCTTCACATCGGTATAAGGTAAATTGAATGCATCGGCTACGGCTTTGTAAACCACTTTGCCATTGATCACATTCAATCCTTTTTTCAAATCCTGATTTTCAGTACAAGCTTTTTTCCATCCTTGTCCTGCCAGTTTAACTGCGTAAGGAAGTGTCGCATTAGTCAGCGCAAGCGTTGAAGTATAGGGCACAGCGCCTGGCATATTAGCCACGCAATAGTGAACAACATCATCGATAATGAACGTGGGGTCCTCATGAGTGGCAGGCTTACATGTTTCAATGCAACCGCCCTGGTCAACCGCTACATCGACAAGAACTGTACCGGGCCTCATCGTCTTGAGCATGTCGCGGGTAATGAGTTTTGGTGCTTTCGCCCCTGGAATGAGGACACCACCAATAATCAGATCACATGTTTTTACTAACTCACGAAGCACGTAGTCGTTGCTCACCATGGTGTGTACATTTTTAGGCATCACATCATCTAAGTAACGCAGGCGATTAAGATTTACATCCGTGATGATCACATCAGCCCCCATACCTGCTGCCATCTTCGCTGCGTTGGTGCCAACAACACCGCCACCCAAAATCAAAACTTTCGCTGGCATCACACCAGGCACACCGCCTAGCAAAATCCCACGACCTTTCAATGGCTTTTCCAAATACTTCGCGCCTTCTTGAATAGACATCCGACCTGCTACTTCGCTCATAGGAACGAGCAACGGAAGACTTCCATCTAATCGCTCTACTGTTTCATAGGCCAAACAAACGGCACCCGTTTTGATCATGGCGTGTGTCAAAGGCTCGTAAGACGCGAAATGAAAATAGGTGAATACCAATTGATCTTTTTTAATGAGACCATACTCTTGCTCAATCGGCTCCTTCACTTTCATGATCATCTCAGCAATGCTGAAAACTTCTTCTGCTTTCGAAAGCATCCTCGCACCAGCGCCCGTGTAGTCCTCATCACTGAAGCCGCTGCCCTCACCGGCTTTAGCTTGCACATAAACAGTATGGCCGCGCTTCACTAATTCTTGAGCGCCTGCAGGTGTAAGGGCCACTCGGTTTTCGTTGTTTTTAATTTCTTTCGGAACGCCAATGATCATCTGATTTAAAATTTATTGGTTGAGACTAATTTCATAATATTTTAGGGACACAAATATAACACTCGATTGCAATTCGGCATTCTTGAGTAAAGTTGTACACCCATTGCGCAAACATTGCGAAACTTTCGAGCTTTTTTTATTTGTTGAATTCAGATAATATCAGGAAATTATTCTGTTATTGACTGGATTGGCATTATAAAATTGCGGCCAGATTTTCGTTTTGAACACTCATTTCTTTTTTTCTACTTTTACCACAAACCTAACAAGCGTGAGCCAGACAAAGACAGCTGTCCCTTCCATTTCAGCAAAGAAAGCGGAAACGATTTTGGCCGACTATCGCTTGGCGTGTGAGAGCCGCGAGGCGAGTTTGCTGGGGCGCAAGGAAGTGTTTATGGGCAAAGCCAAGTTCGGAATTTTTGGCGATGGGAAAGAAGTAGCTCAGATTGCTATGGCCAAAGTTTTTCGCATTGGCGATTTCCGTTCCGGCTATTACCGCGATCAAACGTTCATGATGGCGATTAACGAACTCTCACTCACGGCATATTTTGCACAACTCTATGCGCATACAAGTGTGCAAGCAGAACCTGCTTCTGCAGGAAGGCAAATGACGGGGCACTTTGCCACCCGGATGCTTGATGAAAATGGAAAGCTTAAACCGCTCGCAAAATTAAAGAATAGCAGTGCTGATATTTCACCTACGGCTGCACAGATGCCTCGTTTGCTCGGCCTTGCTCAAGCTTCAAAACTTTTCCGTGAAAATCCTGATCTGAAAAATTTTAAGGACTTAAGCATTAATGGAAATGAAATTGCTTTTGGCACGATCGGCAACGCATCCACATCTGAAGGAATGTTTTTTGAAGCTATCAATGCCGCGGGGGTTTTGCAAGTGCCCATGCTGATGTCAGTGTGGGATGATGAATACGGAATTTCTGTTCCTAAAGAATATCAAACCACAAAGGGTAGTATCTCAAAAATTCTCTCAGGCTTTCAGAGAAATAAAAGTGAAGAGGGATTTGAGATATTCACTGTCAATGGATGGGATTACGAAGAGCTGTGCCGTACATACGAAAAGGCAGAAAAAATTTGTCGCGAAGAGCATGTGCCCGTATTGGTGCATGTTACTGAGATGACTCAGCCACAAGGTCATAGCACATCGGGATCTCATGAACGCTACAAGTCCAAAGAACGACTGGAGTGGGAGAAGGAATTTGATTGCATTCGCAAAATGCGTGAGTGGATGATCAATCAAGGAGTGGCATTGCCCGAAGTTCTTGATGGTATTGAAAAAGAAGCAAAGGCCACTGCGAAGTCGGCAAAAGATATTGCCTGGCGCACCTTTGAAGAAGATACTAAAAACAATCAGAATGCCTTGCTGGATATTCTTGCGAATGGAGCTAATGAACATCCTGAAATAGCAGGCATAAAAGAGCACCTTGAGAAAACGACCAATCCGGAAAGATTGGATGCCGTAAGAGCGGCAAAGAAGTCATTGCGTGCTTTAGCAGGAAAAGAATCCGGCATAAAAGAAGGAATCAAGAAATGGATTGCTGACTCTTCAGCGGACAATTTTGATCGTTACAATTCCTATGTTCACAGCCAGTCGGAATGGTCAGCATTAAAAGTTAGCCCGATTGCTGCCGAGTACGCAGAGGATTCTCCGGTTCTTGATGGTCGGGAGATTTTACAAGCCTGTTTTGAGGCAGCATTGAAAGCCGATCCACTGGTTCTCGCGTTCGGTGAAGACGTAGGAAAGATTGGAGATGTGAACCAAGGCTTTGCGGGCTTGCAAGAAAAGTTTGGAAAGCTCCGTGTGACAGATACCGGCATTCGCGAATGCACAATCATTGGCCAGGGAATTGGTTTGGCGTTGCGAGGCTTCAGACCTATTGCAGAGATTCAATACCTTGATTACTTGCTTTACGCCATCCAGATTTTATCAGATGACCTGGCAAATTTACAATACCGCACTAAAGGAGGGCAGAAAGCACCGCTTATTGTTCGCACGCGCGGGCATAGGCTTGAAGGGATATGGCATGCAGGTTCTCCAATCGGTATGATCTTGAACAGCCTTCGTGGAATGTATGTCCTTGTGCCCAGAAACATGACTCAGGCTGCTGGTTTTTACAATACCATGCTGCAATCGGATGACCCTTGTTTGATCATTGAATGCTTGAACGGTTATCGATTGAAAGAAAAATTACCCACAAATATTAACGAGTTCAGACTGCCAATCGGTGTTCCCGAGATCTTGAGAGAGGGAATGGATGTAACGATCGTTACTTACGGCTCGATGTGTCGTGTGGTGATGGACGCAGCCAATGATCTTGAAGCTGCAGGGATTTCCTGTGAAGTGATCGATGCGCAAACATTACTTCCGTTTGATATTCATCATGCGATACTTCAATCCGTGAAGAAGACTAATCGTGTAGTTTTTGCTGATGAAGATATTCCCGGTGGTGCAACTGCATTTATGATGCAGCAGATTTTAGAGGTACAAAAGGGATATGCCTACCTTGACGCTGCTCCAGTGACAATTACGGCAAAAGAGCATCGCCCTCCTTACGCTTCTGATGGCGATTATTTTTCTAAACCAAATCCTGAGGAGATTTTTGAAAAGGTTTATGAGCTGATGCGAGAATCAGACCCTGATCGATTCCCTTCAATCTATTGAATAATTTATTTGGTGATTTGCTGAAGGGTAAAGTCCTTCTTCTCGACCGTATTGCTGAGATGAAACGCCCGATCATTGATGGTGACATCCATTTTTAAAGTCTGTGTACTAAACAGGTAACTAAGCCCGAAAGATTGAATTCGAAATGTAATTACTCCATCCAGGGGACCTGTGTGATCTTTCGATAAGTCAGGGAAGGTGGCGCGAAATAAATTCGGAGCACACCCTGTAAGATCGAAATAAGTTGAGGGATCAAACTTATTGTAAACTCCACTATTGTCTCTGGTGTACACATCCACGTTGATGTTGTAGGCTCGTAAATTTTGACGAATGTAAATGGTGTCTTTTAGTTTGCCTTGAGAATCATGCAATAGTTCCCAATTGGAGCAACCAAGGGCAGGTAAGGTATCAAACTGAGGTATTTTTCTTTTTGCATAATAATTAATAAAGCTATAACCCGTTGGAATTGGAGCGGTATTGTCGGGGCCACGCCTTATATCAAAATCAGTTGATCTATAGATATAATACCAGGGGTTATAGGAGTTAATACTGTTAGAATCAGTACTGCTTATGCCCAAGTCGCCATCTCCATCTGCGAATTTGAGCCTAAAGATTAACGTATCCGGGGTTGAGGTCTGTAGATTACCTTTTCTAAAAGTGATATCAAGAAGATCGATTCGGGGAGTTAAAGAGTACTCGGGCTGCTTCACGCAAGAGCCAACAGCTCCTGCCAATATCAAATACACAACAAGATTTTTAGTCCACTTCATTTTCTACCTTTGAATGATCAATTGCTTTACGTTTGAGAGAGATAAAAGATTTTACTGATTCAATTACTTCTGTAAACGCTTCCAACTTTGAAGATATTGCACTGAAAGTCTTTCATTTCCAGTACAAAAATAACCTTCTTTATCAATCCTACGCACAAGCACTCGGCAAAGTTCCGGAGAAGGTCACTTCGATGAAGATGATTCCATTCCTTCCGATCAGATTTTTTAAAACTCATCCCGTCATTTCAGGTATGTGGGATTCGCCAATTGAATTCACCAGCAGTTCAACCTCGGGTGTAGGTGTAAGCCGGCACAGGGCTTGGAGCCTGGATTTCTATCTTGAGAATGTGACTTCTATTTTTGAGCAGTTTTACGGATCTATAAAGAAGTACCATTTTCTCGCCCTGCTGCCGTCATATATCGAGAGGAGCGGCTCTTCTTTGATCGCGATGATAGATCACTTTATAAAGAACGATGACACAGGCAATTCGGGTTATTTTTTAAATAACCGGGAAGATTTATTGAATAAAATTCAGTCCCTTAAAGCGTCTAAAAAGAAAACACTGCTTTGGGGTGTTTCATTTGCCCTTCTGGATTTAGCTGAAAAATTTGAAATCGATTTAAGCCACTGTATAATAATGGAAACCGGAGGAATGAAGGGCAGACGAAAGGAATGGGTAAGAGAAGAATTCCATAGGTTTCTTTGCCAGCGATTTCAGGTAAATGAGATTCATTCAGAATACGGAATGACCGAGCTATTTTCACAAGCCTATTCCAAAGGCGAGGGTTACTTTAGCTGCCCTCCGGAGATGAAAGTTGTGGTCCGTGACCTAAACGATCCTTTTGAGGCCGTACCAGAAGGAAAAACCGGGGCAATTAATGTAATCGACTTGGCTAACGTGCACTCGTGTAGCTTTATTGAAACGGAAGATTTGGGAAGGATGGTAAATAGTTCAAAATTTGAGATACTGGGCCGTATGGATAACAGCGATATTAGGGGGTGTAACCTGATGGTCAGCTGAATTTGTTTCGAAGCAAAAGAATTATAATTTTGTTATGATTAAATCAACGAACATGAAAAAAGTACTTGCCTTTATTGCTTTAGTTACGTTCATTTCTGCTTGCAGCCAATACACATGTCCTACTTACAGCAAGAAGGAAGTGAAACCTAATTCCGTAAAAAGAATCTAAGGGAAACTAAAGGTATTTTTTTACGTCTGCGAGGCCGATGGTGCCTTCGCTCATAATCACCAACCGCTCAATTACGTTCTTTAACTCGCGGATATTTCCACTCCATTCGTTTTGCGCCAGCAATTTCAACGCATCATTATTTATAGATTTTTTCTTATTGCCGTAATTGACGGCAATCTCGTCGAGGAATTTATCCACCAATAAAGGAACGTCATCTTTTCTTTCTTTCAACGAGGGAACTTTGATAACAATCACTGAAAGTCGGTGATATAGGTCTTCTCTGAACCGGCCCTCCGCGATTTCCTTTTTCAAATCTTTGTTGGTAGCAGCGATTACTCTTGCGTTTACTACTGTATCCTTGTCACCACCTACTCGCGTGATTTTATTCTCCTGTAATGCCCTCAACACCTTTGCCTGAGCCGAAAGACTCATATCACCAATTTCATCAAGAAAAAGAGTTCCATTCTCTGCTAATTCAAATTTTCCCAGCCGCTGTTTAATCGCTGAAGTAAATGCTCCCTTCTCATGTCCAAAAAGTTCGCTTTCGATTAATTCTGAAGGAATTGCAGCACAGTTAACTTCAACAAAGGGAGAAGATGAGCGGCTGCTTTTTTCGTGGAGCTGTCGTGCCACCAATTCTTTACCTGATCCATTGGGGCCGGTGATGAGCACGCGCGCTTCCGTAGGAGCAACTTTGTCAATCATGTTCAGCACTTCTTTTATACCACCTGATTGTCCTATGATTTCATAGCGCTGCGAAATTTTTTTCTTGAGAGAAGTAGATTCTTTTATCAAAGAGTCTTTATCCAGCGCATTTCTTAGTGTAATGAGGAGCCTGTTTAGATCGGGTGGTTTTTGTAAAAAATCGTAAGCTCCCTTTTTAACAGCATCAACTGCCAGCTCGGTTGTGCCATGGGCCGAGATCATCACAAAAGTGGTCGCAATACCTTTAGCTTTTGATTGAGCAAGAACCTCCATGCCATCCATCTTTGGCATTTTGATATCGCAGAAAACCAGATCATAATTCTCTGACTCTAGCTTAGCCAAACCCTCCGCTCCATCTTTGGCTTCGTCTACTTCAAGCTTCAATTCTTTTTGATCTTTTAAAATATCTTTGAGAACTGCTCGTATGCTTGCCTCATCTTCGATGATCAATACTTTAGGCATGATTGATTTATTGGTAAGTCAAGTTTATTATTTCCTGATGCAAAACAAAACCCCGCCTTTCCAAGCGGGGTTTCACTGTTAAATTCTTTTATGTTTTATCTCTTAAACCCGAGTGCACTACCACCACACTTATTGGCCGAGCCATCAAAAGTATATTGGATATAATAGATCCCGGTAGCATTGCAAGGATAAACAATTGTTGATATGAACTGGCCATTGATTTTGCTTGTGGTAACTTTATTGCGACCCGAGTCGAATAATGAGACAATTATGCCGTCCGTAGCAGTGCCATTCGCGCACAGATTGATCATGTATTGGGTTCCTTTCGTGAATACATAACTATATTCCACTTTATCCTTTCCCCCCTCTCCATCTACTTTGTAGCTCTTCAGAAAGTTAAAGCCTGATGTAAGTTTTGGGATGCAGGCATTCGCAAAATTGTCGGGGTTACATTGACTGGCCAATTGCGATGAGCCTAACCCGATGAAAGAAACAGCCAATACGAGAGTAATTATTTTTTTCATAGAGATTGATTCGATTTTAACTAGCTATTTTATTTCTTATTGAATTCGTTAGTCCTGTTATGTTTTTAATGTCATCGTCCGTCACATCGATGGTGGTTGTGCTGTTATCTTCAATCATTAAAACCCCGTTTACAACCTTCGATGTTGGCTCCTTGTGAACGTAAGTGATATTGATCTTGTCAAATGCAGCCTTTAAGGCGTTAAGATCATTCAATAACGATGCCATATTTTCGTCATCTTTATAAAAGGAAAAAAGAAGCACGATTTGTTCTAAAATAATCTTCTGCTCACCAATTTTCTCCTTCAATTCCTTATTTTTTGGGTCTTTGCCGGCCACCTGGCAGGTGATCTGCACTGCTTCAAGCCATCCACCTGTGAGTAAAAGTACGCTTAGATTAGAACGACCTTGCGTTTGCAGATAACTATTGATGCTGTTAAAATTTTGAGTCGTTACCAACAACAGCGAATCAAGGTTTTTGCTATTCGTGGCGAGCTTGCCAATTGTTTCCATATCAAAGAACTGCCCGATGTTCAATCCATCGGCCAATTGTTTAATGGAAGCAAGATATTTAATGCCATCCTGATTTTGTTGGTAAATGTTGGTATAACCTAAGTCTGTACCATAAATACCAAGATTCAATGCTTTTTTGTAATTGCTGTTGTACTTGGAGGTGTTATCTGGGGTGTTGAGCATCCTTGAGTTGTATTTTGTGCCTGACTGCTTGAGTAGCACTGAAATCTCCAATGGACTTGGAATTTGCTGCAAGATTCCATTAATGACCTCCTGGTCAATGGATGGGCCTTTCTTTGCTGAATCCAAGGTATTGAGAAATTCTTGCTCATCGGGCTTTTTACTTTTGCCGCAGGAAGCAAGGATCAGGGCGGCAATCATACCAAATACTGCTATTCTCATAACTTTTGTAGTTAGTTACAAAATTAAAAATTAAGCGGTCGTTACAAAATATTTTATTTTCTCCTGAACGGGATGTTCACCTTGTTCGGGATGCTCACGTTGCCGAAAAATTCTACTGTTTTTCGCATCCATTCAAAATACAGCGCCACATAACAAACCAATGCCATTACCCAAACTACTACTATGTCGAAAACAAAGGTGCTGATGGTTAATCCAAAGAAATTCTTCTCCGGTACAAAAAAGGCATTACGATAAGTTGATGTATTGGGCGATTGAAATATGGGGTTAATCTGCTGAATCAGTTTTCCTTGATATTCAATCAGTCGCTCTTTGACATTAACATTTTTCACCATGTCAGACATGCTCTCGTTATGATACTTGTTCTTTTCATCATTAACCTTTACTCCTTTCTTTTCATAGAAAGCCATCTTCTTCTCGGTCAGATTAATGAAGTCGTTGTAGACTTGCTGATAGTGTTTTCGATAGCTTTCAAAATAATTTTCCAGAATGGCGCCTTGCTCTTTTGAATACTTGCTTAAATCAATCTTTTCGAGGCCTTCTCGGAAGGGTTCATTTTGAAGATTATCCCGAAGGATTGAGAGATCTAAGGCTGCTAATTTCTTTACGGAATCATTTT